>Ga0155558_122_pt1 | contig 48237 bp, 46 predicted proteins | sample RifCSPhighO2_12_FD_107215 | JGI IMG/M metagenome (GOLD analysis project Ga0155558, IMG submission 107215) | Gammaproteobacteria bacterium RIFCSPHIGHO2_12_FULL_35_23
TAAAACTTTTAAAAGTCAACTTGCAAGCCACCATAATCCAGGTATCAGCATCAAACTAGACTTATTCAATCAAAATATTATTCTTTTTGTTACCAATACCTTACTAGAAGCTATGAATCCTGATATTAAAACTCATTATGCAGATAAGATAGCAGATATTAGAGAAGTTATTAAAAATATCATTGATGCTATACCCGACAATGAGCAACTTGAAGGTATAGGAAGCTTTGCAACCCGCTTAAGAATAGGAGGGTTTCTTTTAAAGTTAAATGATAATACTTTTACTCAAGAGCTCTATGACGAAATAATTCGCGCAATAACAAGCGCTTTTACAGCAAATTCTTCCCTTACCGAAGCAGTTCATCAGGCAACCCAAATGACCGGCCAAACTCTTTATAGACAGCAGAGACAAAGAATACAAGATTTTACAAGAAGAAGATTTACAGCTGCTGGAGAAAGAGAAGTCGTAGAAGTCCAGCCTCCTTCTGATTTCAGAGCGTTAGAATGTTTTTATTTGGCGCAAAAACTTCATTTAAGTGAAAGGGATGCTACGCCAAGCACTCAAGGCAGAATTCTTGCTGCTGTATTAGCTGAAAGTACTCAAGCAACTTTAACTCCAGTAGATATTGGCAATCTTAAAGCCTTAGCTGGTGATTCTGATTTTACTGCTTATCGAGAAACAAAATGGGTAGGTAATAAACAGCCTCTGGGCTATCGATTCGCAAAAATTTCTTCAACAACTGAATTTAATACTGGTTTAGAGTTTTTAGCTGCTTTATACAAAGAAGAAGCTGATAAATATGATCAGGGAGTGAACACAAGAACAACCAGGATACCTATCCATACTCAAGCTAAATTAAGCTATTTACAACTTTTATTTTATCGTGATTTATTAGCAGAAAAAGCTAATAATACCTATGTTTGGCAAAAGTTTAAAAATACTCCTGAATTGCAACAAGCTTTCACCGCCTTGTCGGGTAAAGATTTTAAAGTGCTCTTGGCTGAACCTATGATTAGTAAACCTAGTCGCTCTTCACATTTATTTAGATCATTACCTGCCGCTACCTTACGCACCGCTTATGGCATGTCTGTTGGCTTGGTAATAGGGGGAGGTGTCCATGTAGTGAATAAAGCGTTAGGAACCTCTTTAAAAACCACCCGTGCTTGTGATAAATGGCTAGGTTATGATAATTTTTTAGGGGTAGTAGAGGGTTCAACCCGTTTAGCCACTTTAGTAGGACGAATACCTGCTAACATAGTAAGAGTCGTTGTTAATTCTGCTAGAAGATTAGCTCCTAGAAAAGTAGGAGCAGTCGATGAAGGAATGGTGCGGGCTGCCAGAAAATTTACTGCAGCAACTCGCCATGCAATGACAGAAAGACCTTCAGATATTCCTCGTTATAGACTTTCTGTACAAAAATTGATGGTAATGAAGGTAACAGGAGAATTGAATGAAGCAACTAATCAATCGCTCACTAAAGCTGAACTTGCGTTTATTTACAATGCTTATCGCCATTCAAAATATTTCTTTCAATCTGATTCTCATATAATGAGAATCATTAAACAAGAGTGCAATAAACTTGCAACAAACGGTTCTATTATTAAGGCTAATGATTTATTACAACGCCTCTTTCCAGAAGAAACCGCTCAATTAAAGCAAAAGCTTGGTGAAGGAGAATCCTATTCTATTTTCTTTTTCTTACAAAAAATATTTAGAGCTGAAATGCGTGCTGCTAAAGACACAGCTAGCAAAACTTTTAAAACAATACAAACAACTACTCAAGGACAGTCTATTTACAACAATCTGGCTGGCATAGAATTAAATTTAGCAGCTAGCTCTATGCTCGGTACTATTAGCACCAGCTGTCAACACGCTTGCCTGGCATTGACAACCTGTGCAGATGATCTTATTGCATTGGCACGGCCGGCCAACTCTACTGGTCAAGTAGTTAAAGGGTTAGGTGGTGGTGCTTTAGCCAGTAGATCTGGTTTAGCTCCTTTACCAACAGGAGCAAGCACCTTGCTTTTACCTATACCAGCAGCGCCGCCCCCTGTACAGAGACCAGGAGACTCCCCAGCAGGCTCCTCCCTCCACATTTAAGGTGAGATTTCAACAAATTTAAATAAAAAAACGATGAAAACACCTAGCTTTCAACTTTGGTATGAAACTTTACGAGAGACCCGTGCTGATTATACAACACTGTCAACCGAAGAGTTAGTTGCAATAATATTGAAAATTGAGACGGATTGCGAATTAGAGTTTTTTACCAAAAAATTATCTATAGCGTGTCCAGATAAACTGGCTACTCATAAATATTTACTCTTAGCAAAATTTGCCGAGATTAGAAAAATTCCTCCTTTTTTTCATACTTACCTTTATCAAGAAATGTTGCATTCAGGTTTTACTACTCTCGCTCATTTAGCCAGCATTGCCTATCCTGACATGATTACTTGCAAAGAAACATTGGATATTCAAAGCACGCTTTTTTCATTACATCACCCAAGTATATTAATTGAATACTTAGCAGAACCTACCAGCAAAAAAGCATTTTTTTCATTAAAAACCCTAGAGCTCCATACTTTTTATCTCTATTTAATAAGAAATGACACGCTGACTGTTATTAAATTTATAAAAGAAACTTATTTTAACGACAGTATGATTGAATTATTAATTCATTTAAGCTCGCAGCTTACTCGTAGTCAGTTTTATTACTTGCAAATAGTATTTAATTTATTTAATAAATATCACTTTGCGCTAAATTATGAAGAAACTCATTATGTTTTATCTCAATTAGCCCCCTATATAAATGATCCAGCCAGCCCTTCCTGGGCTATTATTGAAAGGTTAATAAAAAAAGCCTTACAGCAATCCTTAACGTTAACGCAAATTATTCGACTAAAAGAGTTGTTAAAATATTTTTATTATCTTATTGTTTATGGAGATTCGAGTTATTTTGAAGATTTTCTTAAAAACTGTGAGTCGAGACAAATTATTCAACTCACTCTCTGGTTAGTTGACTATATGAGAACTCCTCCTCAACCTATTTCTGTCAAAACCTTGTGTTCTTTGGTTAAAGGCCTTATACAGGCAGCTTTGCAAATGAATTCAGCCTGCCTTTTGTATGAAATAATGCAGTTTATCAAAGACAAATCTTTGTTTAAAATCGATCAGACTTTTTATGTGAATATTTTACTATTCGCTGTTCAAGGAAGTGATTTCGTAACCTTAAATAGAGCCTTAACAAATATTCCACCAAGTATTTTTAACAAGGTTTTTACCCCAGAGTTCATTGAACAATTATTCAATACTATCATCAAAACTAATCAACCCAAGGTACTACACTATTTTTTCATGCATGGCTATATCCACTTATCAGAATTAGAAGCTTATGTTGAAAGAATTATCCTGCTTGCTGCTTTGCAAAATGACCAAGAAACTTTCAATGATTTAATTGCCTACCTTCCTGGCGAGAAAAAAGAAGCTATGGTAAAACTTACAGCATCTTTCTTAAGACCAACTGAAGAGGTTGAAACACTTTATTCAACTTTACAAACCAATCTTGCAGCTTATTCTCCCTATGCTTCACAAAGTTTCTATAATCAATCAGTAACAAAAATAGTAAAAGTTGCAAGCTATTTAATTAAAAAATATGGCTCGCTCGAGCCAGACAAGACTTTTGAAGCTGTACTCGTTTTGCTGGCTAATTCTCGCCATACTATTGCTTTAGCCTCGGGCACAGAAAGAGCTCAACTCTTTGGAGCTAAACGCTATGAAAGTTTCACTACCCCCCTGTTGGCTGCTCAATACTCAGCTTTCATAGATTGGCATCAATCACCAGATTTCTCTCCATATTTTAAAGATTATTTAATTACAGATGAAATAAAAGGTCAGGTTTTTCTCCGCATTAAAGAACCTGAATCAACTTTAATATTAACTTCCTTAAATCCAGAGAAATGGGTTCATACCGAACCTTGCTACATTGAGGAAGGTTTACAACTTACCAGACAAGATTTTCAAGCAATCATGAACAGTGCAACCACTGAAAGTTTTATCATTCATTTAGCTAGCTTTGTCTGGCTTTTTGCACAAATTGCACCTTTCATGCGTGGTAGTGCAGCAATTCTTGAATATTTCATTAAAGCTATTTCACTGGCTAAAGGTTATCATTTTCCTGTGTTAAACAACTCTTGCCTCATAGATTGTGTTGCATTATCAACGCCTAGCAAACAAATTTTCACCATCATGTTTCAGAAAATAATTGGCCCACAATTAGAAGTTCTTCCCGCAACAGAACCATGTCCAGTTGAAAGTTTAGCGCTAGATTTAAGATCAGCTTTATTATCAGCTGTCGTCTTACCTGATATTGAGCTTACTATAGCTTCAATTAGTAAAAGCCCTACACTTTGGTCTGCAACCTCTACTTCGCCTGATGATCCCGAGATAACGTTTCATCCCTACAGACCTTAACCAAACGAAATAGATTTTAATTTTATATCTTTATAAAGAAAAGTTTTTTAACGCTCTATTATTGACACTGGAAGAAATTTTTAACTACATTTATTTAATCAGGTCTTAAGATTAATTAAAACGACTAGACCGTTTTAATGGTGTTGGCTGTAGTTCTGGCATAAATAAATTAAATTTACCAGTACGTACTTCATAATCGATACGTAGCAATATGGCAATCACTATACAGTCGATCATCATACTACTCCCTCCGTAACTCATCAGCGGTAAAGTTAAACCTTTGGTAGGAAATAATCCACCCGTCACGCCAATATTTACAGCCGCTTGCATAGCTAACCAAATGGCAAAACCATAAGCCATAAACCCCGCGGCAGCAAAACCTGCAAGTTGTGCTCGCTTACCAATTAACAAGGCCCTCCCTACTAACACGACATAGAGAGCAATAGTAATTAACACGCCAATTAATCCTAACTCTTCTGCTAAAACTGCAAATAAAAAGTCTGTATGCGCTTCTGGTAAGTAAAAAAGTTTTTGAATACTACCACCTAACCCTACACCAAAAATTCCTCCGTGACCAAAAGCAATCAAAGATTGTGTTAATTGATAGCCACTGTTATAGGCATTAGCCCATGGATTTAAAAAAGTAGTCAGTCGCTGCATTCGATAGGGAGAGGAGATCGCTAAAATCGCAAAGGCAATCACTACTAAAATTACTAGTACAATGAACTGCCAAACACGCACGCCACCCATGTACATCATGCCTAACACCGTAACGCCGACGACAACTAAAGCACCAAAATCAGGCTCTTTTAATAATAAAATCGCAATTATTCCTAAAATAAGCATTGGTTTTAAAAACCCTCTAATTCTAGTACATACTTCCTCATGACGCCTAACTAAATAACCAGCCATGTATATTACTACAGCGAGTTTAATAAATTCTGAAACTTGCAAATTAATAAATCCAAAACCAATCCAACGAACACTGCCATTGGCTTCATGGCCAATACCAGGAATTAATACCATCACTAATAAGAACATTCCTAATAGTAATAAAATACCTCCCATCCGCAACCAATAAGCGATTTCGACCCGAACCACAATAAATGCCAAAAAAACACCCATAATGACATAAGCTAATTGTCTAAATAGATAGTAAAAGGGGGCACCAAACTGACGCTCTGAAATAACCATGGAAGCAGAAGCTACCATCAATAAACCTAACGCAAGAATAGCAATAGCTGCTGCCACAAAATACTGGTCAACTATTAAATGTGAATTATGCGACGACTGCTTTGTTGTCATTAATTCGTTGCCTAACTAATTTTACAAACGTTTCACCACGATCATTAAAATCCTTAAACATATCAAAGCTAGCACAAGCTGGCGATAAAAGCACCTTATCTTCAGCTTGAGCATATTTTTCCGCTACTGCAATGGCTGTAGCTAAGCTATCTACTTCAACACTAAGCACATTAGGTCCACAAGCTGCTTTGATTTTATCGCGATCTTTTCCTAGTAATATTAATAATTTTACTTGTTGTTCAACAACTGGCCTTAAAGGTAAAAAATCAGCCCCTTTACCAAGACCACCGGCAATAAGCAAAATATCTTTTTTATTTGGAGTAGCTAAACTTTTAATGGCTGCAATAGCAGCGCCTACATTAGTAGCTTTGGAATCATTATACCAACTTATTCCTTGGTAACATTCCACTAATTCACAGCGATGCCGTAAACCTTTAAAACTCTTTAACACGTTTAACATTGCTGTTAACGGTAACCCTATTGCCTCCCCTAACGCTAAACTTGCTAAAGCATTTAATACATTATGATAACCTTGTAATGAAAGTTCAGCTTCAGCAATAAGTAACTCCTTGCCACGAGCTAGATAGCGTTTACCTTGATGAATAATAATACCATATTCATAATTAGATTGCGGTGCATCCACTGCAAAGCTTCGATAGTTTGTAAATGGTTTTGTTGGTAAAGTTGCAGAATCATCGCGGTTATAAACAGCGACTTTGGCATGCTGATAGATTCTTTGTTTGGCATCAATATACTCTTGCATCGTCGCATAACGATCCATATGATCTTCACTAATGTTTAAAATGGTTGCGGCTTGCAGCTTTAATGAATAGGTTGTTTCTAATTGAAAACTTGATAATTCTAAAACGAATAGTTCAGCTTGTTCAGCCTCTACCTCTAAAATAGGCGTACCAATATTCCCAGCCACAACGGTTTTAACACCAGCTTTTTTAGCCATTTCACCCACTAGAGTGGTAACAGTTGATTTACCATTAGCACCAGTAATCCCCACTACTGAGGCTTTAACTTGTCTAGCAAATAATTCTATATCACCAATTACAGACTTACCTTGCGAAAGTGCCTGTGCTATCGCTGGAATCTTTAAAGAAACACCTGGGCTTACTATCAATTGGTTGGCTTCTTGAATCAAAGCTTCTGAAACTTCACCAAAACAAGTTGGGGTTTCGGGAGCAAATTTAGCTAGCTCTTCAAGACCAGGCGGCGTAGGCCTGGTATCAGTCACAGCAAATAAAACCCCTTGTTTTTTAAGATAACGAGCACAAGATAAGCCTGTCTGGCCTAATCCTATTATTAATGTATAGCCTGCTTTATTCATAGTTTATCGAAGTTTTAAAGTTGCCAGTCCACACAAAACCAATATAAAAGTAATAATCCAAAAACGCACAATTACCCTGGGTTCTGGCCAACCTTTTAATTCAAAGTGATGATGGATCGGCGCCATCCTAAAAATTCTTTTACCCGTTAGCTTAAAAGAAGCAACCTGTAAAATAACTGATACTGTTTCTAATACAAAAATCCCCCCCATGACTAAAAGTACCAATTCCTGTCTAACTAAGACCGCCATGAGTCCTAGCATGGCTCCTAACCCTTGCGAACCCATATCACCCATAAAAACTTGAGCTGGATAAGTATTAAACCATAAAAATCCCAACCCAGCGCCAACTGCTGCCGTACAAAATACAGTCAGCTCCCCGGCTCCAGGAACAAATGGAATTTTAAGATAACTAGCAAACTGATAATTTCCGCCCACATAGGCAAAAATTCCTAAGGCACCCGCCACCATCACCGTAGGTAAAATAGCTAATCCATCTAAGCCATCGGTTAAGTTTACTGCATTACTAGAGCCCACAATCACAAAATAACCTAACACCACATAAAACCAACCTAATTGGATATGAATATTTTTAAAAAAAGGAATTAATAATAAAGTTTCATCCGGTGTTTTAGCAGTAAAATAAAGATAGAGGAGAACAAGTAAAGCTAATACCGATTGCCAAAAAAACTTCCAACGGCTAGCCATCCCACGGCTACTTTTTAAAACTAGTTTACGATAATCATCAATACCACCAATCACACCAAAACCCAGTGTAACAATCAGCACTGTCCAAATATAAGGATTACTAAGATCACCCCAAAGTAATACAGCAACTGTAATGGAAATAAGAATCAACAAACCACCCATAGTAGGAGTGCCTGCTTTAGAAAAATGCGACTGAGGACCATCTGTGCGTATAACTTGGCCAACTTTATAGCGAGCTAACCGACTAATCACATAAGGTCCTAATAATAAAGCGACAAACAAAGCTGTTAAGGTACTGAGAATCGCACGCAGAGTAATGTATTGAAATACGGCAAAACCATGATACAAGTATTTCAATAGCTCCATTAACCACAATAACATATAAAATCGCCTCTTTTAGGGGTTCATTTGCAAAGCTTGCTTAACTTTTTGTACATCGTCAAATGGAATTTGCTTATCTTTAATAATTTGTATGGTTTCATGGCCTTTACCTGCTATGAGCACCATGTCACCAGCTTGTCCCAAGCGAATTGCTTGCCAAATAGCTTTTTCTCTATCAAGTTCAATATAAACCGCTTGTCTGTTAATAAAGCCCTGCACGATGTCAGTTACAATTTCTTGGGGATCTTCATTTCTAGGATTATCACTCGTCACGACGATAAGATCAGCATAACGCTCGGCAATCGCTGCCATCAGAGGTCTTTTAGCACGATCTCGATTGCCCCCACAGCCAAAAACACAAATTAATTTTTGTTTACTGATGGCTTTTAAAGTTGTCAACACTTGTTCTAAAGCATCAGGGGTGTGTGCAAAATCTACTATCACTAAAGGTTTTCCAGCGTAACGAATACATTGCATACGTCCTGGCACATTGATTAATTGTTTAACAGCAGTAACAAACTCAAGTTTAGCAAAACCTAATAACCCCAATACTCCCATCACTGCCAATAAATTGCTAACGTTAAATTGTCCTAATAAGTCTAAATTTAGTATCCCGTCTCCCCACGTACTTGCAAAGTTTAATTGCATACCGGCTAACGATAACTCAGCTTTTTTAACTACGATATAATTAAGCGAGGAGTTTGCTGCAAGTAAAGGAGCTAATTGAGTTTTCTTAGCATACAAACAAATTTTATTTTTTTTATCAGCTTGCTGTAACCAAACTCTACCCTCTGGGTCATCATAATTAATGACTAACTTAGTCAGTCCAGGCCAATGCAGTAATCGTCTTTTAGCTAAAGCATAATTTTCCATGGTGCCATGATAATCTAAATGATCTTGTGTTAAATTGGTAAATACTGCTACTTCAAAGTCAATTCCAGCAACTCGATGCTGCATTAAAGCATGCGAAGATACTTCCATGACTACCGCTTGTGCTCCCTGGTTGACTAATTCTTTCAAACAACGTTGTAAAGTAATAGCATCAGGGGTGGTCATTCCAGTAGAATGTAAAGCATGAATAAATCCATAACCTAAAGTGCCAATGATGGCACAAGGTTTATTTAAGTGCGTTAAAGCTTGTGCCAAAAAATAACAACATGAAGTTTTACCATTTGTTCCCGTCACACCAATCATTGTTAATTGACGGCTAGGATACCCAAAAAATTTTGCCGCCAAGGATCCTAAATGTGTTAATAGATTAGGTAAGGTAATAATAGGTACACTCTCTTGCCATTGTATCGCCTCTTGCTCACCTGTTTTTAGGATGGCACAAGCTTGTTTAACCATAGCTTCAACAAGATAGCGCTCGCCATCAGTTTGACTGCCAGGTAAAGCAAAAAATAAATCACCTGGTTTAACTTTACGACTATCTAAAGCTAAATCTTTTACCTCTATGTCAATTTGAAATGATCTAGATAAATAACCTGCCAACAAGTCTGTTAATTGCATCTAATTCGCCTCAGGGAAAGGAGTGCTAGTTTTAGTCCCATTTAATGATTCTAATTGATCTGGAGGAATGTTCAAAATTCGCAGTGAACCGGCCATAATTTTTGAAAACGCTGGGGCAGCAATAATACCACCTTGTTCAATCATATTTTGAGGATCACGAATAATAATTGCTATCACTAGCTGAGGGTCACTGACCGGTGCTATGCCAACAAATAAAGTATTATGGCCTGTCGTATAGCCATGAGAACCTGCGGCAATATAAGAAGTTCCCGTTTTACCTGCCACACGATAACCAGGTACTGCAGCTTGCGTTCCAGTTGACTCTTCATTGGCAATTGTAGGTTTTACTACCTGCTCTAATAATAGCAACATTTCGTGCGCCAACTCTGGATCCATAGCTTGCTGACAGGTCACCGGTTGACTACGTTTTAAGAAAGTAATCGGACAAATTTTTCCTTGATTGGCAATGGCAGTGTAAGCCTGCGCTAATTGCAAGGTGGTGACATCGATGCCATAACCGAAAGTTAAAGTGACATAATCAAAAGGTCGCCATTCAGTTTTATAGGGCAACACACCATCGCTTTCTCCAGGAAAACCACTAGCAGTTCGCTCTCCAAAACCAAGTCGTTGTAACAAATTAATTAGATTGTTAGGGGGCAACAATAAGTTCATCTTGGCCACCCCTACGTTACTAGAACGTTGCAATATTTGTATTACATTAATAACGCCATTATTTTTTTCATCGCGAACTTTACCATCGCCGACAATAAACCAACCTGGATTAGTATCTACTTCAGTAGCGGGTAAAAATTTACCGCTTTCTAACGCATTCGCAATACTAAAAGTTTTCATCGTTGATCCAGGCTCAAACATATCAGTTACAGCACGATTACGATAGCGATCATAAGGGGGAGAATAGGGTTTATTTGGATTAAAGGTAGGGAAGTTTACCATTGCTAAAATTTCCCCAGTTTTAGGGTTAACTACAACAGCTGAGCCAGATTCCGCCTTATATTGACTAATTGTTTGCTGCAAAACTTGAAATGTTAAAAATTGAATTCGATCATTTAAACTGAGAATTAAATTTCTACCTGGCTTAGCATGGGAAATAGTATCCATGACCGCAACAATATTGCCTAAGCGATCTTTTACTACACTACGCTTACCTGGTATCCCGTGTAACCAATCGTTATAAGCCAGCTCTAAGCCTGCTTGACCTGCGTCATCAATATTTGTGTAGCCTACTACATGAGCAGTGATGGGTCCCTCTGGATAATAACGATGATACTCTTGCTCAGTATAAATACCCGGCATGTTTAACGCTGTAATCTTATTACCTTCATTTTCATTGATGTCTCGTACTATATAGATAAATAACTTGTGTGCATTACGATGCAGTAGTTTTTGCAAAGCATTAGGTGATATTTTTAAAATACTGCTTACTGCAATAATATTTTGGTAGTCGGCTTTAAATTCTTGCGGATTAATCCAAATAGAATCAACGGGTATACTCACTGCCAAAGGTATACCATCAGCACTAAGAATCATACCGCGGTAAGCAGGGATTGGGACATCTCTTAATATTCGTTCGTCTGCTTGTTGAACTAAAAAACCACGGTCTATCACTGTCAGGTAAATCATTCTTAACACAATGGCTAAGACAATCAGTAATAATAACCCAACAACTATCCAATAACGAAAACGTAAAAATTCTATAGATTGTCTATTTCGCATCTATCATAACTACCGCACCAGAAGCTGGCATGCTCATATTAAGCTCTTGATGAGCTAATTGCGCAACACGTTCTTGATTCGCCAAAGCGGTTTTATGTAGTAGTAATTGAGTCCATTCATTGTGCAGTTGTACATTCTGAGTTTGCATCACTTCAAATTGATTATTTAAACGACGATTTACATCTTTTAAATAGATTAACCCAAAAGCAGACAAGAGCACCAGAAAAGACAAGCTAAATACCATCATGTATTCACGAGTGATTACAAAAGGTAATTCCCATAATGCTATACTTCGACTGGTTAATGCTCTAACTGCTGTATTCATATGTCCCTCATCCTATTTTTTCTGCTATTCTTAAAATTGCACTACGCGCCCTAGTGTTACCCAAAATTTCTTCTTCACTTGGCCGAATTGCTTTCCCTATTATTTTTAGTTTTCTATATTTAGCAATTTCAGCTTCTGTCAGCGGTAAACCGCGAGGAATATCTATCCCTTCGGCATACCGCCTAAAAAAATGTTTAATCCCTTGGTCTTCTAGCGAATGAAAATCAATGATCGCTAAACGACCCCCTATTTTTAGAACCCGCAAGCTTTGCGCTAAACCGCGCTGTAAGTCCGCTAATTCATCATTTAAAAAAATCCGCAACGCCTGAAAACTTCGGGTTGCAGGATGTTTACCATCCTTTAGCGGATTGGCTTTAGCAATGATTTCTGCAAGTTGCAAGGTTCTTGTTATAGACTGCTCTGTTCTTGCTTTAACAATTGCTTTAGCTATCCGTTTTGCAAATCGCTCCTCTCCAAAATCTCTCAACACTTGTGCTAACATTGGTTCTGGCACTTCTGCTAACCAAGTAGCTGCACTCATTCCTGTACTCGTATCCATGCGCATGTCTAAAGGACCATCACGCAAAAAGCTAAAACCACGTGCTGCGTCATCTAATTGCGGGGATGACACACCTAAATCAAGTAATATTCCACTCACTTTTTCTATTACCTGATGTTGTTTTGCAAATTCTTCCAATTTTGCAAAGCTGCCCTGACAGATAATTACTCTAGGCTCCTTTGCAAATAGCTTATGAGCGTGAGCAATAGCTTCAGGATCTTTATCAATTACCAACAACCGACCTTGAGCACCTAACTTTTCTAAAATTAAGCTGCTGTGTCCTCCTCGTCCAAAGGTCCCATCGATATAAATACCATCAAGCTCAATGTTCAAGGCTTCAACAGCTTCTTTCAATAACACCGTTTGATGCATGGATACCTCTAATAGCTGCTATCTCTATTTTTACAGTTACCAACCAAGGAAACTGCTACCAATCATTTTTAGCAACCTTTATCGATACCCACGCATCTACAGTGCTAACGAATCAAGCTCGTCAGGTAAGCTGTCATCATTCAGCTCTTCACCTAACCAGTGGTCTCGTTGTGTTTGCCATGTCTCCTCATTCCAAAGTTCAAACTTCTTCCCCTGACCTAACATGATGACGCGCCCGTCAAGAGAAGCATACTCCCTAAGTAAGGGTGGCAGCAAAATTCTTCCTTGCTTATCCATTTCTACTTCGGTGGCATGACCGAGTAAAAGTCTCTGGATTCGCCTTGTTGTTTTATTAAAACTTGGCAGGGCTTCTATCTTTGCTTCAATAACTTCCCAAGCCGGTAATGAATAAAGCAACAAACAACGCTGTTCAGTATCAATGGTTAGTATCAAGTGCCCTTGGGCTACATCAAGCAAACGTTGACGATAACGGGTAGGAATACTTAACCGTCCTTTTTCGTCGACATTGATTGCATTGATACCTCGAAACACCTTTAACTCCTCCATGAGAGAGATGATCTTAAGCATAACACAGCTTTCCACTTTTGCCCAATATTCCCCACTTTTTTTCACTTTTTTGCAAAATTTTTATTTTTCACCAATAAATCGCCAAAAAAACACTTACTTTCAATTAACTATGTCTATTTTTTATACATATTAATAAGCTCGGGGTAACTGGATATGAATAAGTTTTGATCAAGTTTATCTTGTCACTTAGCTAAAAAGAGAATTGTTTTACAAAAAAAATTCCTAGAGAATGGATCAATAAGCTAAGTTATAAGGATATTATGACGCAAACACTGCCACTAGGCCCGACTCGTATCAATCTTATTGTTTTAACTATTTTGGGATTGAGCCCCTTAGTAGGGATGGGCATTGATTTAATTACCCCCTCTTTACCTGCCATAAGTCAGGACTTAGCAGTTTCTAATACTGTCACTAAAAATCTCATTGCTATCTATCTCCTAGGTTATGCTTTAGGAAATTTTTTGGTGGGCTTTTTAACAGATATTTTAGGGAGAAAAAAGCTTTTTATTATAGCATTACTTAGTTTTATAGTTTTTAGTCTACTACCAGTTTTCTTTCCCTATATTAGTATTTTGTTCTTTGCTCGATTATTTCAAGGCCTTGCACTCGGTGGCTATGCAGTGATAACACGCGGTATTTTTTCTGATATCCTTAGCCCAGAACACCTGCCTAAAACAATTACCCTGATTGCAACCGCCTGGGGTATAGGGCCTATTATTGGACCTGCTATCGGTGGTTACTTGCAATATTATTTTAACTGGCAAGCTTGCTTTATATTCTTTGCAGTCTATGGTTTGTGTGGATTATTAATTTTTTTATTCATCCTACCTGAAACTTTACAGCAAAAACAAACTTTGCAACTAACTCAATTAAAAAATAATTTTATAGCCATTGCTAGGCACCGAGTTTTCATCGGTGTTATTGTCCTCATGGGCTCAGCTTATTCTATGTTAATCGCTTTTAACACGCTAGGTCCTTTTCTAATTCAAAATAGCTTAGGTTATTCTGCTATCGATTTTGGTCATATTGCCTTAGGTTTAGGCGTAAGCTTTTTACTCGGTACTATAGTCTGTAGAATATTAATTAAAAAATATCCTCCAGAAACTTTATTTTTATTTACTATTCCCATTATTCTAATCATTATAATTCTTAGTCTTGTTTTGGCTTATTTAAACAGCAAAAACTTATGCCTTGTTATTATTTCTAGTTTATTTACTTTTTTTACTTGCGGTATTTTATATCCAGCCGGCATGAGTAAAGGAATTTCATTATTTCGTCATTTACCAGGCAGCTCTACAGCATTAATGGGTTTAATCAATGTCTTAATTACGAGCTTGGTTGCAACCTTATTAGGTTTTGTCAATTCCACCTCAGTTGCTATGAGTTGGACTTATTTACTATTGATGCTAATCACCACTGGTTGTTATCTGTTTCTAATTCGTTAAGAAACGCATTGTAATGCAGCAAAAATTCCTTGCATAATAGCTACTGGCGTAGGAGGACATCCTGATACCACGACGTTAACTGGAATCACCTCATTAACCGGACCAACAATTGCATAAGAACCTTGAAAAACGCCACCACATTTAGCACAGTCCCCAACTGCCACCACCAGTTTAGGATCTGGTGTAGCGTCATACGTTCGTAGCAAAGCTTCTTGCATATTCTTGGTGACAGGACCTGTCACTAATAATAGATCAGCATGTCTTGGACTTGCCACAAAATGAATACCATAGCGTTCTAGATTATAATATGGATTATTCACTGCATGGATTTCTAATTCACAAGCATTACAAGAACCCGCATCGACCATACGAATAGCCAGAGCACGGCTAAATTTATTTGCGATCTCTACTTGCAAAGCTCGTCCAAGATGCTCAATTTCGTGTTGCGGCATAGGCAAAATTTCAGTTTGTATACCCGTTGAAAATATTTTTTTTGCTAACCTTAACATACTTAATCCTCAGCTATCTTGACCACTATAACTTAAATTAAATGACTTATTAATTAAGGGAAAATCTGCCACAATGTTATCCAATACCGCTTGTTCCAGTGCCGGCCAATTTTGCCAAGAAGGATCATGAAAATGACAAAATTGAATCTTTTCATCGTTTATTATTACATTCACTATAATAGGTCCTCGCCAACCTTCGACGCACCCCAGGCCTGTGTGGGATCCAGAGTGAGTAGCTATCGAACTTTGCTGATGCTCCTGTTTGTAATTTAAATCTTTAATGAAAGTTTTTATTAATTTAATACTTTCAAAACATTCTTTAAATCGAACAACTACTCGATCAGCAACATCTCCTAACGTTGTTTTAAATTGATCAATCATTTTTAAATGATAAGGTGCGTAGGCTGCGATACGTCTTATATCTAAATCAATTCCTGAAGCCTTAGCCACTAGTCCAACAACTCCTAAATCTCTTGCGACAGAAGTCGATAAAATACCTGCCGCAACTAACCGATCTTGCAACCCAGCGTGCTGATTACAAATATTTTCCAATTCTATTAATCTAGCATTAATCAAGGTTAGCTCTTGCTCCATTGTTAGCAAATGATTCGTTGATAAAGGTTGATTGGTTTGAAAAGGAACAATACAGTCCATCATATAGCGATGATTTACATATTCTTGGTTATGACGTAAGCCCTGCTCTTTAAGGAGAGTAAATTGCGATTGCAAACTAGGTAAAGCTGCATCATTAACAATTGCTCCTATATCTCCAATATGATTTAAAATTCGTTCTCGCTCTAATAAAATAGCTCGAAACAACAAAACTTCTTGGGAAACGGCTTGATGATAGGCTTGTTCACAAGCCATTGCGAAAGCCCACGCATAAGCAACTGTACTATCCCCACTTACTCGACCAATAATCTTTCCTGCCTCAGTAAGTGTTCTATTTCTTAATAAACTATGAATTCCCTTATGGGTATAGCCCAATCGTTCTTCTAATTTTAAAATTCTTTCTCCGACAACAGAAAAACGAAAGTGGCCAGGTTCAATTATCCCTGCATGGACAGGCCCAACTGGTATTTCGTGTACATCATCACCTGTAACTTTATGAAATACGTAAGCCGCAGGTGAAAAAAAATTTTTTGTTTTACTTTCTTTATTTAAAATACCTTTTGGCCAATAACCATGATTTAACCAATTACGTTTGTCTGTCATGCCGCGCACTGGTACTCGTGTTAATTCATAAAGCGCTCGTTGCAAACGATTCGCCACCGGAAAAACCTTACTCAAATCAACTAGTGAAATTTGCTGGCCAGAAAATAGCGAGGTAATACAAAACAATCCTTGTTTCGGCTGTAAATAAAGCACGGTCCAAGCCATAATCGGTTGAGATTGAGCATTCCCAGCGTCTTGATTATCTTTCATGACTGGCGCTAACCACTCTGTTAATAATACGCCTTCTTGATGCTTGATGATTTCAGCGATACTTAACTGGGCTTTAGGAGGTACTCGGATAAAATGAACAACTAGCTGGCCAGAAATAATTTCAGTTTTGGGATTAAAGGATTGTAGATGTTTTAACATTAAATCTTACCCATAAAAAACATGATCACTGGCATTAATAAAAACAGGGGTACCCACAAACCAGCCAGCGTAACCAAGCCTAAATGCAGTAGAATTGGCCAATTGCTTACATGTTTAAAAGAAAAATTATGCGTTTTTATTTCAGAAGAATGACTAAAGACAATTGCTTGAATTTTCATAAAAATAGCTAAAAATGCTAAACTAAGTCCAATAATCAATGGAATAACTAACCAATAATTAACCTGAACCACTGCAAAAAGTAATAACATTTCACTAATAAACAATCCAAAAGGCGGTAGCCCCAACAAAGCCAAACTACTTAACAGCAACAACCAAGCTAATAAAGGAGTCATCACACCCGCGGCTCGTAAACGTTTTATCACTTGGGTATGAAATACTTGAATAAGATTACCAGCAGTAAAAAAGGCTGCGGTTTTACTCAATGCGTGGAGTAAAACATGAAATAAGCCTGCCAAATAAGCTAAAGGAGTTCCTATACCGAAAGCAATACTAATTAGCCCCATATGTTCAATAGAAGAATAAGCAAATAAACGTTTGATATTATGTTGTCTTAGTAAAGAAAAAGCTGCATACAATAAGTTCATAAAACCAAAAAGGATTAACAATATTTGTGCGAAATGATGCGCAGCGGTCTGATCTAAAATAAGTTTAAAGCGAATAATTGCAAATAAAGCTACGTTTAACAATAAGCCTGATAATAAGGCCGAAATAGGGGTAGGACCCTCGGCATGTGCATCAGGCAACCAAGAGTGTAACGGAAAAAATCCAGCCTTAGTACCATAACCCACAAAGATAAACACAAAAGAAATTTCTAGTAATTTTGGTGGTAATTGTGAGGCGATTTTCAATAAGGCAGTCCATTGTAATCCCTGATAACTCACCAAGCTATGATGAGAAGCAAAATAAAAAATAATGGTACCTAATAAAGCCAACCCCAATCCTACGCCACATAAAATTAAATATTTCCAAGCCGCTTCCAATGCTTCGGTTGTTTGATATAAAGCAACCAACACTACGCTTGAAATAGTAGCAAGTTCCATCGCAATCCACATTACCCCTAAGTTGTTACTAATTAGTACCAATAACATACTAAAAGTAAATAAATGATAAAAAGTATGATAAAAGCGATAAGTTAAAGGATGAAATTGACTACGATCATACTCATTTTTTAAATAACCCATTGCATAAAAAGCAGTCGTCATCGTAATAAAGGTATTAAGCAATACATAAAAAGAACCAAAAGTATCACACATGAACCATTGATTTGCATATAAAACAGCGTGGCCTACGCTATAAACCAAAATAATTAATCGCAGCGCGATGAGAAAACTAACTACTGTTAAAATGAAGCTCCAACGCGCTGCGATTTCTCGATTTTTTATCCAAGGCAAAGAAAGAATTGCTATAATTGAAGGTAACATTAAAAGACCAAGCCAATTCATACTGTTTCCTTGAGTTTTTCTAAATGTCGCATTTCTAAAGAACCATGCGTTGTTCTAATTCTTATTAAAAATAAAGCAAAGATCATAAAGCCAATTAAAATATCAAACCCAATCCCTAATTCAACAACCCAAGGAAAACCATTGGTTAAAGTAATGGATAATAAAAACATACTATTTTCAATCACTAATAAGCCTATCACTTGCGATATCGCTTTCTTTCTAAACATGATTAATAATACTGCTAACAAGGTGTTAGCAAGTGACAAAGAAAATGAGATGACAGCCTGGTCACCAATTAAAGCCTTAATTTGATAACTAATAATAAAAGCAAACGCTGTCAAAAGTATACCGGTAAACATTAATAGCGGCTTATTGATTAAAGGATCTATTCTCCCTGATAAATGTAAATAACTGACCAAGCGCCATAATAGCCAAGGCAATAATATAATTTTAACCAAAAAAGTAATGGATAAAGAAATAATTAGCTCTAAGCTTACTGCATAAAAAAGCTGTAAGGTTAAATAAATAGCTAAGAGTATATTTTGCCAAATTAATAACTTAACTAAATTAAAGATTCGGCTTTGCATCAGCATTAAAAAGCTAGTCATTAAAATCAAACTGATCAACAGTAAGGTGATTTGCTGAGAAATCATACCCCCACCCCCAACAATTGAGTTAATAGTATCCCCAGCACTGCCAACATAAATGCTCCGACTAAATATTCAGGCACTTTAAAAAGACGCATTTTTGCATTCAGAGACTCAATAAGACTTACTAAACCAATTAGCACCATTAATTTTAATAATACCGCGATAATACTTAATAGGGCTTCACCTGCGCCTAACGAAGTACTTAAACCATAAGGTACAAATAATACAATGAGTAACAACAAATAAATAATAAATTTAATTGCATTACCCCATTCAATAAGCGCCAAATAACGCCCTGAATATTCTAACACCATAGCCTCGTGCACCATCGTCAACTCTAAATGAGTTGCTGGATTATCGATAGGTACTCTACCCGTTTCAGCCAACATCACCAAAATAAATGCCAACAATGAAAAAATCATACCTGGATACAAGCCTTTATGTACGATGAAAAAATAGCCTATGATATTGAGATGTGTGGCCTGCGTTAACAGAGAAGCATTTAAAAAAATTAACAGCAATACTGGTTCAGAAAGGCTTGCAATAAACATTTCTCTTCTAGCGCCAAGACTGCCAAACGCGGTGCCAATATCCATGGCTGCCAGCACCAAAAAGATTCTAGCTAATGTTAAAATTCCGGCAATAACAATTACCCCAATAAATGCTGTGGCAAGACCTGTAATCCAAATGAAAGGCACTACAAAACATAACGATAGCAAGCAAGCAAAATACACGTAAGGCGCCATTAGAAATAACCAGGAGGCTTGTTCTGCAACCAAAGGCTGTTTGATTAATAGCTTTTTTAATTCAGCATAAGGTTGAGTAATCGGTGGTGCAGATTTATTTTGTAACCAGGCTTTTTGCATTTTAATCCAACCGATAGATAAAGGTGCTAAAAAAGCCAATAACAGCCCTTGTATTAACAATAAACCATAGAGCAATAAATTTTCAATCATAGCCACACCACCAAACTTAGCAATATGATTAAGGTAAGCCCCATATATAACAAATAAACTGAGATTTTACCCTGTTGCGTAATTTTCGTATAAGAAGCAATTTTTATTACCCAAGCTGCTAAGGGAAAATAAAAACCGTGCCAAATTTTTTCGGTGATTCTCGCACGATAATAAAGTAAATTTTCAGAGGTAGGTAAAGTTAATTTTATAGTAATAAAGTGCGAAAAAATTTGTTTAAAAGGCTGACTAAACCCAGCCCCTGTATCTTCCATGCGAGAAGTAATATATTTATAACCGCAATCCCATGGGGCAACTCGTTTATTTACGACTGGAAAGAATTTTTTTAAAATAAAATAAATCAAACCTAATAAAATTAACAAAATAGTAGCTAACAAAATGGGGTTAAACCCTGCATGGACAGGATGAGCATAAAAGGATAATCCCCACGTCGTTTTTACCGCAGGTAACGACATCGGTAATAAATTAATAGTAATCGCTTGGATAAGATGAATAATATAATTAGGGTAGATTCCTAATAACAAACATAAAATCGCTAACCAGCCTAATCCTACCTGTTCTAAAAATGAAATAGGAACTGTTTGTTTTAATTGTGATTCCCGCGGTTGACCTAAAAAAGCAATACCAAAAAACTTAACAATTACAAAGCCCGCTAAGCCAAAAACTAAAACACTTAAAGCGACAATTAACGGAGTTAAAATAGCTAAAATAAAATGGCTTTCCACTGAATAACCAAAAAAAAGATTTAAATATAACCACTCAGAAACAAAGCCATTAAAAAGTGGTAAGCCTGCCATGGCCAAGGAACCAATTAAAGTCCATACCGCAACCCAGGGCATTTTTTTGATAAGGCCGCCTAATTTCCCTAAATTACGTTCGCCTGTTGCATGCAGAATTGAGCCCGTGCCCAAAAACAATAATGGTTTAAAAAGACTATGGTTTAAACTATGCAATAAAGTAACTAATAATGCTAAATTAGCTAACACCCCTAAATGATATTGATAAAAAAGTAGTGACAAACCCAAAGCTACCGTAATAAAACCTAAATTTTCCATTGAAGAATACGCTAATAAACGCTTCATATCAGTTTGTAGTGCTGCATGCACTACTCCAAAAAACATCGTTACTAGCCCTACGAATATCAGTAAATATCCCCACCAAGATTGTTGGTAAAGCGCTAAAAACTGAAAACAAAATCGTAAAAGACCATAAATCGCCATCTTGAGCATAACACCACTCATTAAACCAGAAATGGGGGATGGCGCTTGTGGATGAGCCTCTGGTAACCAAACATGAAGCGGAAATAATCCTGCTTTGGCACCAAAACCAATTAATGCAAAAACAAAGATAATGTTCGCTAAAAAGCCTACATTAGTCACTGGCATTAACTGCGGAAAAGCTATTGATAAATTTTGTGATAAGGCTAATAAAAAAAAGCTCGCTGCAATAAATAAAAACCCTACATGTGCAATGCCTAAATATAAAAACCCTGCTTTGCGGGCAAGTCGAGTTGGCTCAAGACCAACTACCAAAAAGTAGGAACTTAAAGTCATAAGCTCCCACGCAAATAAAAAAGTGAAAATATCATTAGCCACCACAACAAAAAGCATAGCCAAAACAAATAGCGCCATAAAACCATAAATGTATTTTTGTTGATTAATTGAAAAATGCTGAAAATATTTGGCGGCAAAACAGCTAATACCTAATAATGAAAATCCGAGCAAACTAATAAAAAACGCTGCCAAAGGATCAATACACAGCATGGCACTTAGATGCGGCAATAAAAATTTAAATGAAAAGCTCACTGTTTGAAATAAAATCAAGCCTAACAGCCCTAATAAGGCTGTTAATCCGGCATTAAAAATGTTCCCAACTCGAATAATAGGTAATAAGAAGGAAGCATAGGCATTAGGTATGCACAAGGCTGCAGCTGCTAAAGCCAGCCATATTAAGCTAATAATTATTAATAAGTTTATTAACATGCCTAATCAGACCTCAATTAGAGGCCTCTATGATAAGCCCGTAGTTTTCTTCTGGCAATAACTAAAAACTTGAGGAAAATATTTTTAACCAATATCCAACAAATTAAGGCGTTAATCGATGTGGGCCGCGATAAAGATAAGTCACTTCTCTGACATTTTTAAATCCCAGTAACAACATTAACAGCCTGGATAGACCGAAACCAAACCCCCCATGCGGTGGACAACCATATTTAAAACAATTTAAATAATCTTGGATCGGCTCTAAATTTAGCCCTTTTTCTTGCGCCTGCTTAATTAAAATATCATAACGATGCTCTCTTTGGGCACCAGAAGTTAGCTCAAGCCCTCGCCACAATAAATCAAAACTTTTAGTCAATTTATTATCATGTTCATAACGCATATGATAAAAAGGTCGTACGCTACTAGGATAATCCGTTACAAATACAAATTCATTACCATATTTTTTAGTGACATACTCACAAAGCAGCCGCTCACCTTCTGGGTTCAAATCTTCATCTTCAGGAATAGGATTACCTAATTCCCGTAAAATTTCTTTGGCCTCTTTCATAGCAATACGAGGAAAAGGTACTTCCGGAACCATCACTTCCAAGCCATAAATTTCTTTTATTTGCTCTCCCAGCTCAATTTTTACTGTTTTTAAAACATATTGCAGCCATCTTTCTTCAAAGGCCATGACTTCTTCATGAGATTCAATCCAAGAAATTTCTGAATCTACGCTCGTGAATTCTGTATCGTGTCTTACCGTAAAAGAAGGGTTTGCCCTAAACACTGGTCCTATTTCAAACACTCTGTCAAATCCTGCTGCCATCGCCATTTGTTTATAAAACTGGGGCGACTGTGCTAAATAAGCAAATTTACCAAAGTATTCTAAGCGAAATAATTCTGCGCCTGATTCACTCGCTGAGCCCATAAGTTTTGGCGAATGAATTTCAATAAACCCCTCTTGTTGCCAAAATTTACGCATCGCATGTTCAACTAAAGTTTGTACTTTAAATACCAAGCCATTTTGTGGTTTACGTAAATCTAAAAAACGCCAATTTAATCGACCATCCAAAGCTGTATTGTCATCGATAGGTAATTGTGGATCAGAAAGATTTAACACTTGTAAGGATTCAATCACAATTTCTAAGCCCTTCAGCTTTACACTGGCATTCGCCACTACCTTACCAACCACTTCCACTGCCGATTCAGGAGTAAGGTTGGCGATAAGCTGAGCCGCCGCTTCGTTTTGGCCCTTATCATTAATCGCCTGCGCCATACCTGTATGATCTCGTAATACTAAAAATTGCATCTTTTTTTGATCACGGATCGTTTGAATCCAACCATTTATTTTAACTGTTTCGTTAAATTTATTAGTCAAATCAGCAACAAAGGTGCGTTTCATGGTTCTAGTTCTCAATTGAATTAAAAAAATAGGAAGGCAATGGTACCTGAGAGCTAGGTTTCGAGCAAGACTTGGCATACACAACTATTGGTTTTTTAACAGAATTCTTAAGCTCGAGTTATTAAACTACCGCCACCATCTATACTAATAACCTGGCCAGTGATAAAACCTGCTTCTTCTGCTAATAAAAACTCTATTCCTACTGCTATCTCCTCAGGTTTACCAATTCGTCCCATAGGAATATGATTAAGCACATTTTGTTCAGCCTCACTACCACGCGGATGATTTTGTCTAAATGATTCTGTTTCAACTGGTCCCGGCGCGATAGCATTGACAGTAATACCTTCTTTTGCCAGCTCAACTGCCCAGGTTTTGGTAAACCCCACTAGAGCACTTTTTGCAGCAGAATAACTGGTTCGCTTTTTAGCACCATAGATAGCACGGCTGACAACATTAACTATCCGCCCCCAAGCCTTAGCACGCATATCAGATAAAAAGTGTTGAGTAACCTGCAAAGCTGTTCGCACATTTAAATTATATACTGCTTGTAAGGAATCAAAATCAACTTCGCCAAATAATTGTGGTAATACCAAGCCCACATTGTTAATTACCGCGTCAGCTTGATATTTCTTACTTACTGCTTTTAACATTGTTTCAGTCTGCTTGAGATCACTTAAATCACAAAGAAACAATTCTCCTGGAAAATTTGCTTGAGAATTCCTAGCTAGGCCCACTACTTGCCAACCTTTTTTATGTAAACGCAGGCTGGTTTCCAAACCAATCCCCTTGGTTGCTCCGGTAATGATAACTGTTTTCATTGTTAGACACCTTGGCAGCAATTTATCTCAAAACGATTTCTTCTGTTAAAAATATTAGGCACTTTCTGGCTAAGCTAATCAATCATTGTCCAATAGGTTTTAGGCGACTGAAGATCAAACATGGCTTGAGCAAGATGTTTCTTAAATTCTATCATCTCAGGCTTTTGATTGTGCTGATCAAACACTGCCTTATTTTCCCAAACGGAATAAAGCATAAACTCTCTGGGCTCAGTGATTGAACGATGGATATTATAAAAAAGACAACCTGGATCACGTCTTGAATGCTCCATCATTTGTTTTAAGTAACGCTCAACATAATCCTCCATACCCCTTTGTGCCATACCGGCAATCATCACTGTATATTGTTGATTAGCCACTTTTACCTCCTTGTGAATATGGCTTTAGAGTAAACTTATCTACACTAACTGACAAGCTGAAAATGAGCCACTTTACTTTTAGTACAAAAATTATCTCTCTTCTTTACTGAATTAAAGTTTGTTATGATTAATTTTTAATTAAGAGTACACGATGATCACAACCCCTCTTTCAGCTTTAAGCTATTTACTAGCTGGCTTTAAATTACTGCATAGTAAAGGACTGAAGCGTTACGTTTACATGCCTTTAATGATTAGTATGTTAATTTTTATTGTTCTTATTAGCTGGGCAAGTCATCTTTTGCTATCACTAGTTGACAGATTAAATAGCACACTACCACACTGGTTACAGTGGTTAAGCTGGCTATTATGGCCCTTATTTGTTATAAGTGCAGGTGTTTTTATCATTTACACGTTTAATTTAATCGCCAACTGGGTAGGCGCTCCTTTTAATAGCTTATTATCTCAAAAAGTTGAAGAACTAATATCTCAGCAAACAAGCCCCTCTCAAGACAGTATTTTTTCTTCATTAAAAGACTTACCACGTTTATTAAAACGACAATTTGCCTTGGTTCTCTATTACATTCCTCGTTTGGTTTTATTAGGAATATTATTTTTGATACCCGGCATTAATGGCATCGTTGCGCTGTTATGGCTTATGTTTAATGCCTGGACTTTGGCGATGCAATATTTAGACTATCCGATGGATAATCATAAAATTTCTTTAGCAAATATGCGTCAAACTATGCAATCGCAAAAGTTAAAATATTTAATCTTTGGCAGCTTGATTATGCTAGGAATGTTAATTCCGCTGATTAATTTTTTTATTATGCCAGCTGCAGTGATCGCAGCCACTTTAATGTGGCTGGATGAAAATAAAAGTTAGTTATTTTGCATGATTGCTCAGCACAACAATTCCATCTTTGGTCAGCAAATAATAGATGGTACCATGTATTTGCGTTTGTAACTCTTGTACTTTGTGCTCTGAAGTAAAGACAAATACTCTGTTTTTAGAATACCATAATTTTGCAAACTGTTTATTATCAATTAGAAAAGGCTGTTTATAATGTTGATAAATAATACCTTCGGCTAACTCTCTGCGCCAATTATCATTTTTTATTAGATTAGGGTCACTCCAGTTTGAAACAATATAAACTCGCTGCTGCAAATAAACCGGCAGATCTTGAAAATATTTTTCATAGGTAATAACTTTATCGCCAGGCTGTATTTCTTTTTTAACTGCAAGCGCCAAACTTTTAACATTATTGAGTCGAAATGACCACACGCCTGACATCCCAATAATGTTGGCTACAATAGTAGTAAGCAATAACGCTATAATAAATTTTTTAAAATCTGCCTGGTATAACGCTATCCCTACAACAAATACCGCGCCAACCATCATAACCGTAGCAATAGAACACAAATAGGCAAAACTAGCAGAGGTGGAAATAGAATTAAGTCCGGCCGTATAAATTAAAACTGCTGAAGTGATAATACCGAATAATAGAAAAATGATAGCACAAATTTTAAGATTTCTGCTGGTTGGCAAATTGTTCCATTGCACATCAAAATAACGGGCAATCATCATAGCTAACGGCGGGAAGATTGGTAAGATATAACCAGCAATTTTTGAGCTAGGAATAGAAAAAAAGATAAAAATTATGGCTGGCCATAAAACAATAAAGAGCTCTTTGTCTGCTTTATGCAAATTACCAACAACTTGTTTAATATAATATCTACCACTTTGAAATAAAAAAAGTGTCCACGGTAGCATGCCAGCCAATACTACGATTAAGTAATAATAAATGGGTTGCTGCATATTAAAATCATGCGTTAGATACCGTGAGAATTGCTGAACTACAAAAAAGTAATAAAAAAATTCTGGGTTAGCTCGCTCAACAATCAGCATCCAAGGCGCAACAAGTATAACAAATAAAAATAGACCACTGATTAAACGCAGGTGTTTTATCACTGACCAACGATTTAAGACAATAATCCATACCCCTACAATCAAGAAAGGAAAAACTAATGCTAAAAGTCCTTTTGTTAAAAAACCAGCCGCTAATAAACAGTAGGCTCCAGCTAAGCAGCCATCTCTTTTTAAACCTAAAGGCATGTGTAAAGCTATGAGCATTAGCCATAAAGTACAAGCTACTAAAGTCGCCACCATTAAGTCCATATCGGTATAGTGGGACGCTAAAAAATACAACTGTGAAGTCATTAAAATCAATGCTGCCAACAAGCCCGTACGTCTATTGTATAAATATAGGCCTGCCCAATAATTAACAAGACAGCCAAACAGTCCAAAAAAAGCGGGTAAAATCCGCACGGACCATTCATGTAGGCCAAAAACTTTAATTAAAAAGCTTTCAAGCCAATAAAATAAAATGGGCTTATCTAAAAAAATTGTCCCATCCAATTGAGGCGTTATGTAATTCCCTGAAACCACCATTTCGCGAGCAATTTCAACATACCGGCCCTCATCAGGCGTAATTAAATGGTAGCTTCCAAGAAAAGCCCCAAAAAATAATGCACCCATAATGGCAAGAAATAATGAATCAAATAGTGCTTGCTTTTTAATCATTTATTGCTTTTTCCTATTAGCTTATGAACTAGAAATCAATTATACTCGTTTACTTTATTAACCTTTTATTATTAGTTAGCCATGAATATAGATAGAAAATTATTAGTGGATAATCAGACTCTCTTTATTTCTTTTGTAGTACCTATCTATAACGAAGCTGTTAACATTAAAGATTTTATCAAAGCTCTCACCCAAAGTGCAAATAAGCTTTCTAAATATTACGAAATTGTAATAATTAATGATGGCAGCACAGACAACTCATTAGCGGTTATTGAAACAGAATTACTACCAGACTCACATATTAAATTAATCTCTTTCTCCAGAAATTTTGGTAAAGAAATTGCTCTGACGGCTGGTTTACATCACTGTCGAGGACAGATCGCTATTTTAATTGATGCTGACTTTCAACATCCTCTTGCCTCAATACCTGAATTTATTGAACGCTGGACAGAAGATTATGACATGGTCTATGGGTTACGCGATAACCGCTCACAGGAAACTTTCCTAAAACGATTCTTTGCTAGAATTTTTTATAAGACATTAGGATTTTTAAGTGACACTAAAATTCCTGCTGACGCAGGTGACTTTCGACTCCTTGATCGTAAAGTGGTTGATGCTATTAACAGTTGCAAAGAATATAATCGCTTCATGAAAGGACTTTATGCCTGGGTAGGATTTAAAGCAACCGCTGTAATCTATCCTGTCTTAGAGCGCCAAGGAGGCAAAACCTCTTTTTCATTTTTAAAACTCGCAGAACTTGCTTTAACTGGCATTTTTTCTTTTTCTGATATGCCACTGCGAGTCTGGAGCTTAATTGGCATACTCATTTCAGGTATTTCTTTACTCTATGCTTTAGTCATTGTTTTTGACACCTTATGCTTTGGTGTAGACGTTCCAGGCTTTGCAACCATTACTGTAGCTATCATGTTTTTTGGTGGCATTCAATTGATCTCTATTGGTATTTTAGGGGAATATATTGCCCGAATCTTTAGAGAAGTAAAAAATCGTCCGAAGTATATCATAGATAAAACGCATGGATTTGAGAACGAATGAAAAGAGTGATTCATAAATCGGTTATTGTTGTCGCCAAACATCCAACCACCCACCAACTGTTTCGTTTTGGTATTGTCGGAAGCTTTGCAGCCCTAACCAACTTTATTATTGTGGTTTTACTAGTCGAATTTGGCAAGCTACACCCACTTACTGCAAACGTTTTTGCGTTTATGATCGCTTTTCAAGTCAGCTTTTATGGACATAAACTCTGGACCTTTTCCTCCAAAGGTAAACACCTTTCTTCTTTAACAAAATTTTTAATTGTATCTGGCTTTGGCTTTTGTCTAAATGAAAGCTTGTATGCTTTATTTTTGCAAATACTTAAACTACATTATATCCCAGCCTTAATTGTAGTATTAATGATTGTACCCCCCATTACTTTCACGCTTAGTAAATTTTGGGCGTTTGCCAAATGAAACTCATTACTCTCTGTGCAGATGATTTTGGTTATAATGCAGCCATCTCTCATAGCATTGCTGCACTCGCCACCCAAAGGCGACTTTCAGCAACTTGCTGCATGACTAATATGCCTTATTGGCCTAAAGCTGTTGAGCTTTTACAAGACATTAAGGATACGCTAGATATAGGTCTACATCTGAATTTAACTGAGGGTAAAGCACTCTACTTACCTGCAACCAATCAGTTTAATCCCCTACGTAAGTTATTATTTTTGGCTTTTACTCATCAATTAGATGTCACGCTTATTGCTAATGAAATAAGGTGCCAACTGGATTGTTTTTTTAAAGCTACGGGGCGCTTGCCAGATTTTATTGATGGTCACGAACATGTCCATCATTTACCAGTAATTCGCGAAGCTTTATTAACTGTTTATGAAGAGTACTATCCAGCACATCAGGCTTATATTCGTATAGCAAGCAATCCTTTCAATGAAGCACTAAGACAAAGTTTACGCTGTAAAAAAATTATTATTATTGCGCTCACTGGCGCCTTAGCCTTAAAACGTAAGCTCATTGATTTGAATATTCCTCATAATAACAGTTTTTCAGGAACCTATTCGCTTAATCCAAAAGAAAACTATGCGGCATTATTTAAAAACTTTATTAAGGAAATTTCTCGGCAAGGAATCATTATGTGTCACCCCGGCAAACAATCAGATCCCTATTTAGATTCCATTGCATTAGCAAGACAACAAGAATATGCATTTTTTAACAGTGACTATTTCTCCACTATTTTAACAACGATCAAACTAACTCGTCTAAAAAATTAGGTCTAGCTATAGGCCTTATTTTTATTTATAGCGATAGGTTTGATATTAAGGGAACCCTATGCCAACGATTAACATTAATAACACATCATTCTACTATGAATTAGCAGGTTCAGGACAACCCTTAGTATTAATTCATGGTTATACAGCTGATTCAACTGCTTGGGGCCCTTTACCTGATTTATTAACCAAACATTTAAAAGTATTACGTTTAGATAATCGTGGCGCTGGCCAAACTCAGGATGATGGCAGAGCATTAAGTGCTGAACTCATGCCTTAATGATGTCATAGCAATTACCGAAGCCCTAGGCCTAAAAAATCTTCATGTTGCAAGCTGTTCAATGGGCGGCGCCATTGCTCAACAAGTGGCTATTCGTCATCCAAACAAATTAAATTAATTAATTATTATGGTCTCTGTAGCTAAATGGCGTGAAGCCATGTTACGGGGACTACAATCCTTATTAATCATGTGCCAGCAAAACATCGATTTTGAAATAATTTTTAAAGCTAATTTAGGCTGGATATTTGGTCAACAATATTTATCAGATCCAAACAATATAGAATCCTTTAAACAGTTTATTTTAACGAATCCCTATCCACAAACTCTAGCTAATCAAGAGCGTCAATTTAAAGTCTTGGAACAATTTGACAGTAGAGACCAATTAAAGCTTATTAGTGCGCCTACTTTAGTTATTTATGGGAAAGAGGATTTACTTTCCCTGCAATTTGAAGACAAATATTTAGCAAAAAATATTAAGGAAGCAAAGTTTTCTATTCTTCCCGGGGCACATCTTTTATGGCTGGAAAGCCCTGATATTCTCGCTAATACCATCATTACTTTTTTAAAAAATTAATGGTAGATTTCAAACCAAGGGTTTATTCATCAGGCGTTCTAATATTTTTAGAGGTGATCGCTCAGGGTAAGTCATCGCCTGTACTGGCAAATAAAACGTTTGTTCTAAACAAAATTGGCCTGAGATAACTGCGTGCGGAACTTGATCAGTAAAAACCAACCAAGTAGTTTCTGCGGGTAACTCAATCATTTGATTAAGCGGATCATCCTGATAAGCCTGATCCTTTTTCATGAGGTCATGTAACTGAAGCATGGCCGCATCATAATTAGTTTGTAAACCGCGCGTAATATTAACTGAATTAAGAAGGTGACGAACCAAAGAATTTTTGGTTTTTAAGTGTGGTAAAAAACGCGCTGCTACTTTTTCAAAATTTTCACCTACTCGCCAAACTCTGGGTTCTCGATTAAGGTTAATGTTACTAAATACTCGCAAAATACGCCAACCTTGCGTAGGACTAGCAGGAAAAGCATCTGTATGAAGCAAACGATCATCTTTTCGATTAGACAAATTGGTGCGATCAAAAGCTTCAACCGGACGATAACTAGTCCGCGCAAGCTGAATAGACTTTGTATAGTGTGGAAACAAACTATTAACTAATATATTTGCTTGGTTAGCATAGCGTGCTAATAATTGTTGTAGTTTTTGATGGAGCTCCCCGATATAGCTATCGCCTTTAGTTTTCTGGAGCCGCCAATCATAACTAACATTTTTTCTTTTTGGTTCCACTGCTTGTGCAGTAAGAAACTGTGTTTCTTCTGCTAAGAGTTTAAAAGATAAATAAGGCAATAGCAGTATGCTACCTGCCTCCAAAGCATCGACAGCTTGAGCACACATTGTTACTGTTGGCTCTGCATCAAAATGCTCAATTAAAATAGGCGTTATTCTTTCCATATTTTACCTTATTGATGATCTGCCACATTCGTTGCAAAACTCCAGGCATAACCATCTAAATCAGTTACCTGAAAAATCCGATCTCCCCAAAACTGATCAGCAGGCTCAGCAATAATTTTTGCTACAGACTGCTTTACCTTTTTATAAAACTCATCAACTGCTTCGCAATAAAGGTACAAAGTAATAGGTGGTTGATAGTTACCTTGACAAGGAGTTTGTGCCTTACTGCCACACATACCAGCTTGACCACACATGATAACAATATCTTTATATTTTAATTCGGCATGAAACATATTACCTGATTCATCAGCTGCTGTACTTAAAATTTCAAATCCAAAAACCTGGTGATAAAAATCAACAGCCTTACCAACATCAGCAACGGTTAAGTAAGGAACTATCCAAGACATAGGAGTAGGCTTTGCGGGTCTTTTATTCATGATTACTTCCTTTTTTTAAAGAAAGTAAGTTTACAAAGATCACCTTAAAATAGCAATTAACTAATTGCCCATAAAAAATCCCGATAGTAATCGGGATTTTAATCATTCCTATTTAATGAAAGGGTTTACTTAGGTCCAGAACGCCAAGCATTTTTAGTCGTGTGAGCTTCTCCTGGCTTGCCCGTAACCACTTCATCAAGTTTTACCGCTGTAGCTGCATTTGATTTTGGTTTATTATGAAACCCTGCTGGATTGGTTGAAAGCCGTAACGGATAAACTACCTTACCAGAAGCTATCCTATCCATAACACGTCGATAAGCTTCTTCAGGCGTGGGTTCTACTAATAAGATAGTGGCACCAGAAATAACTAAGGGGTCCAAGGCTGCTGAAGTAAGATTAGTGACAGTTGCTCCTGTGGTGGCCACCAATTCTGCCCGCAGAAGATCTGCAAATAAACGACCATTACGATCTGCACCAGCGAGTAATATTTCAGGAGGAACATCTCTTCTCACTGATAGAATAAAATTAGCCTCTCTACCATTGATATTTAAAGCTACTCTTGCAGTAGCCCATTCTTCAGTACTCCCTGCTAACAAATTTGCACCGGGTAAAATTAAGTCAGCAATAGCTGCTCTTACGGTTGGGGCAGTAATTGAAACAGCTGGTAAATCTGTAACTGGCATATTTATTCCTTATTTATTTTATAGTTATAGTATAAAGTATTAATCTTAAGAAAAACTTAATGAATTTATAGAACCTAAATTATTTCCTACTTTTTATATGGATCAACTTATTGATTTATAATGAAAACTCATACTCTATAACCACTGGCGCATGATCTGAAAAACGTTGTTTTTTATAAATCTCTGCTTGTTTAACAACCTTAGCTAATCCTGCCGTTATCACCTGGTAATCTATCCGCCAACCGACATTTTTTGTCCAGGCTTGGCCTCGGTTTGACCACCAAGTATATTCTTCAGCGGCCTGATTAAAAACTCGAAAACCGTCAATCAAGCCTATTTTAGTAAATACTTTATCCATCCAAGCTCGTTCTTCAGGTAAGCAACCTGAATTTTTTTGATTGCTTTTAAAATTTTTAATATCTATTTCCTTATGCACGATATTCCAATCGCCACAAATTACCCACTCATTTCTCAATTTATTGATTTTTTTAAGACTTTCTTCATATTGGCGTAAAAAATCAAATTTTACAGCTTGCCGTTCTGGGCTACTAGTCCCAGAAGGTAAATAAAGACTTGCTACACTTAAGCATGGAAAATCTAATTGTATATAACGTCCTTCTTGATCAGCTATCGGCCAACCTAAAGTTTTAACTACTGACAAGGGTTTATGTTTGCTATAAATAGCAACGCCACTATAACCTGGTTTAGTCGCTTCACTACAATAATATTGATATCCTTCAGGCGAAAAAATTTGATCAGTTAATTGACAAAGCTGGGCTTTAGTTTCTTGCAAACAGACAAAATCCGCCCGCTGGCTTGCCAACCATTCAAAAAAACCTTTTTTTGCTGCAGACCTGATACCATTCACATTAGCAGTAATAATTTTCATTGCTTACTCTTCGTTTAAAATCCAGCACTTTAACCATTTCCGGCCAACTATTCAAACTTAACCTTGCTATTGTTTATCTAATTATTAGTGAATACAATACAGCTATCAATTACTTAATAGGATGATTATTATGAAAACCTTGTTAAAAGTTTTACTTACCATTGTTGCAATCATCCTTTTATTATTCATTCTGAGTTTTATTACCCTCTCTTACTTAATAAGCTCCAATAACATAAAAAATATGCTAATTCGTCAGGTTAATCAACACACCGGCCTACAATTAACCATTGCGGATCTTAAATGGTCATTATTTCCCACACTTAAAATTCAAATTGATAACGCTTCTTTAAGTAATGCGCCTGATTTTGGCCCAACACCTTTAGCCACCTTAGGCCATATTTATGCAGGAGTAAAATTAATACCTTTATTTCATAATAAAGTCATTACTACAGGTTTTACTGTGGAAAACTTAACTTTAAATTTAACAAAAAATAAAGCCGGCATTAGTAACTGGCAAGTTTTTAATACTAACGCTCATTATCGCAATGCTATAAAAAATAAAAAAACCTTCAATAAGGCGATGGCAACTGCTCCAGCTGTGGTATTTTTTAACTCTCCTTATATTACAATCTCTAATATCAACATTAATTATGTCAACCAACAAACTGGACAGCATTTTTTATTAAGTAACGCCGATTTTCAGGCAAACAATATTACTAATAATCAGTTTTTTCCTTTTAAAACTAGTGTCAATTTTACTAACCAACAACCCTATACTCGCATTATCTTTCATGCTACTGGCCAAGCTTTATTGGATCCAAACGGTTCCTTTTTATTAAAAAACGTTAATCTTAATAATAGTATTACTAATCAATCAGGAACTTCTCAACTAACAATCACCAATTTAAATACCAAAATTCATTTTGGACAAAATAAAATTATTATTAATCCTTTTACTGCAACACTTTATGGTGGCAATCTTGCTGGTAAAGCAATGATTATTACTAATGCTAAAACGACCAACTACCTAATAAATGGTCAATTTAATACTATACAAGCACAAAACTTATTAGCAGATTTATATGGCTATACTAAATTTACTGGTGTAGGAAATGTTAGCTTTAATCTTGCTAGCAGTGGAAATACACAAACAGCTTTCCTGCAAAATTTAGATGGTAATGGTAGCATTAGCTTAAATAATGCTGGCTTTCTAAGTTTTGACTGGGGATATGCTTATCGAAATGCTATGTCATTACTGCAAACTGGAAAACCCCTATCTGGTAGTGGCAACAGTATGACTAAACTTGGTTTCATTAAAGCCAATTATACTATTACCAATGGCATAATCTCCACAAATAACCTGACGCTTACTACACCTATTTTAGAAGTAAATGGCACAGGCTCAGCTAATTTAAATAATCAGCAAGTAAACCTACGTTTAATTGCTACAGGTGTGAAAGGTAGTTTAGATAATTTAACTCAAAGTACTCCCAGTATCCCCTTTAATGTAACAGGCACTTTTAATAGTGTCACGGTACTACCTGATTTATCAGGCTTATTAACCAATCAGCTCAAACAACAAATTCAAAACCAGTTGAGTAAAAAACTAAAAAGTTTAAATATAAACAATCTTCTAGGACAATAATTAGCTTACTACAAAACTATTAAGCTTATTATTCTATGACCAATATGAATGTTAATACAAAAAAGTTTCACCGCTTAGTCGTTAATTGGTATAAAAAGCACGGAAGAAAAAATTTACCTTGGCAACAAGGCATTTCTCCTTACCGGGTTTGGTTATCAGAAATTATGCTACAGCAAACCCAGGTCACTACGGTCATTCCCTATTTTGAAAAATTTATCAAACGTTTCCCTACCATTCAACAATTGGCTAAAGCAACCTTAGATGAAGTTAACCATCTTTGGGCAGGTTTAGGTTATTACTCAAGAGCCAGAAACTTACATAAAACAGCACAAATTGTTCATCAACAATATAACAATAAATTCCCAAGCTCTTTACAGGAGTTAATGTTACTACCAGGCATTGGGCGCTCTACAGCAGGCGCTATTTTATCGCTAAGCATGGAAATCCCTGCGCCCATTTTAGACGGCAATGTCAAACGAGTATTAAGCAGAGTATTTGCTATTGCTGGCTGGCCAGAAGAGCGCGCCGCTCAAAAGCGATTGTGGGAGCTTGCTACCTATTATACGCCTGCACAGCAAGTTAAAGCTTACACTCAAGCTATGATGGATTTAGGGGCCATGGTTTGTACGAAAAGCAATCCTCAATGTATTCATTGTCCTTTGATAAAAATTTGTCAAGCCCGACAATTAAATCAAATAAATCTCTTCCCCGGGCGCAAACCTAAAATTTCACTACCAATTAAATCAACTTATTTACTCATTATTGCTAATTCAGAACAGGCTGTATTATTAGAAAAGCGGGCACCTGTAGGAATTTGGGGCGGCCTATGGAGTTTACCTGAATGCCAAGAGCTTAAAGATTTAAAAACGCTTCTTAAACAACGCTACGGCTTACTATTAAAAAAACATCAGGCTTATCCTAATTTTCGGCATAGCTTTACTCATTTTCATTTAGAAATCACCCCCGTTCTTATAGAAGCTTCACTGGGCCCTAAACATCAGATAGCAGAAACTAATAGAATCTGGTATAAGGAAACTACCAATCAATTAGGTTTGCCAAAACCCGTTTCCCAATTAATGAGGCGATACGCTAAAGGAGAATTAACATGGCAAAAATGATTTACTGCCAAAAATTAAAAAAACAAGCTGAAGCCTTAACCTTTCAACCCTATCCTGGTGAACTTGGCAAGCGTGTTTTAGAAAATATTTCTCAAGAAGCATGGCAAGCCTGGCTTAATCATCAAACCATGCTCATTAATGAATATCGCTTAAATATGCTAGAAGCTGATGCCAGAAAATTTTTAAAAGATGAAATGGAAAAATTTTTATTTGGCGAAGGTAGTGAAAAACCGCAAGGCTATGTTCCTAAAGAGGTAAAGTAACCATAAATGATAGACATTAATAAGTTTATTCTTCATTTAACAAACCACCTTTCTATTCAAGGTATTGTTTGTTATGGCTCCTATGCACTAGCACTTAATGATGAAAAATCTGACATTGATTTATTAATTTTAATGAAAGAAGAAATTCCTAATCAACAAATTCGCCGTCAATGTTATCAGCAGTTTCCTGCTTTAACCGTTATTTCTTTTGCTGAAGAAACCATGAATGCTGGCAACTGGGATAACTCCTGGTCACCTGTTAATGATAAATTAATTCTTCATCATCAACCTCTTGATATTGGTTATAATACGACTACTTGGGTAGATAAAGTGATCAACAATTTAATTATCAAGCAACAAACTTCTTTTCCTGAGTTTCCGTTTCGGCCTTATTCTTTTTTAGGACTTTTGGAGTCAGCTAAAATTTTTTATGACAAGGACGATTTTATACAAAATCATTTAAAAAAAATTAGGCCTATGCCTTTAACATTAAAAGAAAAAATCATTAGGGAGTTCCTGCCTATTTTAATAGAAAGTCATCAAGAACTATTGGATTATTCGGAACGTAATATTGGGATTTTAGCTTTTCAGTTTCATTTAGGTAGAGGTCTTGATGCCTTAGAACAAGTGCTTTTTGCTATTAATAACGTTTATCACCCAGCTTCCAAATATATAGAATATTTTTTATTGCGTTTAAAATATCAACCGCCAGGTTTGGCTGATTTTATTCACTCCACTTTACCAAAATTTTATGAAAATAAAAAAGCTGTCGTTGATTTTTTCAAAACTGCACTTGATTTTATAGAAAATAAAACCCTTAATACAACTGGTTAGCTATCGTTATCTCTTTCATGTTGATATTTTATTAAACTGCCAAGAAGCATAAGTAAATTTACCTGCTTGTCGCGACCTCATAAAAAAGCCACTTTTTGATCAAAGAGCTTTGGCTCTATAATCTTTTAAACATTTATTGATCCATCAATTTCTTACTATTTATAAATACTGAACCAAATTTTCTTACTATTCAAAATTATAAAATCAGCATTAGATTTATAAATTTATAAAAATCAATGGATTATAATTAAAATTGACAGTTATGCTGTGCTCTGACTTTTTTCAAGGCAGCACTGCTTTAAAAGTGCCTAGGTTTTCTAACTAACCACCCAAAAAATCAATCACTAATCGATTAAATTCTAACGGGCGTTCAAGCTGAGGAATATGGCCACAACAATCCAATAACTCTATTTTCACATGAGGAATAAGCTTTTTAGCCGCCGGTACATGAATGTCGGTTGCCAACAGATTATCTTGTTTTCCCCAGATTAATAAAACTGGCACATCTTTTAACTCAATAAATCTATGCCACAGTGGCTGTAATGTTGTAGCTAAAATACCCTGCCAGTCAGTATTATGCTTTGTAATGTACTGCACTACTTTTTGAGTTTTTGAATCATGCGCTAAAGGATACAAAATATTAACTAACTCTTCTGTAATCACAGCTGGATCATAGACATTAGTTTTTAATGCTTTAGTAAAAATGGATTTAGAAATATTTGTCAAGATCTTCCCTATAATCGGTCTACCCATAAGCCTAAAAAAGATAATAACCTGCAAAGCAAACCCTACTCCATCAGCTAAAACCAATTTTTTTATTTGCGGTAAATTATTTAAAGCAAATTGAAGTCCAATTGCCCCGCCTAATGAGTGCGCTGCCAAGTGCATGGACTCAATACCTAATGCCTGACAAAACTTTGCCACAAACTCAGCAAAAAAATTTAAGTCATAGATAACATTTGGTTTATCACTTTTACCAAAACCGGGTAAGTCTAAAAGCACAACCCGATAATGTTTAGCTAATTCAAATATATTCTTATGCCAATATTCTATACTAGCATTAATACCATGGAGTAAAAGCAAATAATCTCCCGCATTGCCTTCTTGCCAATACCTAATTTTATAGCCTTCAACAACAATATATCGATCTTGTGGTAAATCCATTTTAAACCTATTCACTCATGATGGGTCTGCGCTCAGACAAACGAATCCAGCCTTTAATAATTCTATAAATAGCCCAAATCCAAACAATTACTAATAATATATAACCGACCAACACAAAAATTAATACTGCACCAATGATAGATAAAATAATCCAATACCAAAAAGTTTTAATCTGCCAACGATAATGAGTTTCTAACCAAGTTCCACGCACATCATCTAGCTTTATATAGCTGATGATTACCGCAATGATTGCTGTGACTCCGCTAAAAAAGCCTAGTGCTTGTAATAAATAAATAATGTGGGCAAAAGTAATGCTGCTATCAAGATTCTCTACAGGTTGGCGCATAGTGACTCTCCCTAATAGTATACAAATTATCAAGCAACTGATGCATTATTATAGCAGATTTTGTAAAACAAGATTGATTTGCTAAAATTTTTTCTGCGGATTGCACTTGCGAACCAGGTGTTAGCTCTTCAGCAAATCTCTTTATTAAACTAGTAGCAATTTGTTCGGTTGTCTCCAAATGGAATTGTAAAGCTAACACATTATTTCCATAAACAAAACCTTGATTAACTGTATGTTGATTAAAAGCAATACGCTCAGCTCCTTTAGGAATTGAAAAAGTATCACTATGCCAATGAAAAGGTGTAAAATGATTAGCAATATTATGAAATAAGGGATGCTTATGAGCCGCTGGAGTTAACTCAACCAGAAACCAACCTATTTCTCTGTTAGGTGAACGTGAGACAGCCCCACCAAGTACCTCTGCAAGCAATTGTGCACCTAAGCATATACCAAGCACCTGTTTACCACTCATAATGGCCTTATGAATAAATGCTTTTTCTCGAATTAGCCAAGGGTATTTATCTTCTTCATAAACAAACATTGGGCCACCCATAATAATCAGCCAATCAATTTCTTCTATACTGGGCAACATTTCATTATCAAATAAACGGGTAGAGGTTAAATTAAAGCCTTTTTCATGGACCCAAGATTTAATACTACCCAAACCCTCAAAAGGTACATGTTGTAAATAATGTATATGCATAGACCTAATATTGAATTAATTTTATTTAGATGCCATTATGATACTTAATTTTATAAGGATTTACAGCCTATGGATACAAAATTTAGCAGCCGACCTTTGCTAACTTTGAAACTAGCAATAGTAGGAGGCATAGCCGGTCTAGGCTTTTATTTTATTCCTCAGCTAGGTTTTAATTCTTTTATTACCGATGCCCTGCGGTTTGCAATTCTTATTGCTGCAAATTTATATGGGTTTGCCACCCCTATTAATTTTATCAAGCGTTTTATTATAACTAGCCTAGGCATTGTAATTATTTATGCTTTTTTAGGGGCTACTATTACTAATTCTTATCAATTTCCTTATAGTCCAAATACCTATGCCAGCTTATTATTCTTAGCCAGCTTTTATATTGCCTTTTGTTTTCAACAGACCTATTTAGAAATAGCAAACAACCGTAGTTACAAGCTTACTTATTCAGAAATAGCCTGGAATTACGCTTTTATTATTTTGATCAGCCTGATTTTTACTTTAATTTGTCAACTTATTTTATTAATTAGTAGTTATCTATTTAAAAATTTTGGTTTTGCTTTTTTCTATACTTTAATTACCTCTAGCGCTTTCTCTTATCCTGTCTCAGGTTTATTACTAGGCATTGGGATAGCTATTTGTAAAAAATATACTACCATTATCATTGCCTTACGACGCTTAGTATTTGCTTTGAGCTATTTCCTGCTACCAGTATTAGCCGCCATTGGAATATTGTTAGTAATTGCTTTAATTTTTGGTACTCAGCACACAACTGGATCAGCTGATTCATTTGTATTACTAACAATCATTGCTTTATTTTTGATTAATGCAGTCTATCAGTTGAAAGAACAGACCCTACCTTATCCACACTTCCTTACTTACCTGATTAATATATTTATTATTGTCTTACCCATTTTTCCTAGTTTATCAATTTGGCAAACTATTCATTCGCCTACAATGAGTAATATTAAAAACAATCTTCAGATGGATATAGGTTTTTATTCAATTTTATTGCTTTATAGTCTGGGTTATTTGATTACTTTATTCAGTAGTAAAACCCGATGGTTAAAATGGTTACCTGAAATCAATATTATCCTAGGGATTATTACTTTAATAACAGGTTTAATTATCAATATCCCTATTATTAATTAAGCTTTACGTACTGGATCCACCAGCACCACCACCTGATGAACCACCGCCAGCACCACCACCTGATGAACCACCACCTGATGAACCACCACCAGCACCACCACCTGATGAACCACCACCAGCACCACCACCTCCACTCGATGTATCAGAACCTCCGGATGTTGAGCTAGTGCCCGATTGCAAACCTTCCCCTCCTCCTTTAATATTTTTCTGCAGATTTGCCCCTAATTTAGTCTGCCCCATGGCAGTGCCAGCACCTTTATGTGCCATTCCCCCGGCAGCACTCTTCTTACCGAAATCAGGCATACCTGAGCCAGCTGTTTGCCCAGCGCCACTTTTCGCCATGCCAGAAACTTCTTCTTCGCCTTTTGCATATTCACCAAATTGATGCTGTCCACCAATCCAGCGTAAAACTGCATCAGGTACAATATGAATTAAAGCAAAACAGCGATTGATTAACACAACAATCAGTGAAACATAAATAACAATATAGAGTACTAATTGTAGGGGTCCTACCCCATAACCCGAAGTTTTGCTTACAGGATTACCACTATCATCCATGGCGGTACCAGCATTAGAAAGTAGAACAAAATCAAAGGTTGCATTGACAAAATCAACTGCCACACGTGCTAATAACATACCGCAAATTAAACCGAATATCATTAATGTAGGTCTAGTAAACACATTGGTAATTAACATCACTGCGGGATCAGCACGGCCCAGCATACCCTCACCACTTGGATGAGTAAGCCCCATTGCTACCATGGGTGCAGCTAACATTGTTTCAATGACTGCAATTAACCACCCCAATACACCAAATAAAAAGATTATATAGGGCACCAGCGGCACATACACCGATAAGGTAAGTCCTGCTACATAAAAAATAGACATAAAAGCAAAGAGTACCGTCATGACTTTTGCTAAAATCATTGCTATCCCTGCAAATGGGTTAAAACCTGTACAAGCTGCAGTAAGTGAAATAGCAATCACTAAGGCAAGCATAGTAATGAACCAAAAGAAATCGGTAATATTAATGATATTCTCACCTAATTGTTGTAACCCAAAAATAGGATCTTGACCCGATTGGACAATACTACCACTAAAAGGATTTGTACCACCTGTAATCATGCCCACAAAAGCTTCCACAATCCAATTAGCAAGCACTTTCATCGGCCCACCTAGCCCATTAGCACCTGCTGAACCGAATTGCCAAGCTGCATTAGCGGTAGTCAACTGGGCTAATTGCGGGGCCCAAGGTAATGCATTTGCTTCACTGTTAGCTAAGGCCAGTTTGATGCTGGTTTGCAGGGTACTATCAATCGGGTCTGAATTTCCTGGCAGTTGGGTTGAAACTTTTGAAGCAATAGACGAAATATCTGTGGTACCTTGATAAGCCTGACTCAGTTGATGATAAAAACTTCCTGCAAAAGCCCAACCATAGTTTTCTGCTAAATTGGTTAAAATTCCTTTTACTGATTGCTGTTCAATAAGCTGCTGATAAGTAGTCAAGGCCTGATTAATGTTATCAGCCACGGTAGTCGCGGTCGTCACAATAGGTGTGCCGGCAATACAAGAAGAGCCTGTGGCTGGATCAATATTATTAGCATTAGTAGGCGGCGTTCCAGGCGGTGTACCGCAAGTATAAACAAACTCCATCGCAGCCGTATTGAGTAAAGGTAAAATCGTTTGCACGGAGGAGTCAATAGCCTGCGCTTGCAAATAATTACTATAATCGGAGCCAGGTGTCGCTGTAGAATTATAATAAGCAGGATTAGGATAGCTAAAACTACCACAAGTCCCTTGATCTGATTGATTAGCTTGCGAATTACCAGCTCCTGATAAAGTAAATGGAAAATAATAAACAACCATACTATTATCAGACGAATAGGTACGCAGCGGTTGAGAAGTATCATTTCCCATTGAAGCATTGGAATTATTGGCTTGATAATACAAATGCATACAGCTTAAACCAACAAACACATCTTCTAATTTAGTGCCCATCTGAATTTCTAATTGATTAGTTATCCCGGATCCAGGGGGAGGAGCCACACTTTGTGTTGTGACATAATTAATTACTTCATCCCATACTGTATCAGCAGCACCAGCACCCTGCAGGACAATCCACATCATTATAATTTGTAACATGCAGTAACCTGTTGCGGTTGGAATCAACAAACCAATCCCAGCCACAGATCTTAACGGCACCCAAAGGGAGTCCATGTTTTTCCCTAAAAATTGACCTTCTTTTGCCGTGTTAATAGCCCCTAAAACTGTTGCATACCCCACTACCACCGTATTGAGCACTAACATCACTTCGTTGAATTTCTCAAACATATGACCCAATAAGCCATATTGTCCTTGCAAAACACCGCCTACTTGGCCAAAAATATTTTGTAAAAAAACATAGGATTGATCATCCGGTGCTAAAGTAAAAAACTGGGCCAAACCAGGGTCGCCATTGGCGGCATAAGCACCAGCTGAAATAAGGAGTAAAGAAAAAAGCGCTAAAAATCTCATGATTTTGGCTCCTCAACTTTATTCTGCAACCATTCATTCACACTACAGCCTAATTTTCGATGCTTAATTTGAAATATCCAAAACCGACAGGTACACATCTTTACAAAAAAGAAAACACTAATCAGTAAAGACAAAACTGCTGGGCCCACGTGTAAACTAAATATTAAATTAATCGCATAAAGCACCATACCTAAACTTAATAAACCAAATAGCCAAGCTTGACCTGCCAAATTCTTCTGCCGCCTGCTTAAATCTTGTTCAGTTAAATTGAGTCGATTAGTAGCTTCTGCAAAAGTTTCACTTTGATTAACTGTAGTTGGTTTATAAAAAGGCCGTAAGAATCTAATAAGACCTTTGGTATTATTTTTAAGAAAGCTAAACCCTAACCAAGCTGGCACATTAGCAACTGTCTTAATGGTACCTTTAATAACACGTGACGGGCGCAAAAAGCTAAAGTTCATGTGCGTGATATCCTACGGGTGGTCTTGATCAAAAATATACCATATTTTCGTGAGTAAACCAATCCTTTTTTATCCCTCATAAATCCCTTTTTTTGTACAAATTAGCTACCAATATGATTAATTGTTGCTTTTTCTAACAACTCCTTGATTTATCCTAAATACCATTCTAAATTTAGTAAATAGATATTTTCAAAAAAAGATTGATATCCATGCCCGATATAAGCCAAAAAGCAAGTCTTGATTACTGGAACAGTTACCCTGATTCCATGATTTTCCGGGTTATTGCTTTAATGGAAAGCATGGAAAAATGGGTGTATGACGGTGATCCTACTTTAGAGCAAGCCTTAAAACAAATGGGAGATAGCCTAGAAGGAATTGTTAAATTTGAATTAAAAAAACAAGCAGAGTATCTTAATATTGGTAATCATATTCATATGGGCCGCATTCTGAGAATTATGCAAGCCGTTGATACCACGCATCCAGGTTCAGCCTCCAGGTTGTTAATGTATGCAGAAGAAAATACTAAGAATGATCAAGATCCTTCCGGACTTTTTTTAAGACGTAACATTGTCTTTGAAAGACTACGTCTCTTAGCTCGAGTTTTTTCTCAAGAACGCCTACTTTTAGTTCAAAAAGCTTTAGAAAAGGATGATGACAATGCGTAAAAATTTTAATTTTTTAGTTGCAGCTATTTTAGCTTCTATAGGAATAAGTTTTACTACTCAAGTTGAAGCTCAACAGCTTTCACCTGTTCAACAACAAAATTTAGCCTTACAACAAAGAGCAGAACAATCTTCTCTACAATCGAAACAAAATCAATTAACTCAAGTCAAATCCTTAGCGATTAATGCCGTACAGGGCAATAACCCAACCCCGCAATCGATTCAAAGCTCTTCCGATGCGACTTTTTCTAATACTGCCGCACCCCAATTACCTACTTGTGATTGCTACGTTAATATTACCGCAAATACCAATCCCAATAACTTTACTTACAATCCAAGTGGACAGCGCATGGCGCGCATTAACCCTGCTTGTCAATGTGCTACGCAAGCTTCACAAACTAACTCCAACAATAATTTAACTAACCCAGGTCAATCTTCACAACCTACAAATTTTAATATCAATTATTAAAAGGATAAATAGCTATGAAAAAAGTATCACGATTCGCATCAGCCATTATCCTTAGTGCTTGTCTTGCTTCTTCTGCACAAGCGCACAGTATTTTTAGTGCGTTAAAAGATATTATTGATATCTTGCCTGAAATTTTTAATGCTGTGAAAGGAGTGCCTAATTTAGCGGTACAAACCATTAGCTTTGCTACCCAAGCTATTTCGCTGATTGGCATGGGGCCTAGTACTTTAGGCGGCTCAGGTTTGTCTGCTAACTTAATACAAGTTTCTACCTATCAAGGTGCCTCAACCAATAATACACAATCTTATGGTAGTCAAATTAATAGTAATTATGCTGGTAGCTCTGATACTTTTTCAAATCAATTAAATTCTTATAAATCAGGAACTCAAACTTGTACTACCGGGGCTAACGGGCAACCTACTTGCGTTTCTAATATTGATTCTAATACTCTTTATAACACTAGTAATTTAGGTGGTACTACTTTACCTCAACACGCAGCTGCAGTAGCTTATGCCAATAATGCTTCAGGTGCAGGAATTGGTTTAGCCAAACCTAACTATTCAACCGCCACACCTGCTGTGGTTAAATACAATGCCTTTTATAATACACAAGCTGCTATTCAATCCAATGCCAACAATAATTTTGCCTCAGCAGTGAGTGAAAGAACTCCTTATTGTGGAAGCGGCTCTGGTTCTGATAGTAATGGCAACTGTACCACAGGAAGTGGGGGTAGCACTGCTTCCAATAACAGCCCCAAATCATTTTTACAAAACGCTTTTCAACTTTTTGCTACTTTTGAAAAATATCAGCAAGAATTATTTGGTGGTCCTCTTGGCAGCTTAGTCATCGGACCTATGATTAGTGCTGCTCAAACCTTAATGGGCTTACCGCATATGCTAGGTCACGCCAGTGATAGTCTTGATCGAATCAACTCAGGTGTTTCAACTATTCAAACCTCAGGCAGTCAAAGCATGACCTACACAGTAGGTAATCAGCTAAAAGCCAATGCTGACCAAGAAACCAGCGGCATGCCTTATAAAAAAGAAGCTAGCGAATAAATTATTCTTTGATTAGGTTCAGGTTGAACCTAATCAATAACTTATCTCTTTTTATCAAAAATAATTTTTATGGAAGGCTATAAGTTTTAGAATTTAGACTTGCATTAAATTTTCTACTCGTTACAATTCGCCCGTCACAAACCCTTATTCAAAGAGGATTTTATGAAGTATCGTCTCTTTGCCCTAAGCTTTTTCTGTTCAATTTTGCTTACTCTATTTTCTACTGCTAATGCTATACGCTATAAACCCTCCTTAATCAATTATACTGCTATCCATTATATAATGGATAATGAAACTGGTGCCGCCATCCCTTCTTTGAGCTCCACTGTTGATGTTTATTTAACACCCAATGCTTTAAATACTTCTCTCCCACCAGGTAAAAGTGAATTTACATTTACCACGGCCGTAACGAATTCCTTAGATCAATCTGAAATTAATTTAACTGCCAAGGATGTGGCAGGTAACGCATTTACCATTGCTACAGCAGTTAATTTTAAAACCTGGAATTATTGTAGTTATACTTCTAACAACATGGTCACTACTTGTAGAACACGAACTGAAGGTTCTATTTACAATGTTTATGTAACCATAAAATAACTTAACAGGTGATTAGCAAACGAAACTCTTTTATTTTTTTAAACTCTTATTTATTCAATATTTTGTACTTGCTCGCGTATTTGCTCGATAATAACTTTTAAATCTATTGCTAATTGAATACAAGCTTCATGAGTTGATTTTGAACCTAAGGTATTCGCTTCGCGATGCATTTCTTGGGTTAAAAAATCTAATCGTCTACCGATTGTATTTGTTTCCTGCTGTAGAATGCGCTTCATCTCTGCCACATGAATCATTAACCTTTCTATTTCTTCACTAATATCAATTTTTTGTGAAAACAACACCATTTCTTGTGCTAGTCTTTCAGACTCTAACTCAACCTTAGCTTCATTGAATCTTTCTATTAAACGTTGTTTTTGTTGAATTAGAACTTCCGGCATAAAACTAGCAACTTGATTAATTAGTTTTAATATTTCCTCCAAGCGGGATAAAATAAGCTGTGTCAGTTCAGCCCCCTCTCTTTCACGTGCTAGATTGAGTTTTTGCAATGCCTTTTCAAAAATATTTAAAATTGAGTTTTTTAATTCAGCTGTATTATTCTCTTGAACTTGTAGCATCCCTGGCCAGCGCAATACCGCTATAGGATCTACCGTGGAAATCATCAGAAAATTCGAAATATCTTCAACTGCTTTATTCAATTGTTGTAACAAAGCATGATTAACCTGCAGCGGAGCGATACTTGCTTCACTCGACATATAATTTAATATGATATCTACTTTGCCACGTACCAAATATTTTTTTAATACATTTCTTAATTCAGTTTCTAGCTCCCGTAAAAATTCTGGCAATCGAAAATTAATATCCAAAAACCTGCTGTTCACTGAGCGAAGCTCCCAGGTAATAATACCTGCTTGCCCTTGATTTTGCTCCTTAGCAAAAGCTGTCATACTTTTAACCATTTATCCCGCCTTGATTTTTATACGTTTATCTACTTTGTTTAAAATTTTACTTAATTGATAATTTTCAATGATACGCTCTTATATTGCAACTTTTTATTTGACTTCTATTTCAAATAGATTACCTTTTATGCCACCTAATTTATCATAAATTGAAGAAACTAGCATGAGAGCTCATAATCGACTAAATGACCAATTACGTAATATTAAAATCAATCGACATTATACCAAACACGCTGAAGGGTCAGTTTTAATTGAATTTGGTGATACCAAAGTTTTATGTAATGCCAGTATTGAACGAGCCGTTCCTAAATTTTTAAAAGATAAACACCAAGGCTGGGTAACTGCAGAATATAGTATGCTACCACGTGCTACGCACGAACGTAATTTGCGTGAAATCACCAAAGGTAGTCTTTCTGGTCGTACCATGGAAATTCAACGTTTAATTGGTAGGTCCTTAAGAGCTGCTGTTGATTTAGCTTTATTAAATGAGTTTACCATTACCTTAGATTGTGACGTCATTCAAGCTGATGGTGGTACCAGAACTGCTAGTATTACTGGAGCCTGTATCGCCCTATATGATGCAATTCAATGGTTAATAACTAACAATAAAATTAAAAGTAACCCTTTTAAACAATTTATCGCTGCTGTTTCAATCGGTATTTATCAACAGCAAGTTTTGTTAGATTTGGATTATGTTGAAGATTCTAATGCTGAAACTGATATGAATGTTGTCGTGAATGAAACTGAGGGATTAATTGAAATACAAGGAACAGCTGAAAGCAAGCCCTTCTCTACCTCTCAATTTAATGAAATGCTAGACTTAGCACAATTAGGAATTAAACAATTAATTCAGTTACAAAAGCAAGTACTCGACTAAAAAGCCAAAATCATAATCAATTACTTGAATCATAATAATTTTTTAATATAACAAACTCTTAGCCTTTGTTGCACAAATAGGTAATGTTGCAAAGGCGATGTTGTTGTTTTGACAGAATTATTTCCTTGTATTGAAATACAGAAATTCAAAAAATACTTAATCTGTGGTACCCAAAAGTAATCTTAATAATATAACTTATTGATTTTATTTACTATTCAATTATATAACAACTGGTTGCTTTTTAAAGTTGTCCAAATTATAATCTATTTCTTTAATAATAATTAAATTTGAGATCAAAGCTATGCCCGATCATCCACAAACTACGCATGAAGTGGGTCCTTCTGTCACC
>Ga0155558_124_pt1 | contig 43510 bp, 38 predicted proteins | sample RifCSPhighO2_12_FD_107215 | JGI IMG/M metagenome (GOLD analysis project Ga0155558, IMG submission 107215) | Gammaproteobacteria bacterium RIFCSPHIGHO2_12_FULL_35_23
TAATTATTATTAAAGAAATAGATTATAATTTAGTCAACCTGGAAAGACAAGGTTGATGTTAACTTGTTGATATTAAAGTATAGTTGTAATTAATAAAAACTTTAACGTAACTTGTTTTTCTTATCAATGCAATCTAGCAGAATTAATTTAAACTATTTGGATTAATACTAAGCGCTATTACGTATAACAATAACTACTCGAAAAATAGTAAAAAGAATATTGATAAATTATGACTAACCAAAAATCTCTTAATCGCGAACAATATCAAGATTCTTCTCAATATGATATTCGTACTGAGATATTGAAATTTGGAAGTCATCCTCTTTCTCCTTGGCAGTGGTTGGCAAAACAGTATGATTTTTCTTCAGCAAAAACTATATTAGAGCTAGGTTGTGGCAATGGACTTTTTTGGCAAGTAGCGGCATCTTTATTGACCCCTCAACAAACTGTAGTAGCAACCGATTTTTCAGCGGGAATGTTAGCAGCTAGCCAAACAAATTTAAAAAATATACCGCAGGCTAAGCAGTTTTCTTATCAGGTTGAAGATGCAGAGCAGCTTTCTTTTAGTGAGAATCATTTTGAGGTAGTTTTAGCCCATTTGTTGATGCACCTTTTATCTTCGCCACTACAAGCACTGCATGAAATTAAACGTATGTTAACGCCAGGAGGTTTTGCAGGGATAACAGTTTTTCCAAACGATTTTATGCAAAGTATTTTTATTTTAGCAAATGAGTTATTACCGCAAAGTCATTATAAAAGTGCAGCGGAAAAATGTTCAGTGAATGTCTTAGAAAGGGAGCTAACTAAGCTATTTTCACGAATAGAAAAACTAGAATATGTTAATCATTTAAAAATCACAGAAAGCGTTAAGGTTGTCCAATTTATTCGTTCTACTTCCATGGCGAAGCAACATAATCTGACAGAGGATTATATTGAGTGTCTAACTAATAAGGCAGATCAGTTAATTAGTAGCCTGGGTGCTTTAGTTACTAGTTTTAAATTAACATTGTTTATTGTTACTAAATAGCTTTTAAAAGATTAAAAATTAAACATAAAGCAATAAATGTTAAAAATTAACCAACTTTTTAAAGGAAATAATAATATCAATGAGTTTATAAAAATTAATCCCCCCACTTTCTTAAAAAACACTTCATTCTTTGAATAACTTGAGTGATAATATGCCTCTTTTTTATGAGCCCATAACAAAATAGGCAAATAATTATGCAACAAATTATTTTAATTATTCATGTCGCTTTTGCATTAGCACTGATTATTTTGATACTACTACAACAAGGGAAAGGTGCTACGGTAGGTGCATCATTTGGTGCGGGGGCCTCTCAAACTATTTTTGGTAGTCAAGGTGCTGGCTCTTTTATGATGAAGATAACGGCTTTTTTCGCCTTAGTCTTTTTTATCACTAGTCTAGTATTAGGTCATTTTGCTAATGCGCAATTAGTCGCTGACCAAAAAGCAAGTATTCTTTCTAATGTTGAAAAAATTTCTCAAATGCAAACGCAAGAGCAAGGTGCAGCACAAAACGCTGCCATGCAAATTAATGAGATGCCGCAGTCTGGGCTTTCACAGACTAGTAATAATGGGCAAAGTAATTAACTGCTTATTACAGAAGAGTAAGAAACGCAATAACTGAGAAAGGCTAGAGTTAATTTGCCGAAGTGGTGGAATTGGTAGACACACCATCTTGAGGGGGTGGCGGCGTAAGCCGTGCCGGTTCGAGTCCGGCCTTCGGCACCAGCTTGCATAGCTTGAGTGGGTGCTTTACTATTGGGTTCTAGACAGCGCGATAGGATATAGGTAAATGTTAGAAAATTACTTCCCAATTTTGGTTTTTTTAGGGGTGGGTATATTTATTGGTCTTGCACCTTTAGCCTTGGGCCGATTGCTGGGGCCTCATAAACCGGATGCTGAAAAAAACTCTCCTTATGAATGTGGTTTTAATGCTTATGAAGATGCACGTATGCCATTTGATGTGCGTTTTTATCTCGTTGCTATACTATTTATTATTTTCGATTTGGAAACAGCTTTTTTAGTTCCGTGGGCGGTTATCATTCATAAAATGAGCTGGCTGGCGTTTTTTGGTATGGGCGTTTTTTTATTACTACTATTGATAGGTTTTATTTATGAATGGAAAAAAGGAGCGCTGGAATGGGAATAGCGCAAAAACAAAAAGGGTTTGTATTAACTTCCGTTGATAAGTTAGTAACTTGGGCTAGAACAGGCTCGATGTGGCCGATGACTTTTGGTTTAGCTTGTTGTGCAGTAGAAATGATGCATACGGGTGCTGCAAGATATGATTTAGATCGTTTTGGGATTATGTTTAGGCCTAGCCCAAGGCAATCAGATGTGATGATTGTAGCAGGTACTTTATGTAACAAAATGGCACCTGCATTACGTAAAGTGTATGATCAAATGCCTGAGCCTCGTTGGGTCATTTCCATGGGTTCGTGTGCTAATGGTGGGGGTTATTACCACTATTCTTATTCAGTAGTCAGAGGTTGTGATCGCATAGTGCCGGTAGATATTTATGTACCAGGTTGTCCGCCAACCGCTGAAGCTTTGTTATATGGCATCTTGCAGCTGCTTAATAAAATTAAAGGCAAAGCCATCATTGAGCGATAGGAATTTTTCATGGTGAATATCGACATTTTAAAACAAAGTCTTAGCCAAGTATTAGGCAGCCTAGAGCATGAGCTTTTGATAGCTCAGGATGAGGTTACGCTAGAAATTGGTAAGCAGCATCTTTTAATGATTAGTGAGCAACTGCGTGATAATAAATTATTAAGTTTTGATATGCTCATGGATGTGTGTGGCGTGGATTATTTAGACTATGGTATTGCTGAATGGGAAACGCAACAAGCAACGAGTACGGGTTTTGATCGAGGCGTTGAGCATGGACTTGATCGTGAAAGAGTGATTGTTTGGCATAAGCCTCGTTTTGCAGTGGTTTATCATTTATTGTCTACAGTATACAACTATCGATTAAGAGTAAAAGTTTTCTTAACTGAAGAAGATCTGATGGTCGACTCAGTAGTAAATATATGGCCTGCAGCGAACTGGTTTGAACGAGAAGCTTTTGACTTCTTTGGTATTTTATTTGTAAATCATCCAGATTTACGTCGGATTTTAACCGATTATGGTTTTATTGGCCATCCTTTCCGCAAGGACTTTCCATTAAGTGGAAATGTAGAAGTTCGCTATGATGCCACAGAGGGGCGAGTTATTTATGTGCCTGTTGAAATTGAAAAACGGGTTTTGGTGCCTAAGGTAATTCGTGATGATCACCGTTATATTTTGGAACCTACTAAGCTTTCAGGCGAAGCTGTTTGGGAGCAAAAGAAATAATGGCAGAAATAAAAAATTATACCTTAAATTTTGGACCTCAGCATCCAGCAGCTCACGGGGTATTACGCCTGGTTTTGGAATTAGATGGTGAAACAGTAGTAAAAGCAGATCCCCATATAGGACTTTTACATCGGGCTACTGAAAAGCTTGCTGAATCAAAACCCTTTAATCAAAGTATTGGTTATATGGATCGACTTGATTATGTTTCCATGATGTGTAATGAACACGGTTATGTCATGGCGATTGAAAAGCTCTTAGGCATTACTCCGCCGCTGCGTGCACTTTATATTCGCACAATGTTTGATGAAATTACCCGTATCTTAAATCATTTATTATGGGTTGGCGCTTTTGCTTTAGATTTGGGTGCAATGGCGGTTTTTCTGTATGCATTTAGAGAACGTGAGGATTTAATGGATTGTTATGAGGCAGTTTCGGGCGCTAGAATGCATGCAACTTATTATCGCCCCGGGGGTGTTTATCGAGATCTCCCCGAAAAAATGCCACAATATCAACCTTCAAAATGGACCAGCAAAAAAGTATTGCAAGAACGTAATAAAGATCGACAAGGTTCTTTATTAGATTTTATTGCAGCTTTTACAGAAAGATTTCCTAAGCTTGTTGATGAATATGAAACGCTCTTAACCGATAATCGAATTTTTAAACAAAGAACGGTTAATATCAGTCCAGTTACTGCTGAGCGGGCTAAAGCATTAGGATTTACCGGTCCGATGTTAAGGGCTACGGGCGTTGCTTGGGATTTACGTAAAAAACAACCTTATGCTGCTTATGATCGAGTTGAATTTGATATTCCAGTCGGTAAAACAGGTGACTGCTACGATCGTTACTTAGTGCGTATGGAAGAAATGCGTCAGTCGAATCGTATTATTAAGCAGTGCATTGAATGGTTGCGTCATAATCCAGGTTCTGTAATGTTAGAAGATTATAAAGTGGTGCCACCAGATCGAGCTTTAATGAAATCTAATATGGAAGCATTAATTCATCATTTTAAATTATTTACTGAAGGTTACTGTGTGCCACCGGGTGAAGTTTATAGCGCAGTGGAGCATCCTAAAGGTGAATTTGGAGTTTATTTAATTTCAGATGGCGCTAATAAACCCTATCGATTAAAAATTCGTGCTGCTGGGTTTGCCCATTTGGCTGCATTAGATGAGTTATCACAAGGCTATATGCTGGCTGATGTGGTAGCAATCTTAGCTAGTCAAGATATTGTATTTGGTGAAATTGACCGATAATTGAGAATGAATAAATGAGTGAACAAGTATTAACAGAAGCTATGCGTTGTGAAATCGATAAGGCGCTAACCAAGTTTCCAGCTGACCGAAAACGATCAGCGGCTTTATTGACGATTCATATTGTCCAAGATTTAGGAGCAGGTTGGGTCAGTCAGGAGCAGCTCGATGCTATTGCTGATTATTTAGGAGAATCCCGTGTTGCAATTTATGAAGTAGCAACTTTTTATACGATGTGTAAACGCGACCCTACTGGTCGTTATAATATCAGTGTCTGTACAAATTTACCTTGCCAGCTTTGTGGTGTAGATAAAATTGTTGAGCATTTACAAAAACGTTTAAAAATTAATTTTGGTGAAACGACTGCAGATGGAAAGTTTTCTTTAGAAGAAGCAGAATGTTTAGGTGCTTGTGTTAATGCGCCAATGTGTCAGATTGGTAAAAAATATTATGAAAACTTAACACCTGAAAAAATAGATCAGCTATTAGCTGAATTAGAAGCTGAAACCAAAAATTAAAATGGTGAATTATGGTTAATGAAGTTTGCTATCGAACCTTACATTTAGACAATCCCTGGTCGTTAGAGACTTATCGGAAAGTGGGTGGCTATCAAGCTTTAACGCGGATTTTAACTGAGAAAATGGAGCCTGCTAAAATTGTTGAAGAATTAAAAACTTCAGGTCTTCGTGGCCGGGGAGGCGCAGGTTTTCCAACGGGTTTGAAATGGAGCTTCATTCGCCGCGATGTTCCTGGTCAAAAATATATAGTCTGTAATGCAGATGAAGGAGAGCCAGGTACTTGTAAAGATCGCGATATTTTACGGTTTAATCCTCACCAATTAATTGAAGGAATGATTGTTGGTGGCTATGTTATGGGTGCTACAGTTGGTTACAATTATATCCGTGGCGAATATTGGGAACCTTATGAACGCATGGAAGCTGCAACATTAGAAGCAAGAGAGGCAGGATTTTTAGGGAATAATTTACTAGGATCAGGATTTGATTTTGAGCTCTATAATACAGTTGGTTTAGGGGCTTATATCTGTGGTGAGGAAACTGCTTTGCTGAACTCTTTAGAAGGAAAAAAAGGTCAGCCACGTATCAAACCACCTTTTCCTGCTAATTTTGGATTATATGGTAAGCCGACAACAGTTAATAATGTTGAAACTATTGCTTCGGTACCAGTTATTTTAGAAAAAGGTGCAAAATGGTTTTTAGAGTTAGGTAAACCTAACAATGGAGGCACTAAAATTTTTAGTCTTTCGGGCCATGTCAATAAACCGGGTAATTTTGAAATGCCTTTAGGTACTCCTTTTCGGGTGCTTCTAGAAATGGCGGGAGGGATGAAAAATGGTAAAAGGCTTAAGGCGGTTATTCCAGGGGGTTCCTCTATGCCGGTGTTGCCAGCTGATATTATGATGCAAACTGATATGGATTATGATTCAGTCATGAAAGCGGGTTCTATGTTAGGATCGGGGGCGATTATTGTCATGGATGAAGATACTTGTATGGTGGGTGCTTTAGAGCGATTAGCACGTTTTTATTTTGAAGAGTCCTGTGGCCAATGTACACCGTGTCGTGAAGGAGTAGGTTGGGTCTGGCGTTTAGTTAATAAAATAAAGCAAGGTAAGGGTATGATGCAGGATATTGATACTTTACAACGTGTTGCTAAGAATGTTGAAGGTAGAACTATTTGTGTTTTTGGCGAAGCATTTGCTTGGCCTGTTGCAGGATTTTTAAAACACTTTAGACATGAGTTTGAATATTTAGTAACTCATGGTCGCGCCATGGTAGATGATAAAGTAGCGGTTTAACTTAAATTTAAGCGTAGACTCAAAGTAAAAAATGAGAATCTTATGGCAAAAATAGAAATTGATGGTAAAGAAGTAGAAACTTTACAAGGTGAAACAATTATTCAGGCAGCGGACCGGATAGGCGCTTATATTCCACGTTTTTGTTATCACCACAAGCTTTCTATTGCGGGAAATTGCCGTATGTGTTTAGTAGAAGTCGAAAAGGCACCCAAAGCCTTGCCAGCTTGTGCTACCCCTGTTGCTGAGGGTATGAAAGTATTCACTAAGACAGCTAAAGCAATGGAAGCCCAAAAAGCAGTGATGGAATTTTTATTAATTAATCACCCTTTAGATTGTCCGATCTGCGATCAAGGCGGCCAATGTGAATTGCAAGATTTATCGATGGGTTTTGGTGCAGATACTTCTGGATTTATAGAAATAAAACGTGCAGTGCCTAACCCTGATTTGGGGCCTCTAATTGCTACAGATATGACACGTTGTATTCATTGTACGCGCTGTGTTCGTTTTGAAGAAGAGATAGCTGGCCAACGAGAATTAGGTGCCATGTTTCGTGGTGAACACATGGAGATTACTACTTATGTTAAGCATACGGTTAAATCAGAATTATCAGGTAATGCGATTGATGTCTGTCCAGTTGGGGCTTTAACTTCTAAACCATTTCGTTTTAAAGCAAGAGCTTGGGAGCTCACGCAAACAGGTAGTATCGCTCCTCATGATTGCTTAGGATCAAATATTAATTTGGGAACTTTACGTCAAGAATTATTACGGGTTACGCCACGTGAAAACGAGGCAATTAATGAAATCTGGCTTGCTGATCGTGATCGCTTTAGTTATGTAGGAGTGCATAGCTCAGAGCGCGTCTTATTACCTATGATCAAAAAGAATGGTGAATGGCAAAAAGTTAGTTGGCAGCAAGCTTTTGAAGTTGCTTTAGAAAGTTTACAGAAAGTATTAAATAAATCAGGTGCAGAGAGCTTTGGGGCTTTAGTCTCTCCCTCTGCTACTTGTGAAGAACATTATTTGTTGCAAGCCTTTATGCGCGGGATTGGTTCTAATAACATTGATCATCGTTTGCGCCAACAAGATTTTTCTGATCAACAAGCCGCACCTTTAATGCCAACTTTAGGCGTTAATATTAACGATATTCCGCTTCAAAACGCTATATTATTAATTGGCTCTAATATTCAAAAAGATCAGCCTATCGCTGGCTTAAAAGTAAGGCAGGCTACTTTAAAAGGCACTAAAGTTTTTGCGGTAAATCAGTTAGACTATCATTTTAATTTTAAAGTTGCCGAAAAATTAATTGTTAAGCCTAAACAAATGGTTGTCGCACTTGCTAGTATTGCAAAGGCCTTGAGTATACTGACTAATCAAGATCATGCAGCTAAAACACTTTTTGCGGATGTCGTTGTATCAGCTGAGGCAAAAGCTATCGCTGAACAACTTTGCGCAGCAGAAAAAGCCACCATTCTTTTTGGACTGCAGGCTTGTAATCACTCACAGGCTGGCTTATTACGACAGTTAGCTGCTTTGATTGCTGAGCTAAGTGGTAAAACCTTAGGTTTTTTATCAGAGGGATCTAATGCGCAAGGTGCTTGGTTAGCTGGGTGTGTGCCTCATCGTAGGGCAGGCGGACAGTTATTGATAAAACCTGGTCTTAATGCTGCAGAAATGTTTCAGCAACAGTTAGCAGCTTATCTCTTATTAGGGATAGAGCCTGAATTAGATTGTGCCGATAGCACCCAAGCATTAACCGCATTAAAACAAGCAGAATGTGTGATAGCCCTAACAGCTTTTGTTACCGACAGAATGAAAGAATATGCCACGGTGATTTTACCGATTGCTACCTTTGGCGAAACTTCAGGAACTTTTATTAATATTACGGGTGAATGGCAATCATTTTCAGGGGTTGTCTCTCCCCAAGGTGAGGCACGCCCTGCTTGGAAAGTATTGCGCGTGCTAGGTAATGTATTTCAGCTAGAAGGATTTAATTATGTGGCCAGTGAAGAAGTTCTTGAGCAATTAAGACAGATTGCTGCCACGAAAGTTTTTAGTGTCAAGAAAAATCCTTTGGCAACTTTTGCAATAGGTCCAGTGGATGATAATCACTTACAGCGGATTACAGAAGTGCCTATTTATTCAATTGATAGTTTGGTACGACAATCTGAACCTTTACAAGTGATGCAACAAAATGAAAAACTAACTGCTTTACGAGTTAATAAACACACTGCTGAAAAATTACACCTTAAAGCAAAGCAAATGGTTACCGTTAAGCAAGTGGGTAGTTTAACAATGCCCGTGGAAATTGATGAAAGAGTACCAGCAGGTTGTGTGTTGATAATGGGTGGTATTAAAGAAACTGTCCCTTTGGGTGCTGCTCAAGGATTAGTGGAAGTATTGGGGTAAGGAATAGTAATGAATCTAAGTCAGGCAATTATTGAGTTAATATGGATCGTGTTAGGGATAATAGCCATTATTGTTCCTGTGATGATCGGGGTTTTAGCATTTACTTATGCAGAGCGTAAAGTATTGGCTTTCATGCATGTACGTATTGGTCCTAATCGTGTCGGGCCTTTTGGATTTTTTCAGCCACTTGCTGATGCGATTAAATTGTTACATAAAGAAATTATTATACCAGCGGTGGCAGATAAATTTATTTTCATCTTAGCACCCGTGCTTAGTATAGCCCCAGCTTTAGCAGCTTGGGCTGTTATTCCTTTTGCCCAGGGTTGGGTACTTGCTAATATTAATGCGGGTATTTTGTATGTTTTAGCCATGACTTCATTTGGGGCCTATGGCATTTTATTGTCTGGTTGGGCTTCCAACTCTAAATATGCCTTATTTGGCTCACTACGTAGCGCTGCACAAATGGTGGCTTATGAAATAGCCATGGGCTTTGCATTAATTGGTGTTATGTTAGCAGCGGGTTCCTTAAATCTCTCACAAATCGTTTTGGCTCAAAGTGGGGGTATTTGGCATTGGTATTGGTTGCCGTTATTACCTTTATTTGTTGTGTATTTGATTTCAGGGGTTTCTGAAACTAATCGTGCTCCTTTTGATGTGGCGGAAGGTGAGTCTGAGATTGTGGCTGGTTATCATGTGGAATATGGCGGCATGGCTTTTGGTGTGTTCTTTTTAGCTGAGTACTCCAATATGCTGTTAATTTCTGCTTTAGTGTCTTTGTTTTTCTTAGGAGGCTGGCTATCACCGCTACAAGGAATTCCTGGTTTGGAAACGTGGTTTGCTTGGGTGCCTGGGGTCATTTGGTTTTTAATAAAAATTATTTTCTTTTCATTTTTATATTTATGGCTTCGAGCTACTTTTCCAAGATATCGGTATGACCAAATTATGCGTTTAGGCTGGAAGGTGTTAATTCCAATTACTTTAATTTGGATTGTAGTAGTGGCTGTGGCGGCAAGATTTAATTTACCGCCCTGGTGGTAAAAAAACTTTAAGTAGGTAGTCGTAAGACGAGAGAAAGCAATGGTAAAAACAATTATTAGGATAATCAAAAGTTTCACCTTGTGGGAGCTGTTTGCTGGGTTATTACTCACAGGTAAATATTTTTGGAAACGTAAGTTTACTGTCCAGTTTCCAGAAGAAAAAACTCCAGTTTCACCACGGTTTAGGGGTCTGCATGCTCTAAGACGTTATCCAAATGGTGAGGAGCGTTGTATAGCGTGTAAACTTTGCGAAGCGGTTTGTCCAGCACTAGCCATTACCATTGATTCAGAGCAGCGTGCAGATGGTTCAAGACGAACTAAAAGCTATGAAATAGATTTGTTCAAATGTATTTATTGCGGAATGTGTGAAGAAGCTTGTCCGGTGGATTCCATTGTTTTAACTGATATGTCGCACTATCATATTGCAGAACGGGGTGAAAATATCTTAACTAAAGAAAAACTTTTGGCAATTGGGGATAAATACGAAGAACAAATTGCTGCTGCAAGAGAAGAGGAAGGCAGATATCGATGATAAACCTTTCTTCTTTAGTAATAACTCATAAGGACTTAATGGCAAACAATGATTACTAATATTTTAACTCAAATTATTTTTTATATCTTTGCATTAGGGGTGATAGGCTCGGCTTTAATGGTTGTTAGTGCAAAAAATCCTGTCCAAGGAGTTTTATCTTTGGTGCTTTGTTTTGTTGCTATGGCAGGTATCTGGATTTTACTGCATGCTGAATTTTTAGCTTTAATTTTAATTGTAGTCTATGTTGGGGCTGTCATGACTTTGTTTTTGTTTGTGGTGATGACCTTAAATTTAGATCGCTCGCAATTAAAAAGAGGTTTGGTTTCTTACTTACCATTTGGTTTGATTATCATAATTTTTATCATGATTATGCTTTTTTATGTGGTAGGACCTGCTCATTTTGGTTTGGCTGCCTATGCTGCACCAACCGCTCAACCAGCTAACTATAGTAATGTCGCTGCCTTAGGCACAACCTTGTATAGTGAAGAAGTTTATCCGTTTGAGATTGCGGGAGCTTTGTTGTTGGTAGCCATGATTGCTGCCATAACCTTGGCGTATCGAGGTCGAAGAAATCGTAAGCAAGTTAAAATAGCCAGCCAATTAGCTGTTTGTCGTGAAGATAGAATTAAGCTAATAGGGCTGCCTAGTGAAAAAAAGCATGAGGATACCCCATGATTGCACTCTCTAATTACTTAATTTTATCAGCTGTATTGTTTGCAATTAGTATTGCTGGTTTGGTTTTAAATCGGAAAAACCTAATTTCAATTCTGATGTGTATAGAGTTATTACTGCTTGCTGTTAATACCAATTTTATAGCTTTTGCAGATTATTTAAATAATAACTTAGGTGAAGTGTTTGTTTTTTTTGTATTAACAGTTGCTGCCGCGGAAGCGGCTATTGGTTTGGCGATTGTTATAACAATTTATCGCAATAGTCATACGATTACGACAGAAGATTTGGATAATTTAAAGGGGTAAATATTTATAATGAAATTTGTTTTTATAGCACGCTATAAAAATGAGAAACAGAATAAATAAACCATTAAGGAACAAAATGTGATAGAAGTAATTAAGAATCTATGTTTGGGTATTGTACTAGCGCCTTTGGCTGCTGCCCTCATTGCCGGTTTGTTAGGGAAAGTCATTGGTCGAAAAGGGGCGCACAGTATTACTATTTTAGGTGTACTGATTGCTTTTATTCTGAGTCTTTTTATTTTTAACTATACAGTGCTTGATAATTTTGGCCCTTTTAATTTTAATCTTTATACTTGGGTTCATAGTGGTAGTTATAAATTTCATGTTGGGTTTTTAGTAGATAACTTAAGTGCCACAATGATTCTTTTAGTTACTTTTGTTTCTTTATTGGTGCATGTATACAGTATTGGTTATATGGCAGATGATCCGGACTATCAGCGTTTTTTTGCTTATATGTCAGCGTTTACCTTTGCGATGCTAATGTTAGTATTAGCCAATAATTTTGCGACATTATTTTTTGGATGGGAGGGGGTTGGTTTAATTTCCTATCTTTTGATTGGCTTTTGGTTTACCAAACCAACAGCTGCATTTGGAAGCTTAAAAGCTTTTATTGCCAATCGAGTTGGTGATATGGGCATGATTTTAGGGATTGCTGCCATCTTAACTTATTTTAATAGTTTAAGTTACAAGGTTGTATTTGCCCATAAAGCTATTTTATTAAATCAAACCATTATGTTAATTCCGGGATTGCACTGGCAGGCTGCTACGGTCACTTGTATCTTATTATTTATCGGTGCCATGGGTAAGTCAGCTCAAATGCCTTTGCATGTGTGGTTACCTGAGTCAATGGAAGGCCCTACGCCTATTTCCGCAATGATTCATGCTGCTACGATGGTGACTGCCGGAGTTTATATGGTGGCTCGTTTTTCACCTTTATTTGAAATGTCGCAAGTAGCTTTAAGTGTAGTGTTAGTAATTGGTGCAACAACTTGCTTGTTTTGTGGGTTGTTAGGTATTTTTCAAAACGATATTAAACGAGTAATTGCTTATTCAACTTTGTCGCAACTAGGTTATATGATGGCAGGAGTTGGAGCTTCGGCTTTTTCTGCTGGTATGTTTCATCTTTTTACCCATGGCTGCTTTAAGGCTTTATTATTCTTAGCGGCAGGTTCAGTGATAGTTGCCAACCATCATAATCAAGATATGCGTAAAATGGGAGGCCTTTATCGTTACATGCCGATTACCTATGTGACTTTTTTAATTGGCGCGCTCGCCTTAAGTGCTATACCACCTTTTGCAGGTTTTTACTCTAAAGATACCATTATTGATGCAGTGAAGGTGAGCACTATTCCAGGGGCTACTTATGCATATGCTTGCGTTTTATTAGGGGCATTAGTTACCGCGCTTTATACTTTTAGGGCATTCTTCTTAACTTTTCATGGAGAGAATAATGTGCCCGCTGAAATCAAAGCACACTTACGAGAATCTCCCTGGGTGATGACTGTGCCACTCATTTTACTAGCTATTCCCTCAGTGCTACTAGGCTTTGTATTAATTAAACCTATGATTTATACCGTGCCAGGATTATTGGGAGGCTCTCTAACTGTTGTTCCGCAATTTAATGTCATTGCAATGATGATGCCAGATTTTCATGGCGCTTTAGCGATGGCTTTACATGCTGGGATGACTTTACCTTTTTGGTTGGCAGTCGCTGGTATTGTATTAGCTTGGTATTTCACTTTAAAAAACCCAGGTGTGGCAGTGGTCTTGAAGCAACGATTTGCTTTCGTCTATTGGATCATGATTAATAAATATGGATTTGATGATTTTAATCAAATTGTTTTAGTGCGTGGTACGAGACGTATAGGAGCCATTTTATTAAATTGGTTTGATATGAGTTTCATCGATGGTTTCTTGGTTAATGGTTCGGGTCGCTTAATTGGTTGGGCTTCAAAAATAATGCGCCACTTACAAACTGGCTATTTATACCACTATGCCTTTGCCATGATTATCGGATTGTTTGTTTTTGTCGGTTGGCGCTTGTTATAAAGGTGATAAATGTTTCCTCATATATTACTTAGTTTACTTATTTGGATTCCAGTTCTAGCTGGGATTTTAGTGTTAATGACAGGGGGCGATGAGAATGCCACTATTGCTCGAGGCATTGCGCTTACTGCCGCAATTATTTCATTTTTATTATGTCTCCCTCTTTATTTATTGTTTAATGCTAATAGTTACGCCATGCAGTTTAATGAATTTTTACCTTGGATCAGTGTTTTTAATATTAACTATGCTTTAGGAGTAGATGGGATTTCTGTGCCCATGATTATTCTTACTAATTTCACGAGCTTAATTGTTATTATTGCCGCTTTAGAAGCGATTAAATACAAAGTAGCGCAATATCTTTCGGCTTTCTTAATTATGCAGGGCATGATGGTGGGAGTTTTTGTAGCGACTGACTCATTACTTTTTTATGTGTTTTGGGAAGCTATGTTGATTCCTATGTATATTTGTATTGGGGTATGGGGTGGTAAAAACCGCTCTTATGCTTCCATTAAGTTTTTTATTTATACTTTTATAGGTTCGGCTTTGATGTTGATTGCTTTATTATATTTGCGTCTGCAAGCAAATAGTTTTCTCATTAGTAGTTTCTATACCTTAGATTTACCTCTAACTGTACAAATTTTGATATTTTTAGCGTTTTTTGCGGCGTTTGCAGTGAAAGTTCCAATGTGGCCTTTTCACACTTGGTTGCCGGATGCCCATACTGAAGCACCTGCAGGAGGTTCAGTAATTTTAGCTGCTTTGATGTTAAAAATGGGAGTTTATGGTTTTATCCGTTTTAGTATGCCAATCACGCCTGATGCTAGCTTAATTTTATCTTGGTTGATGATTACCTTAGGGCTTATAGCGATTGTCTATGTAGCATACATTGCAATTGTGCAAACTGATATGAAGCGCTTGATTGCCTATTCCTCTATTTCTCACATGGGATTTGCTATTTTAGGCTGCTTTTTAGTGTATTCAATCTTAAGAATAACCGGCAATTATCACGACGCCTATTTAAGTATTGAAGGAGCTGTTGTGCAAATGATTTCTCATGCCTTTGGTTCAGGCGCTATGTTTATAGGTGTGGGAATTTTATATGATCAATTGGGCTCACGATTAATTAAGGATTATAGTGGCGTAGCCAAAACCATGCCAGTTTTTGCCGCCTTTTTTATGTTATTTGCCATGTCTAATGTTGGGTTGCCTGGCACCTCAGGATTTGTAGGGGAATTCATGATTATTTTAAGTGCTTATCAAGCCCATTTTTGGGTTGCTTTCTTGGCTGCTAGCACCTTAATTTTAGGTGCAGCCTATACTTTGTGGATGTATAAACGTGTTTTCTTTTGTCCAGTGGTTGCTGGTAGTGGCGTAGAAAAACTAAAAGATATTCGTTCGAGCAATTTGGTGGTCTTTATATTATTAGCAATTGGTGTAATTTGGATTGGTGTTTATCCAGAGTGGTTGCTGCATCTATTGCATGCTTCGGTTGATCATTTATTGCATATTAGTATTCAACAAAGGTTATAAACGTTATGGGATTTTATCAGTTATTACCAGAGCTTTTTGTTTTAACAATGGCCTGTGTTATTTTACTTGTTGATTTATATTACCCCCAAAAAAAATTGTTATTGACCTACTCACTTACGCAAATGACTTTGGTGATTAGTGCTTTTATTAGCTTCTGGTTGTTAAATACGCCAGTGTTTATTGGTTTTACTGGTAATTTCGTGCGCGATAATTTAAGCAGCTTTCTAGAAATTTTAATAGCGCTGGTTACTTTTATTACTTTTGTATTTTCAAGAGATTATATTTTATCACGCGGAAATATGGCACGAGGAGAGTATTATATTTTAGGGCTATTCTCAGTGTTAGGGATGATGGTTTTAGTGTCGGCACATAGTCTTTTGACTATCTATTTAGGTTTAGAATTGATGTCATTGCCGCTTTATGCCATGGTAGCTATGAAACGTGAGGATCGTAATGCTTCTGAAGCTGCAATCAAGTATTTTGTGATGGGAGCCTTGGCTTCAGGTATGCTGCTTTACGGTGTTTCATTAATTTATGGGGTAACCGGTGCTTTGGATTTGCATGTTATTGCGCAGAGTATTCTAATTAGCGCTAATCAAAGCTATACCGTGTTAGTTTTAGGGTTAATATTTATTGTAATTGGCAGTCTCTTTAAACTAGGCGGCGCGCCTTTTCATATGTGGGTGCCTGATGTTTATCAAGGGGCGCCAACTTCCGTCACTATTTTTGTTAGTGCGGCACCTAAATTAGCTGCTTTTGCTATGACCTTAAGATTATTAGCTGAAATGTTGCCAGCTTTATATACGCAATGGCAACCCTTATTAATTGTAGTGGCAATTTTGTCTATGGGAATTGGTAATTTGTTAGCGATTGCTCAATCGAGTATTAAACGCATGTTAGCTTACTCTGGGATAAGCCATATTGGTTACATGACCCTTGGCATTTTAACAGGTACTTTAGCAGGCTATTCTGCAGCCTTATTCTATATAGTTGCTTATGTATTCATGACTTTAGCTGGATTTTCCATGTTAGTATTATTATCTAGGCAAGGGTTTGAATGTGAAAATTTAGAAGATTTAAGAGGCTTGAATAATAGAAGTCCTTGGCTGGCCTTTATGATGCTTTTGGTGATGTTTTCGATGGCAGGTTTACCGCCTTTAGTCGGTTTCTTTGCAAAACTAGCCGTTTTTGAAGCCGTGATTGCAGTGCATTTAGTGTGGCTTGCTGTTCTAGCAATTGTTTTTGCAATTATAGGCCTTTATTATTATTTGCGAGTTGTCAAAATCATGTATTTTGATGCACCGACTAGTCATGAATTAATTAGCTGGCAATTGGATATGCGACTCGTTATTAGTTTTAATAGTCTTGCGCTATTACTGTTTGGTATTTTTCCAAGCGCTTTATTAACCCTTTGTCATAATGTATTTTTATAAAGCAGCATAAAATTTATTCATTATTATTTAACAGAGTTACTGTGACTAAGCAGCTAATGATGAATAGTGATCGCTCAAGACTATTCAAAGTTTTGATAGGTTAAAAAATTAACTTAATTTGTACCAATAAGAGTTTCGCTTAAATCATTTCCTATGCGAATAATTTTTTATCACTTTAGAAGAGTTTAAGTTCTTTATTATTCAATAAGGTGATAAGAGTACTTTAGATTTAAATTACTATTTTGATTAAAATATTATCAATATTACAGAAACCAATACAAATACTGAACATTAAGTAGTAAGTGTTCAATTATTAATAACATTTTCTTACTAAACTGAAACTTTACTAAACAGCTTGTTTATTTGTTCAAAAAGAGTAGACTTATAAGTTCAGGAGTATTTTATGAACACAAGGAGGGTGTCATGAAAGTCAGAATTTTCGCAGCCGCGCTAATAATAGGCATTTTTTTATTATCTGTTAGTTATACCATTGCTTCAATTGAATCCAATAACGTAGTTAAAACCGCATTTACTCAATTGAGTATTGAAGCACATTAAAGTTAAACAGGGTACGCTTACTTGGATAACAACCCGCAGCCAATATGTTATCAAGTAAGCAGATACCTAGACTAGCGTGCTAGGGCGCTGCTACACTAATAGCATTTATTTCTTCAATAGGTTTATTATGTTTTGGGAAAAGCTATTATTTGTACTGTTAGCGGTGATGTTAATTTGGTTGATAGTTCGATTGATTAAAGCAAATCCCGGGTCATTTACTTTACAAAACTTAAATAAAAGTTTTTATACCATGGGAATCCTAGCTTTATTATTAATTGGATTTATAGCAGCTTTAGTGTGGATGTTAGGCAAAGGAGCTAGTTAACAAATTAATTTTTAGTTAAAAGATTTCCAATAGCTTTGATACCTTTTGACCAAGCTAGTCGATATAAAATATCCAATTTTTTTAGTGAAGCTTCTTTTAAATAGACATGGAATACGACAGCCTGATCTAACCATTTTTGACTACGCGAAGCGATTTCAATGATGGTAGCTTGCTCTATTTCAAATGAGGTAGCAAAAAGAGTTTTAATTTGTTCTGGAATTTGGGTTATTTCTTTAAGGTTACCGTGATGATATTTTAAAGCATTTAGTACATCATTATTCCATAAATTGGTAGCCTTTAATGTATGAACTAAGGCTTGGTTAAAGACAGCAAAATCAGTGAATGAGTCTACTTGTTCAGTAAGATTAGTTACACGAGGCTCTAAAGCAGGGCAGAGGTTACAAAGTGAGGCAGCAGCTTTTTCAGAGCCGATAGCAAGTAAATTAGCATTCCTCATACCAGTCATCATCTGTTTAGCTAAAAGGGGCCAGTCAATGGAAGATTCTTTGTTTTGCTCTAAATATCCACTTCTTGATTCAGCGAGAGTCTCTAAGCTGGTGAGAGGTAATATTCCTTGTGACCAAGTTGACCCTTCAAAACTATCATAGCTACCACGTTCTTGTGCCAGAAGGTGAGAGGCTTGAATAGCAAAATAGCTGAAGGTCTCGATAGTCTTATCAGCTAGTTCGGCAGCAAGCGTTGTCGCATAAGGGATATTTAATTTATATAAAGACTCTTGAAAACCCATAATGCCTAAACCAATAGAGCGGTGTTTTAGGCAAAAGTTTTGCAGGCTAGGGAATTCATAAGCATGAATATCGATAGCATTATCTAATAAACGGACCGCAAGACTAATAGTTCGTTGTAATTTTTTTGTGTCAAGGGTTTGCTGATTAATGTGATTAGCAAGATTGATAGCGCCTATTGGACAGGCTGCTAAATCAGTTTCATTCGCTGTAAAAGTAAGTCCCGCGCTATTTGTACAATGGATGGTGCCTAACTGTGTTTGAGTTGAGCGTATATTACAAGCATCCTTAAAGGCAAAATAATGATGGTGGCTACAAAGCTGAGCAGCTAGCATTTTTTGCCATAAATCTTGTGCTGAGATTTTTTTGAAATACTTTATTTTGTTGCGTGCGGCTTTATTTTCATAAGCTAAATAAGCTTTTTTAAAATCCTTGCCATAATATTCATGTAAGTCTGGTACTTCATCGGGTGAAAAGAGAGTCCACTCAGCATCTGCTAAAACTCTTTCCATAAAAAGATCAGGAATCCAGTTTGCCATAGGCAGTAAGACTGCTTTCTCTAGTGATTGTTGTGTTTCTAAAAAAACTTCAATTTCTAAGTGCCAAATTTCTAAAGTGGCCATTTGATTATTGACAGAGGAGCTTTCATCCAGCACTGCTTGTAAAGTAGCGTGAGCTATTTTTGCGTAAGGGAGAAAGCCTTTGGCTTTTTTAGCAGGAAAACTTTTAATAGTAGTGCCCTGAGCTCGAACAAGTGTCCAATCATTCATGAGATCACTAGTTTGTTTGGCAATAAGAGCATTGTCTTTGATTGTATTAATAAGCGATTCTAAATTGTCAGCAACTGTAATAGTGTAACCACTCATAAGCTGCGGATTAAGTTTGCCTGCAAAATGTAATAATGGTTCGCCAGGCATGAAATCAAAAGAAGAAAGCATTTGATAAAAGTTTATGGCCGCACTTTCTTTGTCTGCTTCTGTTAAAGCAAGGCCCATAGCAATGCGCATAAAGAAAGCTTGAGGCAGTTCAAAACAAAATTTTTCATGAGCGAGTAAGTATGTTTGGTGTAAAGTATAAAGTCCTAGCTGAGAAAAATTTAAATCTTTTTCTGGAGTAAGCGCATTAGTAATTTTATCTAAATCAAAATTAAGTAATTCCGGGGCAAGTAGTCCAAGCTTAATACCTTTATTTAAATAGGTTCTAAAGTAAACAGGATAAAGATTAGTAATTTCATTCAAGCTAACATGATTACCGAGCCCTAAAAAAGCTAAGGCATCACTATAGAGACTATTTAATAATAGCTTAGTAGCAACGAATTCATAATTTGGTTCTTTATAAATGAGACTACGGGCGTAATTAATTACAAGCTGATAAATTTCTGTAAGGGGTATAGTCTCATAGAGGTTATTGGTAATAGCTGTCAGTAATAAATCAGGATCCGTTGCAGGATGGTCTTGACAGACTTCTATTAATAAAGTTTTAAAATGTGCCTCATCAAAAGCTTGTTTACTTGAGTCAGGTAAAGTGATGCTAAGAGAGGTTGCTGGTACTACTTGTTGTTCTCGTTGTTTGCGATGTTCTTCTCGATAAATAACATAAGTCCTAGCAACTTTATGTTCACCAGCTCGCATTAAGCTTAATTCAACTTGATCTTGTATTTCTTCAATATGAATAAGATTGTTTTCATTTGCTCTACGTAAAAAAGTTGCTGTAATTTGTTGGGATAAAGCTGCTACCAGTTCTTGATAACAAGAAGCTTCTTGTCTAGGACCTTCTACTGCTAAAAAAGCTTTGCTTAAAGCAGAAACAATTTTATTTTCATTGTAGGAAATCACTGCTCCCGTACGCCGTATAACGCGTAAATTTTCTACAGAGTTTTTGGTAACAGCTTGTTTAATATTAGCAAGCTGATGAGTAATTTGTGGGGGAGTTAAGAGTGTTTGCTCAGTCATCTTCTTCCTGGTAAACCTATCGCTATTTGGGATTTTAGAATAGTGTTTGTTACCTAAAAAAGCAATAACTGATTTCTATTGAATTGATTAAAAAAATAGCATTTTATTACTGCTCTTTCTCTCTAGGTTTAGAAAAAGCTTCTGAATATAAAACTAATTACTTATACGACCCCGTCGATACTGGAGACATCGAGTCGCCTACTACTGGTGGTAAAGAAAAACTTCTACTCGCCAATGCTGCTGTGCCTGGCCTGACTGGCAATCCTGATCCTCCTCCCAAGCCAGATGAAGTAGCACGTCTAGCACAGCATCCACTAAAAAACCACTGACACCAAGATCTACTAGGAGGTGTAGAACCAGTACCGCTTCTTTGATGGCGTTCAAGCATAGCTTTAATATTTTTTACAGGCGGATCAATGGGAGCAGCAGCAGCCAGGGCAAGAGGTTCACGCGCTTTAGTTTCTGGAGGAGTGGTGGTTTTTGCTAGTGCTGCATCACCAGCAGCTGGGAAAAAAATTGCTTGTCCAGCAGAAGGAGAAACTCGAGTAGGCGTTTCTAATTTATCATAGCTACCTTCTCCATTCTCTAAAGAGGGCATTTCTGCTGCTGAATGTCTTCTACGTCCTGCTGGGTAATCAGGTGGGGCAAGAGGACCTTCATCAGTTAGGGTGATATCGGTTCCGGTTCCCAAAAAAATAGCAGCATGCGATGTTCTTGAAAGAGTTGGAGGCGTTGCTGCTGATGTAAGACCTGTTGCAGTTCCATTTATAATTGTAATGACTGTTGCTGGTGGTTGATGTTGAGTAGCGTTGGCTATTAAAGTGAAGATTGTACTATTATCAGTTGCAGATAGTCTTAAAACAGTTCCTTCCATGTCTGCTAATAATAATCTTAATCGATGTTGAATAGCTCTTTGATAACGAAAATGAGCAAGCTCTGTTACGCTATCTGTATTTAAGACTTCATTATAATATAGACTTAGTATGGCCGCAATAATTCTTGGTGGCGAGTCATAAAGGGCGTAAGAGCCTAAAGTTAATGCACTTAAGCCTTTTAAAAAAGCTTGTATAAAAGGAATTCCATAGCCACGTAATAATGCAAACTCATAACCCATGCCTGCTTGAATAAATACATAAATAGCAATGCCGCAAAAAATAGAAAAAAGGGCTGACGGCTTAATTTTATACGAGGAGCGAGCAAAGAGTCCATGCCATGAAAAAATCAAACCAGCCATTGATAATAATAAATTAAAAGAACCAATCAGTGCAGCAGGTAAGGGAATCCAGTGTTCATCTGCAAAAGCTTCTGAGTCAAAACCAGTTACCCAGCTAGTAAGAGAAAGTAACCCAGCAATAAGAATAGAAAGTATCAGTAGACTTGCATTGAGTTCTTCAGAAATGGGATTTCTAGCATATTCAGAGGGAAATTGCTCTACATAATCACTTAGTGTTTTTAAATATTTTACATGTTGGTCAGGTCCTGAAGTAGCTGTAATAGATCTGAGTGTAATATAGAGTCTTGTTATTGCCGTATAAGATCCCTGTTTTATCTGTTCATCAATTTTCTGTTGGGAAAAACGAATTAAATGCCTTAATACAGCTTGTTCTGAGCTAAAAGGGATATGAGTAATACGAAAATATTTTACAATAATACTAACAAAAAAAGCAAAAGTATTAGCATTAGTCATTAAAGCATTTATTTCTGCAGGTAAAACTAATCTTGGATAATATTTGTAAGCTGCTAAGCCTGTCCCTGAAGCTGCGCAAAGTGCAATACCAGTACTAATAGGTAGGAAAACTATTTTAACTGGGTCAGTTGTGCCAAGATGCTGGAAAAGGTCTATCATATCCATTAAATAATTGACAGAACTTCTTCCTGTGAAAATAATCGGCGGAATAACACCAAAAATTTGGAACATTAGATCTATATCAATGTTCTTACTACCCAATACTTCTAGCAATAATTTAGCATAAGGTGTCATAGCTGAAGCAGCAGGAATAGCCATACCTAATGAAATTAGGTTAGTAAGGTAATAAATGGCTAGCTCTTGTTGACGCAAAAGTAATGGACGCAAAGGAATCGGCAATGATGAATCAACAACCAAGAGGCTAGAGGTTGATAATAGAGAGTGCCTTTCACTTTCATCAGCTTTTACTGAGATTATAGCTCCAGATGTAGATGTAAATGGCATATTTTAATCTAATAGTTTGTTAATAATAAAAACAATTTTATAAATTAAATCTGTTTATGAATAATTTTCAATTGATGATTTAATTATTATTTTTATCCCGATAGCCCCATATTTTTCAAAAACCTATACAGTGCTTAAAGTGAGTCTGTCGGTTAATTTGGAAAGAAATTGTACCGATTATTGGGTTTAATAGCAACAAGAAATTAATTTTTTTAACAGGACTTAAAACGCTAGCTACTTGATTTTTTGAATAATTTTTATGAGACTGAAAAATTTGAGGTGAAAAAAACCGCCGATAAACGGCGGTTTTTGATTCGATTACTCGAATTACGCACCAAATCTGTAAAGAACATCCAAGCTGATGTAATCTTTAGTTTGTGGTAAATCATAAGTAAGCGTGTTAGTACCATCAGTAAGAGCAATACTGTGATTGTCACTACCAGAAACAAGGTCTTGACGAGTATAGCTAGCACGAATACCGAATTGGTAAATGTTGAATAACAAACCAGCACCGTATACGAAACCAAAGCCATCTAGTTCGTCAGTAGTTCTTGCGCCTGTTGAAGCATTAACTAAAGCACTAGCCTTACTGTTAATATAAGCTACACCACCAAATGCATAAGGTGAGAACCAGCTAGTAACAGGTAGGAAAGCTTGACCTACAAAGTTCAAGTTCCATTGGTCTTGTACTTTTAACGCGCTGCTATAATAGGTCATAGTTGTAGTACCAAGCGCTGCTTTGTACTTATCACTACCAAGCATGTCTAAACCTAATTCAGTACCAAAGTATTGGTTAACTCGGTAGCCAGCAAAAATGTTACCACCAACGCCACGGTTGTTAAGTTTTAAGTAGTCACCAGTGCTGTCTTTGATTTTGTCAGTTTGCACAGCAGAGTAGTTAACACCAATCCCTACGTACCAAGGGTTCATTACACCACTCATCATTGGAACTGGAGCAGCCGCTGCAAAAGTTGCGCCACCTACAGCTAAACCAGCTACAGCAACAGCACTTGCTAATAAAGTTTTGTTCATACCAAAGAGTCCTCTTATGAAAGTTAATAATATAACCAATCCATGTCTTTCTAACGAAAGAACATGCACAGCGTAGACTAAAAAAAGAGAAAAAGCTAGTAGAGAGCATTAAAAAGTTAGGAAAAAGATGAAATTTTTCATCAATTTGCGCAAAATGTAACCAAAGTGTAACGAATTTTTTGGTTTTTGTAACGATACGCTAAGTGGGAATTTATAAGCACAATATTAAGGAAAGAGAAGAGAAACGAGGTGGTAAGCTAGACCCTTAATTTAGTAAATAAGGGTCTAGGCTATGAATTAGACCGCAAAATTTTTTGCGACAAAATCCCAGTTTACCAGATTCCAAAACGCCGTAATGTATTGTGGGCGGGCATTACGATAATCAATATAATAAGCATGCTCCCAAACATCACAAGTTAGTAAAGCGGTTTGACGCTGAGTTAGCGGGGTGCCGGCATTACTAGTACTAACTAATTCTAATTCTCCTTGAGCATTTTTAACTAGCCAAGCCCAGCCTGATCCAAAAGTGGTAGCAGCGGTGGTGGAAAATTTTTCTTTAAAAGCTTCGAATGAACCAAAAGTCTTCTCAATTGCTTTGGCAAAAGCACCTGTAGGTAAACCACCACCTTGAGGACTTAAGCAATGCCAATAAAAAGTATGGTTCCAGACTTGTGCTGCATTATTAAAAATACCGCCAGCTGAGGCTGTTTTAATAATGTCTTCTAAGCTTTTTTTAGCATATTCTGTGCCCTCTACAAGTTTATTAAGATTCGTCACATAGGCTTGATGATGTTTGCCATAATGGTACTCAAGAGTTTCTTTAGAAATATGCGGCGCTAGGGCGTTTAGTGCATAGGGTAAAGGGGGTAATTCAAAAGCCATTTCATAATTCCTTGATTTAAGTTGATTAAAAGTGAGGCCAAGTTTAATCGTTTACTGCTTGAGATTCAATTACTCTCGATCAGGCTTGTTAACAGTTTGAATTAATTAACTTATTAGGGCTTGTTCTTCAGTACGTAGGGTTAAGATTTCATAACCTGTCTCAGTCACAGCAAGCGTATGTTCCCATTGTGCAGATAAGCTATGATCTTTGGTTACCGCTGTCCAGCCGTCGGCTAACATTTTCATGTGCCTTTTACCGGCATTAATCATTGGCTCAATGGTAAAACACATACCAGGGATAATTTCTGGGCCCGTGCCAACTTTACCATAATGTAAAACATTTGGTGGCTCATGAAAAATTCTACCTATTCCATGGCCACAAAATTCTCGAACCACGGAAAAATGATGCTGCTCCGCATGTTGTTGAATAGCCGCACCAATATCACCAAAATAAGCGCCAGGCTTTACTTGCTTTATGCCTAAATAGAGGCATTCTTGGGTAACTTTTACTAAACGCTCAGCTAAAATAGAGGGCTTGCCTACAATAAACATTTTGCTGGTATCACCATGATAATCGTCTTTAATTACGGTAATATCGATATTGATGATATCGCCTTCCTTGAGTTTTTTTTCGCTTGGAATACCATGGCAAATAACATGATTGATGGAAGTGCAAATACTTTTAGGAAAACCTTTGTAATGTAGGGGGGCGGGAATGGCGTGCTGAACATTGACGATATGCTCATGACAAATTTTGTCCAATTCTTCTGTAGTAATACCTGCTTGCACAAGCGGACCTATCATTTCTAATACTTCAGCCGCTAACCGACCAGCCACACGCATTTTGGCAATTTCTTCGCTAGTTTTGAGAGTAATTTCCATTATTCTTTATTGACTCATTGTTGTTCTGAGCTGTTTATGGTATAAAGCGCGCTCACATTAAGCAACTTAATTTTGTGCTTAAGGTGTACCCTTTGACTTTAGTTTAATAAAGAAGGGGGGGGATTTTTTAATAACACACACGTATCGGCACATTTTTCGGGTGCTTGAACTTTGTTCAAGTTGAAAAGTGGGGTGCGTGGAGGGAAAACCCAAAGGAGAAAACAATGAGTACCAATGTTTCTATGCGTGATATGTTAGCTGCGGGCGTTCATTTTGGTCATCGTACCCGCTACTGGAACCCTAAAATGGCCTCGTACATTTACGGTTCTAGAAATAATATTCACATCATTAATCTTGAAAAAACTTTACCTTTATTTCATGAAGCGATGGCTTTTATTCATAAAATTGCTGCCAGTAACGGCAAAATTTTATTTGTAGGAACCAAATTTGCTGCTAGAGAGGCGATACGTGAGGAGGCAAGTCGTGCTGGAATGCCTTATGTTGATCATCGTTGGTTAGGCGGAATGTTAACTAATTATAAAACGGTTAGACACTCAATTAAGCGCTTAAAAGCGCTAGAAGAGCAGTTTGGAAAAAATAATTTTGGACGTTTAACTAAAAAAGAAATTTTAAATCTAACTAGAGAAAAAGAAAAGTTAGAACGAAGCTTAGGCGGTATAAAAAACATGGGTGGTTTACCTGATGCTTTATTAGTTATCGATGTAGGCTATGAAAAAAATGCGATAACAGAAGCACAAAAACTTAGTTTACCGATTGTTGGTATAGTTGACACCAATACGAGTCCAGACGGCATTGATTATATTATTCCTGGTAACGACGATGCTGCTAAAGCTATTCATCTTTATGTTAAAGCAGCTGCTGATACTATTTTAGCAGCCAAGCAAAGAAATGTAGAGACTCAAGGAGCAGAGGAGTTCGTAGAGGTGAGTGACGAATCAGCTAAGAAGTCAAAAGATAAATAGCAATGAGACATTTTCCTTTTGAAATCCAAAAGGAAAGTGTAAAGCTTTAATAAAAAGCGAGTTGCATAAAATATCTTTCGCTGTCACGATGTTTAATTAAGAATTTATGTAACTGCTAAAATCATAAGAGGTAAATCATGATAATTACAGCAGGACAAGTTAAAGAGCTGCGCGAAATTACAGGCGCAGGCATGATGGAATGTAAAAAAGCACTAGAAGAAGCGCAGGGTAATATTGAAGCAGCTATTGAATTAATGCGTAAAAAGGGCCAAGCGAAAGCTGCAAAAAAATCTGGTAGGATTACAGCTGAAGGTAGCGTAATAATTGCAGTTAGTCCTGATCATAAAATGGCAGCAATGGTAGAAGTTAACTGTGAAACAGATTTTGTGGGTCGTGAAGCAGAGTTTGGTGCTTTTGTTAAAGAAGCAGCTGAAGCTGCTTTAAAAGGCAAGGTAAATTCTGTAGAAACTTTATCTTCACAAACTTTATCTGATGGTTTAACTGTCGAAGAGAAGCGTCAAGCACTCATCATTAAAGTAGGTGAAAACGTCCAGGTCAGAAGAGTGGTTACTATAGCAGCAAAAGATCATGTAGGCTTTTATGTTCATGGCAGCCGTATTGGTGTTGTGGTAGATATGAAATGTCATGAAACGGAGTTTACTAAGAGCATTGCCATGCATATTGCAGCTTCTAAGCCAGAAGTTGTTAAACCAGAAGAAGTTTCAAAAGAGGCGATAGCTAAAGAAAAAGAAATTTTTATTGCTCAGGCTGCAGAATCAGGGAAGCCTAGAGAGATTATCGAAAAAATGGTGGGTGGAAGAATTAAAAAGTATTTGGCAGAAGTTAGTCTGTATGGTCAGCCTTATGTAAAAGATCCTAATAAAACAGTAGAGCAAGCCTTAAAGGAACAAGGTGCGGTAGTAAATTCATTTATGCGTTTTGAAGTGGGAGAGGGAATTGAAAAGCGTGTAGATAATTTTGCTGAAGAGGTTCTTGCTCAAGCTAGAGGTGGTTAAGGATGAAAACACGAAAAGCTAAGTTAATTCATAGTCGAGTTTTAATTAAATTAAGTGGTGAAGCGCTTGCTGATACCCGAGGCAATGGGCTGCAAATAGAAGCTTTAAAGCGGTTTGCCAAAGAGTTTGTCGAATTAAAAAAGCTTGGTGTTGAAATAGCTATTGTTATAGGGGGCGGTAATTTTTTACGGGGAGAGAATTTTTCTCAAAATGGTTTTGATCGTGTCACTGCTGATCAGATGGGAATTCTTTTTACCGTAGTCAATGGGTTGGCTTTACGTTCTGCTTTGTTGGCAGCAGGAATAGAGGTAGAACTTTTTGCTGCAATTGCCATTCCAGGTATTGTTGATATTTATCACAGACAAAAGGCCTTGCAGGCCTTAGAGGCTGGAAGAATTTTAATTTTAACCGCAGGCGTGGGATTACCTTTTGTTTCAACTGATATGGCAGCAAGTTTGCGGGCGATAGAGCTCAACGCTGATATTATTTTAAAGGCAAGCACAGTGGATGGTGTGTATACTGCAGATCCTAAACAAAATAAAAAAGCTAAACGCTATGACCATTTGAGTTATGAAGTTGCTTTACAAAATAAACTTCGTATTATGGATTTATCAGCTATTCATCTTTGTCAAGATCATGATATGCCTATTAGAGTTTTTGATATGAATAAGCCTTCGGTTCTTAAAAACATTGTCCAAGGGCTTTCTGAAGAAGGAACTTTAATTAGCAATTAATTGTAGCTAAATAATTTAGGAGCAATGCCATGATAAAAGAGATCAGTCAACAAGCAGAAACACGTATGAAAAAAAGCGTCGAAGCTTTGCAAACTGAATTAGCTAAGTTACGGACCGGTCGGGCTCATACTAGCTTGTTAGAACATATAAAAGTCGAGTACTATGGCTCTTTGATGCCACTTAATCAAGTTGCCAATGTTGCCGTGTTAGATGCTAGAACTTTATCAGTACAACCCTGGGAAAAAAACATGGTTACGGTAGTGGAAAAGGCAATATTAGAATCAGACTTAGGGTTAAATCCAGCGACCTCAGGCATGCTAATTCGCATTCCTTTACCAGCGCTTACTGAAGAGCGTCGTCGTGAATTAACAAAAGTTTTACGCAACGAAGGTGAAAAAGCCAAAGTTGCTATTCGTAATATACGCCGTGATTCTAATAATGAACTTAAAGAATTATTAAAAGAGAAAGCTGTTACAGAAGATGATGAAAGAAAGTCGCAAGAAGCTATTCAGAAATTGACAGATAAATTTATTGCTGAAGTAGAGACTGTTTTAGCGCAAAAAGAAGCGGACTTAATGACGCTGTAAAGGTGGAGTGACTGGATGAAAACAATACCCAAGCATGTGGCAATCGTGATGGACGGAAATGGCCGCTGGGCCAAAAAGCGTCACTTACCACGATTGGCTGGGCATCAAGCTGGGGTAGAAGCTATAAGAAGGATTGTTAAAGCAGCTGTCGCTGAAAAAATTGCAGTTTTAAGCCTTTTTGCTTTCAGTACGGAAAACTGGCGGCGACCGGCTGAAGAAGTCAGTAATTTAATGAACTTGTTATTAACGGCTTTACAAAGTGAAGTTAAAAAACTCCATAAAAATAATATTTGTTTAAAGATGATTGGTGATCAGCAAGGGTTTTCTAAAAAAATTCAAGAATCTATTATCAAGGCTGAGGCTTTAACCGCTAATAATACTGGTATGAAATTAATTATTGCAGCTAACTATGGTGGTCGATGGGATATTCTGCAGGCTGTAAAAAAATGTGTCTTGGCAGTACAAACAGGCCATTTAACCGCTGATCAAATTGATGAAACGATTTTTTCTAACTATCTAGCCACGGTAGAATTTCCAGAGCCTGATCTTTTTATTCGTACTAGTGGTGAAATGCGAATTAGTAATTTTTTCTTATGGCAGTTTGCCTATACAGAATTTTATTTTACTGAAACACTCTGGCCAGATTTTAATGAAAAAGAGTTTTTAAAGGCTTTGACCTCTTTTACTCAACGTGAGCGGCGCTTTGGTTTAACAGACAAAATAAAAGAGGGGTCGCGTGCTTAAACAGAGAATTATTACCGGTAGTTTATTAGCCATCTTGGCTTTGATTATTTTATTTTTCTTGCCAGTAGCTTATTTCATGGTGATTACTGCTTTGATCGTGCTGTTAGGTGCTTGGGAATGGAGTTTTTTAGCTGGCTTAATAGAGTTTCGAACTAGAATTATTTATTTAATTTTAATGTTAGGGGCAATGATAGGAAGCTTCTTTTTGCCCGTGCTACTGGTATTAATCATAGCTTCTCTATGGTGGCTGATTGCAGGTTATTTAGTGGTAAAATATCCTGCAACCAAAGTATATTTAACTCGTCGTTGGGTGAGAATGATTATGGGATTTTTGGTTTTAGTCCCTTGCTGGTTAACCTTGAGTATATTAAAAGCGAGCAATCAGGGGATTGGCTTATTATTGTTTCTCCTCTGTTTAGTTTGGGCGGCAGATATCGGTGCTTATTTTGCTGGCAAGTGGTGGGGCAAAGATAAATTAATACCCAATGTTAGTCCAGGGAAAACCTGGCAAGGGCTTTTTGGTGGCTTGATATTTTCTTTTTTTGTTGCCGTTTTAGGACTTATTTTTTTAAAAATTGATTTTACCAATTGGTTTTTAATTTTTTGTGCAGTAATTCTGCTCAATATTTTTGCTGTCATAGGAGATTTGTTTGAAAGCATGTTAAAACGGTATTGTCAGTTAAAAGATAGTGGTAATATTCTGCCTGGCCATGGAGGCATTTTAGATAGAATAGATAGTTTAACAGCTGCAGCACCCATATTTTTATTGGGAATAATGCTGCATTTATTGTAATAAGATTAAGAGTATGCAAAAACGAGTTTATTGTATTATTATTGGCCTGTTAGTTTTTTGTTCACAAGTTTATGCTGATTCCTTTACGGCTACCCAGATTAAATTTGTTGGTTTAAAACGTATTAGCAGTGATACCGCCTTAAGCTATTTGCCAGTTCGTCCGGGCGATGAAATTACGCCTGCTATCAGCGATCAAATTATTAATGATTTATATAAGACGGGATTTTTTAGTAATGTGAGCTTATCAGAACAGGGTAGTACTTTAATAATTAATGTTGCTGAACGACCTATCATTAGTAAATTAGTGTTATCAGGTAACAAAGTAGTGCCTTCAAAAGAATTATTAAAAGTTTTAAGAGAAATGAATATTGCTGAAGGTTATGAATATAACCGTTCCACACTTAAAACAATCGAAACAGCATTATTAGATGAATATTATTCGCACGGTAAATATAACGCTCGAATAAATATCCAAGTCGTACCCGCTGAGAATGATAGTGTGGCTGTTTATATTAATATTTCAGAAGGCTTAACCGCTACCATCAAACAAATTAATATTATTGGTAATGAAGCTTTTTCAGAGCATAAACTATCGGATCAGTTTCAGTTAACGACTCCAAGTTTGTTTAGCTTTATTAATCATGATGATCAGTATTCAAGTGAAAAGTTAGCAGGTGATTTAGATAAACTAACAGCCTATTATTTAAATCGTGGTTACATACATTTTCGAATTGATTCCAGCCAAGTTTCTATGACGCCGGATAGAAAGCATGTCTACATTACTATAAAAATTATTGAAGGGGCTCAATACAAATTTTCAGGTTATCAATTTTCGGGTAATTTAATTTTACCTAAAAATCAACTGCAACCTTTAGTACAAGTTAAAGCGGGAAATGTCTTTTCTAAACAAGCTGTTATTGATAGTGAGAAAGCCATTGGTGATGCCTTAGGGGCGAAAGGGTATTCTGAGGCTAAAATTTCAGTTCAACCTGCTATTGATGAGCAAAACAAAACGATTTTTGTGACCTTTACTATTCATCCAGGACAACGAATTTATGTACGACATGTTTATTTTGTCGGTAATTCTAGTACTAATGATTTTGCTTTCAGGCGTGAAATAACACAGATGGAAGGCGGGCTAATTTCCACGCAAGCAATTAAAAACTCAAAACAAAATATACAGCAGTTGCCTTTTGTGAGTGATGTAGAAGTTACTACCCACCCAGTACCTGGCAAACCCAATGAAGTTGATGTTGGTTATAAAGTTACTACAGTACCTGCCGGAGAAGTGACTGCTGGGGTCGGTTATTCGGATGTGGATGGCTTATTATTTAATATTGGCTTAAACCAGCAAAATGTTTTAGGTACCGGTAATGCGTTTTCAGTGAATGCCTCATATAGTGCCTCGATGCTTTCAGCGCAGGTTAGCTATTTTAATCCCTATTATACTACCTGGGGGGTGGGTAGAGGATTTAATCTTTATGCGAGTCATTACAATGCTGATCAAGCTAATACGGCAGATTATGCATTAGATAGTTATGGTGGAGCAGTTAACTATAGCATCCCACTTGCTCAATACGATAGTTTACAATTTTCTATTGGGCTTAATGATTCTTATTTGCAAAGTAGTTCAAGTCCAGCAACTGTTATCACTAATTTTGTTAATCGTTATGGTCGTAGCTTTTTCCAAATACCTGTTTCATTAGGGTGGAATCATAATAGCTTAGATAAAGCGGTGTTTCCTACTTTAGGGTTAGTACAAAATGCTGGTGTTAGTGTTGATGTACCGGTAGAAAAAAATTCTTTAGAGTTTTATAAACTTAGTTATGGTTTTGATTATTATCACCCACTCTATGAACAGTTTATAGCACAACTACGGGGTGATACCGGCTATGGTAATGGTTATGGCAAATTTAGTCAGTTACCTTTCTTTGAAAATTTTTATGCAGGTGGTATGGGTTCGGTACGAGGTTATACTGCTAATACCTTAGGACCTCAGGATAATAACGGCGATTCAGTTGGCGGTAATTTGTATTTTGATGCTAGTGTAGGGTTAATATTTCCTAATCCATTTAGTCGTTCACTACGGACTACCTGGTTTGTGGATGCTGGAGATGTCTATAATACCTACTCTATGACATCACAAGGCGTTACTAATCCTGATAAAGCATCTGTGCGATATTCTACGGGTATAGAATTTGATTGGCTAAGCCCAATTGGCATGTTGAATTTTAGTTTAGCTAAAGCTATCAATCCCAGTAAATACGACGATACAACACCCTTTCAGTTTAATATTGGTACCACATTTTAAAGAGGAGAGCGAAATGAAAAAGCGAGTTATAGTTATTAGTAGTTTAGTACTTGGATTATTGTGTGGTTGCTCATTAGCAGATTCAATAGGAATAGTCGATGTTAAAGCAGTTTTTGCCAGCTCTAATGCTGTGCAAGCACAGCGAACCAAGCTACAAGCTGATTTTTCAGCAAAACATCAAAAACTGGTGGATATGCAAAAGACTTTAGAAGGCTTAATAGATCAATATAAAAGAAATGAAACTGTGATGAGTGCTAGCCAAAAACAACAGCTGCAAACTCAGATTTCAGCGCAACAAAATCAAATTTATCAATTAGGTCAAATGTATGCTCAGCAAGCTGAGGCTGCACAAGATCAGGCTATGCAAGTCTTTTTAACTAACTTGCAAGCGGCCACAGCCAAAGTAGCACAAGCTAAAAATTTAACTTTAGTGTTACCTGCTAGTACCATTATTTATTCAACTCAAACGGACGATATTACAGCGGCTGTTGAAAAACAAATTAATTCTTAAGTTATCTGAATAAGATTTATGAAAAAGAAACTGATTGAGCTTGCGAAATTAATTGATGCAAAAGTAATCGGTGATCAAGAATGTGAGATTACTGGCATTGCGACCTTGAGTGAAGCCAAGTCGGGTGATATTAGTTTTTTTCATAATCCTAAATATAAGCACCAGCTACAAACTACTCAAGCCTCAGCGGTTATTTTGTCGGCAAAAATTGCCGAGATTTGTCCTACTAATGCTTTAGTTGTTGAAAACCCTTATTATGCTTATGCCAAGCTTGCCAATGAGTTTGCTTATAAGCCAGTAGTTCAACCCGGTATTCATCCCACTGCTATCATAGGTAAGAACTGTCAGATTGCTAAATCCGTAAGTATAGCTCCTTATGTCGTGATTAGTGATGAAGTCATTATTGATGAAAATACCAGTATTGGAGCAGGTAGTGTTATTGGAGAAGGTTGTAAAATAGGTAAGGATTGTCAGTTAGCAGCAAGAGTTACTTTGTACCATCATGTTGAGATTGGTGATCGGGTATTAATTTTTAGTGGGGCGGTTTTGGGCTCAGATGGTTTTGGCCATGCTAATTATGAAGATAAATGGTATAAGGTGTCTCAGTTAGGTCGAGTAATTATTGAGGATGATGTTGAAATAGGGGCTAATACGACAATTGACCGCGGTGCTTTAGATGATACGAGAGTTGGTCGCGGTGTAAAATTAGATAACCAAATCCAAATCGGACACAATGTTCAAATTGGTGCGCATACGATCATGGCTGGCTGTAGCGGGATTGCTGGAAGTACTAAAATAGGTAGTTATTGTATGATTGGTGGCGGTTCTTGTATTAACGGACATATTGAAATAGTAGATAGAGTCATGATTACGGGTATGGGAGCAGTTATTAGCTCTATTAAACAACCGGGTATTTATTCTTCAGGAACAGGTTTATTGGACAATCACGAATGGAAAAAAAGCGTCATTCGCTTTCGTCAACTAGATAAAATGATGAGACAGCTTAAGAAATTAACGTCCCTTATTAACAAGGAGTAGGTCGAATGAAACCCTTATTGGATATTAATCAGGTATTAAACTATTTGCCTCAGCGACCACCTTTTTTATTTATTGATAAGGTAGTTGCAATAGAAGAAAAAAAGTCATTAACAGCAATAAAAAATGTTACGATGAATGAACCTTTTTTTGCAGGGCATTTCCCCAATCGCCCAATTATGCCGGGTGTATTAATTATTGAGGCTTTGGCACAAGCTGCAGTTGTTTTTGCATTTTATTCTATCAAAGAAGATCCTGCCAAGTCTCTATTTCTTTTTGCAGGAGTTGATAATGCGCGGTTTAAAAGGCCGGTTGTGCCAGGTGATGTATTACAATTAAAAATTGAGCTATTAAAAATTAGGCATGATGTTTGGAAAGTACAAGGCACAGCGACAGTAGAGGGCGAGCTAGTTTGTACAGCTGAATTAATGAGCGTAAAAAAAGAGGTGGCTAGAGATGATTCATAAAACAGCGATAGTAGATCCTGCCGCCAAACTCGGTAACAATGTTTTAGTGGGGGCTTATACAATTATTGAGGCGAATGTTGAAATTGGTGATGATTGTCAAATAGGTCCTCATGTTGTGATAAAAAGCCATACTAAAATGGGTAACAAAAATAAAATTTATCAATTCAGTTCAATTGGTGAAGATCCACAAGATCTAAAATATAAAGGAGAAGAAACCTATTTAGAAATAGGCACTGGCAATATTATTCGTGAATATTGTACATTAAATAGAGGAACTCATGAAGGAGGTGGCGTTACCAAAATTGGTAATAACAACTTGCTAATGGCTTATGTCCATATAGCTCATGACTGTGTTTTAGGTAATCATATTATTTTAGCTAATAATGCTTCTTTAGCAGGCCATGTACAAATTGATGACTATGTAGGCTTGGGGGGCTTGAGTGGTGTCCATCAATATTGTCGGATTGGTACTCATAGCTTTGCTGCAGGTGGCTCAATGATTAATAAAGATGTATTACCTTATTTAATGGTTTCAGGTTATTATGCTAAACCTTTTGGTTTAAATACGATAGGTTTAAAGCGACGCGGCTTTTCTGATGAAAGAATCAGTGATATTAAAGCTATTTATAAAATCGTTTATCGAAAGGGGTTGTCAGTACAAGATTCTATTGCAGAAATTAAAGAGCAGTTTCTTGATTCAGAGGATGCAAAGCTATTTCTTGAAATGTTAGAAGATACTGACCGTGGATTTGTGCGCTAATGTGGGTTGCTGGCGTTGATGAAGCGGGACGTGGTCCATTAGCAGGGCCAGTAGTTGCAGCAGCTGTCATTTTAAATCCAGAAAAGCCTATTATTGGACTAGATGACTCTAAAAAGCTTTCTGTCAAGCAGCGTGAGACTCTTTATGAGCTTATTCTTTCTCATGCACTAGACTATGGGATAGCTAGTGCTTCAGTTGCCGAAATAGATGAGCTTAATATTTTTCAAGCGAGTTTATTAGCTATGCAGAGAGCAGTTAATCAACTTACTGTGAAACTGAGTAAAATTCTTGTCGATGGTACGCATTGTCCACAAGTTGATTGTTTAGCAGAAGCAATTATTGGCGGAGATGCTAAAGTTGAGGCTATTAGTGCCGCCTCGATTTTAGCAAAAGTTACTCGCGATAGAGAAATGATTAAATTACATGAACTTTATCCTCAATATGGTTTTGCAAAGCATAAAGGATATGGGACTAAAGCTCATCAATTAGCTTTACAACAATACGGTGCCTCACCTTTACATAGGCAAAGTTTTGCTCCAGTAAGAGAGCAGCTTAATAAAACTAAGTTAAATGGTTATGTAGAGGATTATTAAGACCAGGCGTTTTTTTATTAAAAAATTAGGTTCGTCAGTTATTATCTATCGTAAAATATAAGGAGCTAGCTATGTCAAAAATAAAATTATTTTCATTTTTCTATTGGTTTAATTAGTTGTACGGCTTGTTTGGCTGAGTCTGCTATAACCGTTAATTTTATTAATCAAAGTTCTTTTACTATGGGAGCAACTTTGAGTATGTATCCTTTGGTGGCAGGAGTTAATAAAGGATATGGACCTGTCTTTGTTTCGCTAGATTCTTCTCATAACAAACCCATCCTGTAGTACAACAATTAGCGCTAATTCAGAGGCAAATTGTACTTTTATAGTCAATTCAAGTGTTAACTTTCCTTTCGAACAATTTCCTCAGTCAGTAGACTTTACACTATCTCGAGGTGATTTTCCTTATTATTCTGCTGTAGTGCAAGGAGGTGTGGAAGCAGTGAATGAGGATTCTAATACTAGCATGGATCTTGATGGCCAATTTACTGTGCTAAATTCTACTGGAATAAAACTAAACTTTATTCAGACAGCTAATACTTTAACTATTACGGTAGTTAATTAGCTCCTTTATTAAGAGAGAACCCAATTTTTTCCTCTTTTTAAGCTTATTTTAAAATTGAAAGTAGTTTCTATTTTTAGTAATGATTTAAGTTAGTAGTTGAAGTACTTTTTATTTATCGTTTAGTAATAAAGCTGCAATGAGACCAACAAGACTAATAGTTGCTAAAACCCACATGCTAGCATGAAATCCTATTGAAAAATTGGTTTTAGAACGTGCAATGGTAACCGTAATAGCAAGTCCAACCGTGCCACCTATTTCTTGAATAGTCATAAAAGTACCGCTAGCTATACCAGCTCTGTCTTGTGATAATGTCGAAATAGCAGCGGTAGTACTAGGTCCCCAAATAAAACTCCAGCCAATTCCAAATAATAAGGCAGCCATGATGAACAAAAGACTGCTGCTGGTTGATGTAAAGCGGAGCTGCAATAAAGCGGATAACAATAAAATGATAAAGCCTGGGAAAATTAAATTTTTTGCAGAAACCCGATGATAAAGTTTGCTAATGTAAGGCGATAATAAGCCTACTGGTATAGTAACAAACAACATAATAATCCCTGTGTAGAGCGGGGACTTTAATGCCTCAATTTGTAAAAAGAAAGGCATTAAAAAAAAGGCGGCCCAAATAAAAAATACTAGGCAGAAAGTTGTCAAGGAAGCTAATAAAAAGCGCATATTGGTAAACAAATCTTCTCGTATGATTGGTTCAGCTTGAGTTTTTTCAACAATTAACAGTAATACTAAAAAGATGGCGGAAAAAGTGTAAAGCATAGCAATGAGAGTTTGGTGCCAGAGATGGCCTTGAATTACGCCTAGGATAAAACAGCTGATAGTGGCTGCTAGTAATAAAGCGCCAATGATATCCAATTTAGGAAGGTCTAACTTGTTTTTTGATTCTTCAGCAAAGAGACTAACTAAAAAGATTCCTAAGATAACAATGGGTAATGGTGCAAGAAATACCCAGTGCCAATTAAATAAAGAGATTAGTAAACCGCTTAATAACGGGCCTATTGCTAAACAAAATCCTATTACTGCTGCCCATAAGCCAATTGCACGACTTCGTAATGAAATAGTATGGGTTAGCATGGCCTGCGAGATTGCAAGAATGATGGCGTTACTGATGCCAGCTAAAGCTTGAAAAAAAATAATCGTCGTAATACTGCTAGCTAGCCCCGATCCTAGTAATGCCAGACCTTGCATTAATAAACCGAATAAAAAAATCTTTTTGCGGCCATAAATATCAGCTAAGCGTCCAAAAATAACTAAAGTACTGCAGGTCAAAATGCCAAAAATATTCATGACCCACTGTAAGGCAGGAATACTGGTTTTAAGACTGGTATGAATAGCTGGTAAGGCGGTATTAACCATCGAAAAAATCATTGCCATGACGGCCATGCCGGCACAAATTCCGATAATACTTAAGGTTCGGGCATAACGCTTAATATACATAATTGACTTAAAAAAATGATAATAAAATAAAAGTATAAAGAAAAATTTGATTAGATCAATTTGAATTCAATTAATAATAAGTTGATTAGAAAATCTACTAGTTTTTGTTTAGATAGATTTTATACTTTTTTACCTAGGCTGATAGCAGGATAGTCTGGGGCTGGGACATTAAAAGACAGCGGGTTGTAACCCGTTTTTTTAAAGAAACTTTCAGTAGTCAGTGGGGCATGACAAACAAGATAGCTACAGCCTTGATGTTTGATCCATAATTCTAATAAAGCTAAGAATTGACTGCCAAAGCCTTGTTTTTGTTTGTTTTTAATGATGGCTAAAGCGCGTAAAATAGCCGTTGTATGCTCTAAAAACTCAAACTGTGCAGCACCCATCAATAGTGAACCTTGAGAAAAAATTAAATGAGCCTGAGAGGTAGAAGAAGGATGGTTAGATTGTAAGATTGGCTTCTGGTGAAGGGGATTATAAAATTCGCTATTGAGTATAGTATAATAAGCAGCCCATTCTGGTTTTAATAAAGCATGAACGATTCTAGTTCCTTGGCAGCCAGCTCGTTGATTAATTTCTTGCACAAATTGATTTTTACCAGAAACATATTCATACATATCATGCGGATATTTTTTTGCCAATTCCTTTTTTAATTTTGCATAGTCGAGGCGTGCTTCTGAATGAGTATTCATAAATTCTTTAAATTTTAAATAGTGCACAATTTCTGGATTGTTTTCTTGGTAGACATGCACATTAAAACTTATAGGGGGATGTTTTTTTTGAAAGAAACGCCTAAATAAAATACCATTTTCACCTTTTATCACATAATCTAACTGTTCCATTCCGTCATTACAAAGATCGACTTGCAGAATATCTTTGACCACAGGGACCATATCAATAACAGGTTTGGCAGGTAAACCAATAATTGAGGTGGAGCCAATATGGTGAACTGTCAAACAATTACCCCCTAATACTTGCTTAATTTTTTTAGCTTCTTCCGAAAAGTAAATAGGCCAGTTGGGGTTGTAGAGTTCTATGGTAATCATAAGTTTCTTATTGACTAAGTTGTTTGCCAGTCATTCGTTTGCCCAGTAATACTAATAAAGCGGTCAATAGTCCTGTTAAAGCCATGGTGGTAAATGCCATGGCAACACCGTAGCCACTTGCTTTAAATAGACTGTAAACGCCTAAAATAATTTGTCCACAGAAAGCAGCGCTGAAATGACCGATACCATCAGTGATCGCAACACTTGTGGCGCGACAAGGGGTTGGAAAGTTTTCTGCTGTATAAGTATAAAGAAGTGGAATAAAGAAAGCGATAGTTGCCGTGCTGACAAAACCAAAAATTAAAATTATAGTCATAGACATAAACCAGGCGATTAACAATAAAGAAATCGTCCATAGCAAAGCAATTAAACTAATTAAGTATTTGCGCTCAAAAATATCACTCAAAAAAATTGCTAATACTGCGCCAACTATAAAACCCAGGGAATTGATAGCAACTAATAGTAAGCTATGCGTTAAATTAAAACCTTTCATCAAAAATAAATTAGTATTAAGCGTAAGCCAGCCATAGTTACCTAAATAATAAATCAGCCAAAGTGTCATAAAGAAAATTAATCGTAATAAATAGGGAGGGTGAAAGAGTTTTCTTAGATTCATTTTTACAGGACTGGGTGAGGCAATAGAGGAAGGAGTTGGTAGGCTCCTTTTAAAACGTTTGCATGCTATTTGTTCGGCTTTTAGTAATTCAGTTTCAGCTTGTTGATATTGATGGGTGCTGATATACCATCGAATAGTGTTAGGAATGAAACGTCTGGAAAATAAAATAGCAAATCCACCTAGTCCACCGCAGGCAAATAGAATGCGCCATCCCCAGTTAAAATGAGGGATAAGTGCTAAGCCAACAAAAGGGACAACTGAAAAACCAAGAAAACCGATGGTGATAGCTAGAGCAGTAAAACGTCCGCGACAGCTAGCTGGTGAAAGCTCTGCAATATAAGTGGTGACATTTGCAATTTCTGAGCCTATCCCCATACCAATGATAAAGCGCCAAACAATGAGCCACTCAATGTTAGGACTGGTAGCTGATAAAATTGATCCTACACTAAAAAATAACATAGAGAGTATTAAAGCAAGTCTTCTTCCTAAAAGATCTGAAATGCGACTATCAAGAAAGGCGCCAATTATATAGCCGATAAGACCGCTGCTAATCGCCCAAAGAGCTGTTTCTGTACTAATTTGAAATTGTTTGCTGAGCACTGGGAGTGCTAAGCCTATCGTAATAATATCAAAAAAGGCAAAAAAGAAACCAGCGCCGACGGTAATCAAGATCCAATAAGAATAAGGCCAAACAGGGATGCGATCTAAACGATTTAATAAATCAAGCGCTTTATCATCCATAATAATTAATCCAGGTTGTTATTTTATGATAGTAAAATATTTTAACCGTATTCTCAATGCTTGATTAACTACTCATTAGAGTAAAATAACAAGACTAAAGATTTTGAGTCCATTGTACTTGGCAGCCACTTGGACTGGTAGTACATACTTCTCCCCCTTGATGGCTAAAAGATAAATTATTGCCTCCATTAGGGATTGGATTAGGTGTTAAAATAAAGTAACCACCACCTGTTACAGTATAGAGACATTTTAAATTAGGGCCTTGATTAACTTGAGTTGCCCAAAATTGATTGTTACTTCCGCCTTGATAGGGGTTGCCTGGTACATCATAATCACCAGTAAAGTTATACAAGGTACCATCGCTAGCAGTCATACTAGCAGATAAATGGTTTGTGCCTGATGCTTCCACCACAGCCTCTGGTGCAGGACATTGTAAACTTGTTACTTTTGTTATTTGTAGGGTTAGGGTTGCAGAATCTTGAGCAGGTCCTGCTTCGTTTCGAGCTTTAAAGGCAATCGTATAAGTTCCTGAGGAAAGAGTGTTAGCAAGAGTTCCTTCTAAACTATTACCGTTAATAACTAAGCCTAATTGATTTAAGGTTGGATTATCGGGGCCTGTAATCACAAAGTCATTTTCGTTAAAAGTCATAGTACCGATGTTATTTTCTTCTATAAAATAATGGCTCATGTCAACAGGTGTAATAGCGTTGCCTGTTGTTATATTTTGACTAGATGGATTACCATTTTGATGAACTGGTAATTTTGCAACAATCAAATTAATTACTAAAGGTTTTGTTGGGTCAGACCAGCCGCCACCGTTTTCTGCACTGGCTTTAATAATATACTGGCCTGCAGGTGCGGAGCCTAAAGCTAGCGTGCCTTCAATACTTCTATTTTGCCCACCTGAACCTGTTAAGCTTAAGCCTAAATTAGCAAGAGTAGTGGTATTACCTTGGGGATCGGTTACGCTATCTATTCGTAAATCTAATAAAGGTGCATTGGAATTAAAGTGAGTTTCTAAACTTTCTAAGCCGGAAACAGGTGAGCCATTCCCTTCAATAGGGGTTGTGATGGCATTGCCGGCGCTAGGAATATTCGGTAATACATGTAAAATAAAAGTAGCATAGCTATCAGCAAGACCAGCCTCATTTTCCGCTATGAATTTAATGCTGTAATCACCATAAGTTAAGTTTGTAGGTAAAGTACCAGAAAGATTATTACCGCTGGCACTTAATCCTAATGCCGCTAATGTTGTATTACCGCTAGGGCCAGTGACTTGAATATTAGCTGGGTCAAAGCTCATTGTACCTATATTATTCTGTTCGCTGAAAGAATTATTCATATTTATAGAAGTAACGGTATCACCTGCAAAATGAGTTTGGGGAGTGGGATCACTTTGATAAATTGGTTTATTAGGAATTGTTAAGAACACTTCAAATGGATTGACTGACCAGCCACCTGCATTATGGGCTCCTATTTCTACCCGATAAACACCAGCTTGTTCACTGCCGGTTAAATTGATGGTACCCGTTAAATTAAATTGGTTGTCACTATTGATAATGGTTAAACCAATCGTATCAGGTAAGGTGGTGCCATTAGGGCCTACTACGCGGTTAATTCTTATATTATCAATGCTTGAGCTATAGCTAAAGTAAGAGGCCAAATTATTAAGAGCATAAGCTTTACCATTACCTACGGTATTGGAAATCGATGAACCAGGCGTTGGGGGAGGTGGAGTGCCCTGTACAGTTAAAGCTAAGCTTGCAAAAGTAGTTGCTATTCCTAAATTATTAGAGAAAGTAAAATTAATATGATAAGTACCATTAGGCGCAGTAGCAGGAATAGCGCCTGTCAAGTCATAATTGCCTGTAGAAACACTGGCAATGGTTAAGCCATCACTGCCACCTAAGGCTGAGCTGGCTAAAGTGACACTTTGGCTGCTACCAGGTTCAATGACCTGTACATAATTAATATCGGGTGGAAGGGGCATAGTTAATGGTCCACTGATGTCAGGCACGGGGCTGGTAAAGAATTTAGAAATGGTCAAAGGAGCAAAATTTTGACCTGGTGAAACAGTCAGTGGTTGTGGATCACTATTTTTATAGGGAACATTACCAACACCTATATTAAGTGTAGCACCTGCATTAGCATAACCTCCGGCATTATGCGCATAAAAAGTAACATTATAAGAACCAGGAGTAGCTGTATCACTAATTTTACCATTTAAAGTATAGTCATTATCATTTTGAGTTAAATTAAGGCCCAAGCTGGATCCTGCCAAGGTTGTAACAGAACCGTCTGGGTTGGTGACTGCAATAGATTTAATATCTGTTGCAGAAAAATCCATAGCATAATTAGGATTTGAGTTAGTAAAGTATGGGTTTAAATCTACTGTAGTAATCAAGTCACCAGGTTTTAATGGAGATTGAGCAGGTGGATTCGTACCGTTCCAGCTTGGCTTATCAGGAGTCGGAACGGTTATAATTAAAGTTGCATAGCTACCAGCTAAACCTAAAGTATTAGCAAAGCGGAAATTAATTTGATAAGTACCACTTTGGGCGGTGCTAGCCACTGTGCCACCTAGTAAATAATTGCTACCAGATTTAGTGATAGTAATGCCATCACCTAAAGGTGAAGCATTAAGAGGAGTGGTTTGTTCATTATAAGTTACATTGACATAAGCAGGGTCATTTTGTACTGAACTTATGTCGTTAAGCGGTCCACTAATACTAGGGACTGGACTAATAAAATAACTATCTAGCTGTACGGAAGTAATTGTCCCAGAAGCTTGTATAGTTTGTCCGGTAGGGTTGCCAGTTTTAATAGGGACATTGCCAACATTTAAAGTAATTTTTGCGGCTTTATTAGCGTAGCCATAATTTAAAGGTGAATTATTTTTAGCAGTGAAATAGATAATATAGCTACCAAGTTGATCAACAGTGAATCCTAATGGAATATTGCCTTCTAAAGTATATTGTCCGTTATTATTAACTAGGCTGATTCCTCCGCCTGAGCCTACTAAAGGCGAGTCAGCAAGTGAAGTAGCCGAGCCATTATAATCAACTTCTATGGAGTTAATGTCATGATCATCAAAGCTCATGGGCGTAGTAGAGTTGAAGGAACTATTTAAATTAGTAGCAGTAATTGTATCACCTGGTTTTTTAACAGTTTGAGCAGCTGGATTTTGTATAAAAGTAGGTGGTTGAATATTTTCTTTAACCGTTAGTAATAATAGTGCATTTTGTTGGGCAAATCCCAAGGTATTAGCGCCTTTAAAAGTAATAGAGTAAACACCAGTTGGTGCATTAGCAGGGATTGTGCCATTTAAAGAGGTACCTGATAATTGTAAATAACTGGATTGGCCACTGGCACTACCGAGTGGTGATTTAGCTAAATCGGTTGTTTCGCCATTCGGTGCAGTAACACTAATTGAGGAAGGATTGCTATCGTTAAAGGTTAAATCCCCGCTATTATTAGGATTATTAAAGTAATTAGCGAGATCAACAGGGGTTGTCATTGCACCTGTGCCTGCAGTTTGAGTAGGATTAGCGGAACCATTTCTGACAGGTAAGCCACGATAAACTAAGGTAACATCGACAGAGGTTGTATTATT
>Ga0155558_128_pt1 | contig 41908 bp, 30 predicted proteins | sample RifCSPhighO2_12_FD_107215 | JGI IMG/M metagenome (GOLD analysis project Ga0155558, IMG submission 107215) | Gammaproteobacteria bacterium RIFCSPHIGHO2_12_FULL_35_23
TATCCATAATTAAACATGTTCTATCAATCGTAAATTTTGTTACATTTATATTAAGACAATTTTCTGGCAAACAGATGCGCCCATATCTATCAACAGTATGTTCTTTGGTATTTCTAGCACGTAAGTTTTTAAGAGTTTTTATAACAAATTTGTGCGGCTCAACTAATGTTTCGGGAACTGTAATTTTTTCATTAATTACTTTCATGCGTGGCATTTCTAATCGAGGAGGCCCTGGAGATATATAGGTTTGACTAATACCCTTTTTACTAAGTGGTTTTAAACTTGGCGCACTAGAAAGATTTTTTTGAGCCCAATATCCCGGATGAGGCCGTGGAATTTCCATCCTTTTACATATTTTGGCTAATCCTACATCTGAGATACCAAACTCCTTGGCCAGTTGTATCATTGGCTTTTGCCATATCTTTTCATATAGCTCTTCACGTGTAATTAAAACAGCATCTTCATTCATGTAACCTCCTTCAGTTAATTACATTTCACCCTATTTCTTTAAGAAGAATTAGTTCGAAATTTAAACGTTTTTATGTCTTAAAATTTAAACATTAATCTATCGTTTCAGATCAGCATTAATTTGGAATAATAATTATTTCTCTAAAATTTCTCTAGAATTTCTCTATGAGCATATATTGAACAATAAAAACTGGATTTTAGAGGCTTTTATTTTCTCTGTATCTATTTGATTATTAATGTTAATTGGTGCCCGGGACTGGAATCGAACCAGCACGGAGGTTTAACCCATCCGAGGGATTTTAAGTCCCTTGCGTCTACCTGTTCCGCCACCCGGGCATCAAGCGTTCATTAAACAGTTTATTATGAACTGTTGTTCCTAACAGGCTGAGGTCGGAATCGAACCGGCGTCCACGGCTTTGCAGGCCGCTGCATAACCACTCTGCCACCCAGCCATATTAGAAGATAGAAGACAAGAACTCGAATAAAGATATTTAACTTTAACAGTACTTACATCTTTTTATTATCTATCCTATATATTCTAATATGGAGCGGGAAACGAGACTCGAACTCGCGACCCCAACCTTGGCAAGGTTGTGCTCTACCAACTGAGCTATTCCCGCGCATCAAGTTATCTAACTCTATGCCTCTTCTACTCTTTCTTTATTAGCGTAGTATCATTATTCGCCTTCTTATTGATTACTAAGGCAAATCAGAGGGGCATATTTTAACCGAGCACAATCAACTGTCAAGTTAGTTTCTTACTATTTGGAGTTTATTTCAAAATCCGGCCAAGCAGCTTTAATGTAAACAATCATTGTCCATAAGGTGATCAAAGCAGCTAAATAAATACCAATATATCCAATTATCAAAAAGAAATTAGATGCTAAAGGGAGACTTAATAATAAAAATATTATTGCAAAAATTTGCGAGACCATTTTTACTTTTCCCATAAAAGAAACAGCTATACGGGCGCGTTTGCCAAGCTCAGCCATCCACTCTCGTAAGCCAGAAATAACAATTTCACGACCTATAATTACTACAATGGGAATAACTAAATATGGCAGATGATGATTAGCAGCTAGCAACACTAAAACAACTGTGACGATTAATTTATCGGCCACTGGATCAAGAAATGCTCCAAATTTTGAGGTTAGTTTTAACTTCCTGGCTAAATAACCATCCAATAAATCTGTGATGGCCGCAAAAGCAAAAATTAAAGTTGCAAAAAGTTTAGCCCAAGTCCAAGGTAAATAATAAAAAATTATAAAAATAGGAATTAAGGCTATTCGCAGTAAAGTTAAATACGTAGGTAAATTCATACGGGCCTATTTCATTATCTATAATGATTAATTGTATCTAAGTCTCTATAATTTAAAAGATAAATCTTTACGGTTGCAAAGCATCGTAAATTATTTGAGCAAGCTCATGACTAATACCTGGTGCTCGTGCTATTTCTTCTACACTTGCCTGCATAACAGCTTGAATACCTCCAAAGTGCTTGAGTAATGCTTGTCGTCGTTTAGTCCCTATTCCTGGAATAGTTTCAAGCTTAGAAGTATTTCGGGCTTTTTTTATTTTGCTACGATTATGAGTAATTGCAAATCGGTGTGCCTCATCTCTTACTTGCTGTAATAAATGTAAACTCGGTGAATCTGGAGACAGAATAATTGGTATGTCTTGTTCAGATAAAAATAAAGTTTCTAACCCTGGTTTTCTGGTTTTACCTTTTGCGATAGCACAGATCGGAATATCAGTTAATTGTAATTCTTCCATCACTTTTTTAGCTTCAGACAACTGGCCTTTACCACCATCGATTAAAAGCAAATCAGGCAATCTACCCTCAGATTTTTTAATTTTAAGATAACGTCTTGTTAAAACCTCTCGCATTGCAGCATAATCATCACCTATCGTGCTATTTTCAATATTAAAATGTCTATATAGACTATTTACTGGTCCTTGCGTTTCAAATACCACACAGGAAGCAACTGTCGCTTCTCCTCGATGATGACTAATATCAAAACACTCTATTCTTTGAATTTCATTTTCTAACTTAAGTTCTTCCTTTAACTTATTAAATTTTTTATGATAATTTTTTCTTGTAGAAAGTCTTGATAGGATTGATTGTTCGGCACTACGCTCAGCTAATGTATACCATTTACTCAGATCACCTCGGCTAACTCGCTGCAAACGAATTTTTCTTTGTTGCTGAGCCTGTAGGGCTTGTTCGAGCAGTGTTTTTTCAGAAACTTCAGAATTAACAACAATTATATCTGGCAAGTCATTTATTTTATTTAAATAATACTGCTTAATAAAAGCTGATAATAACTCTTCGTCTTGCTGTTCATTCATTTTTATATCTGGAAAAAATACTTTACTACCTAATATCCTCCCTTCTCTAATGATTAATAAATAAACACATGCGAGATCTGCTTTAATAGTTACCACAACTAAATCTAAATTACGCTTACCTTTAACCATATACTGGTTTTTTTGAATCATTCTTAAATTTGTAATTTGGTCACGATATTTTGCAGCAAGTTCGTAATTTAACTCTTTTGCAGCTTGATCCATTTTGACTTGTAAAGCGGCTAACAGCTGTTCATTTTTACCTTCTAAAAAGGCTAAAGCATTTTGAAAATCTTGTTCATAATTCGCAGCTGAAATATAGTCTACACAAGGAGCACTACAACGTTTAATTTGATATTGCAAACAAGGCCTAGTTCTATTTTTAAAAAAAATGTCATTACAAGACCTTAGCAAAAATACTTTTTGTAATAGATTAAGAGTTTCTCGAACAGAACCCACGCTAGGAAAAGGCCCAAAGTACTTACCAGGTAAATTCCTACCTCCCCGATAAAATCTTAAACATGGAAAAGCATGGCTAATAGCAGCATAAACATAAGGGTAGCTTTTATCATCTCTAAATAAAATATTATATCTAGGTTGATGCTTTTTTATTAAGTTACTTTCTAATATTAATGCATCAGATTCTGTATCTGTGATAACTACCTGAATTTCATTGATTTGGCTAACTAATGAGTTGGTTTTAACAGAAGTATTTTTTCTAAAATAACTAGTTAATCTTTTTTTTAAATTTTTTGCTTTACCTATATAAATTATATCATTGTTTTTATTAAGCATTTGATAAACACCTGGCCTACTGCTTACTGTGCTTAAAAAGATTTTGCTATCAAATGCTTGTGTCATAAAACTTAACAATATAACAATAGAAAAAATATAAATAATTCATTCTACTATTAATTATATTTAATGTTAAACATTAGAACTAGAAACGTCTTGTTGAGCTAAATGGTTTTCAATAACATTATAACGTAACGCCAAATGGGTCATTTCTACATCGCTATTAACGCCTAGTTTGTTAAAGATACGATAGCGATAAGTATTGACTGTTTTAGTGCTAAGATGTAGCTGCTCAGCAATTTTAGGAACCTTTTCACCACGAGTAATCATTAACATTACTTGTAGCTCTCGCTCTGAAAGTGCATCGAAAGGTGAATCTCTATTATCAAATCGTTTTAAGGCCAATTGTTGTGCAATTTCTGCACTTAAATATCTTTGCCCGCTTTTTACTTGCTTGATTGCTTGAATTAATTCTTCAGCTTGGCAGTCTTTAGTTAAATAACCCATTGCTCCGCTTTTTAAAAATCGAACTGGATAAATTTCATCATTGCTCACTGTTAGAACAATAACTTTAATATTAGGGCTATAATGAACTATTTTACGGGTAGCTTCTAATCCACCTATCCCAGGCATATGAATATCCATTAAGACAACGTCCACTTCATTATTGCGAATAAATTGGACAGCCTCTTCGCCGCTGCCTGCCTCTGCAAGAATATTAATATCTTTAGCTTCAGAAAGTATTCGACGAATACCAGCACGGACTATTTGATGATCGTCAACCAAAACAACGTTTATCAAGGTTAATTTGACCTCGTAGTTTAATTTATTATCAGGTTTTAACTAGCTACATTTTATATCTATCGAACTGTAATGCAAGAACTATTCACTTTGTAAGATATATTATATGTTTATATGCTAATTGCTTTTTATGTTTTTAAGAAAATTGTTGCAGCCTGCCTGATTCTATGACACCTTAATAACATTTTTTTCTAGGTTAATGAAATTTATAGATAAATGAAGTTTTTACGTAACATTATAGGAATTGGAGCTGTGCTATTAGCCGCCAGCTTACAAACCTTTTCTACACCTATACCAAACATTACTTCAGAAGATAATGAACCCTATAACTATCAAAAAGCTTTACACTGGATCGTAGCGCCTAATAAATATAATATTTGTGGAGGCTATTACCGTGATTTTCCAATTCCCTATACCCCAAACCCTATCGCCCCACCACAAGATGCTAATTATGACATTCATGCAGATAATGTACTGTATTCAACAAAAGGCTCTTCTATACTACAGGGGCATGTGAGCGTTACTAGACCTGACCAACAACTTAATACTAATCTTGCTTATTTAAATAGAAATAAAGAAACCGGTAAAATTGACTCTATTGATATGTATCATGGTGTTAAATTATTTGAGCCAGGTAGCTTACTAGTTGGACGTTATGGCCATGTTGATATTCCAACCAAGCATGTAACTATTTATAATGCTGCTTACAGAACTAATCATACTGCTGTTGCCCCACAAATTGTAACCGCCGTCAACAAAAAAACTGGTCAAATTGAAGACCGTCATTATGATATGAATTATTGGGGGCATGCAAAAATAGTAGAACAAACTGAGCCCAAACATTTTAGCTTTAAACATGCTACTTATACCACTTGTCCACCAGTAGGCACTTGCGTATGGCATTTATATGGCTCAACTGTAAATTTAAATTATAAAACTGATGTAGGACATGCCTGGAACTCTCTATTATTTTTACATGGGATCCCTATTTTTTATTTTCCCTATATTAGTTTTCCATTAACTCATAAAAGAAAAACAGGGTTTTTACCGCCCAGCTATTTTACTTCTGTTACTTCCGGCTCTACTTATAATTTACCTTTTTATTGGAATATAGCACCTAACTATGATCTTTTAACTAATTTTAGCTATTTACAAAAACGTGGTTTTAAAATTTCTCCTTTTTTCCGTTATTTGACTAATTCTAGTAATGGCAATGCAAAACTTGATTTAGTTCCTCATGACAGTACTTTTGCAAAATTTAAAAAAACCTCTACTGATGTTAGCGTACAAAACGCTAGTAATTTTCGATATGAGGCTACACTCAATGATAACACCACTTTTAATGACCACTGGAGTGGCAGTGCAACCTATAACAGAGTAAGTGATGACTATTATTTTATAGATTTGGGTTCAAAATTATTTAATAACAGTACTAACCAATTACCGCAAACTGCTAATTTACAATATCAAGGTTTATATTGGGATTTTGGTGGTATGGTATTAAATTATCAGACTTTAAAGCCTCCCACCTTACAACACCCAACTGATCAATACGCTTATCTACCAGAGTTTAATGCTAGCTTTAGTCATCCGTTACCTGATAATTTTAACGCTTCCGTTAGCAGTACTGCGACTAATTTTTCGAGAGACACAAGTGTAATAGGTAAACGCTATACTCTTGACCCATCAGCTAGCTATAATTTTAATAGGCCTTATGGGACATTAAATCCTCAGATTCAACTTGCAGCTACTGATTATCAAGTAGGCAGAAATCCTGGTTTACCTAATTCACCAGGAGTAATAATTCCAATTTTTTCAACTGAGGGCAGCTTGAATTTTTATCGTAATTTCAATTGGTTTGGCAGCGCCTATCAACAAACTTTAGTACCACAAATTCAATATACTTATATACCCTATCATAACCAAAATGAACTACCTATTTTTGATACTAGCGGGGTTTCCTTCAATTACAGCTATCTCTTTGCTACTAATCGATTTGCAGGTTACGATCGTGTTGGCGATGCTAATCAAATTGCCTATGCCATTACAACTGGTCTGATTAATGAAATGACAGGAGTATCTAAAGGATCCTTTAGTATTGGGCAAATTAGATACTTAGAACCTAGGCGGGTCACTGTTTGTAACACACATGGCTGTGGCGGAAATCCCGGAAAAAGCAATAGCAGAAACTTTTCTCCTGTAGCAGGCCAAGGAACTTATGCTTTTACACCTACTTTAAATACGACAGATGATCTTACGTGGGACCCCTATAGTCAAACCCTTAATCTTAGCTCTATTTTGACTTACACACCTAGCCCCAGACACATATTTAATTTAAACTACAATTTTACTAAATTAAGTAAAAATACCACCGTCAATGCTGCCAGCCCTACTCTGTACCCACAAGACTTAACTGTTTCAGGTGAATGGTTTCTCTGGCGACATGTTGATTTAGTTGGCCAATGGACTCATGTTTGGGATGGTAACCAAACCGAAAATTCGGGCGATGCTTATTTATGGGGTGTTGAGTATGATAGCTGCTGCTGGGCGGTACGCTTTGTAACTGCTAGAACTTTCCAGGGTGTTAGTACTAGTGCGTCAAATATGTTTGTAAATTCTTACTATATACAATTTGATCTTAAAGGCCTGGGTTCCTTTGCTAACCAAAACCCTGGCCAACTTTTAGGAACAGAAATTCCTGGTTATAGTGATACTTTTGATCAATCTATTGTTGGATAGCTGGTATTTAAATATTGAAATATAACTTTATTTAATGATACAAGCTTAATACTTTATATTTCTTTTGATTTAAAACTAAAAATCGGGGCGATTTTATAGGCATTATTAGACACAGTCGAGAACCCACTAAATTTTATAACTAATTGATTTTACTTTATCTATTGGTGCCTAGCAGTGCCTATAAAACTTCCAAATTGGCGGAGAGAGAGGGATTCGAACCCCCGGAGCCCTGACGGACTCAACGGTTTTCAAGACCGCCGCTTTCGACCGCTCAGCCATCTCTCCACTGGCACATTATATCGTGCTTAGCACTTAAAATGAAGCTGCAAGGATACCTGAAACTTTATTTAAGTTGAAGTTTTTATTAACATTTTCTTAAAATCCTTGCTTGTGGGAACTTTGCCCTCATATAATAACCTAAGTAATAAACCTAGAGGTGATTTATGCAACAATTTGGTCAAAGTCGTGCGCTATCGCAATCAGTACTCAGTGCAAATAGGCTACTGATGAAAACATATTTATTATTAGGCTCTACTTTATTATTTAGTGGAATTATTGCTTTTTGGGCTATGGCAGCTAATGTACCACCTCTAAATCCTATTATTGTTATTATTGGTTATTTTGGTCTTTTATTTTTAACAAGCGCATTACGGAAAAGCTCTTTAGGCTTAGTTGCTATTTTTGCTTTAACTGGTTTTATGGGGTTAACACTCGGACCTATTTTAGATCTCTATTTAAAAACCTACGTCAATGGAGGTCAACTGATTACTACTGCCTTAGGTGGAACTGGCATCATATTCTTTGTTCTTTCTTTTTATGCCATTATGACAAAAAAAGATTTTAGCTATTTAGGTGGTTTTTTAGCTGTTGCAATTACTGGTGCATTTTTATTAGGGATCGCAAATATATTCTTACACATGCCCGTATTAAATTTATTAGTTTCTGGTGCCTTTATTTTATTAAGTTCTGGTTTAATTTTATTTCAAACAAGTGAAATTGTAAGAGGTGGTGAAACAAGTTATATCATGGCTACTGTAACACTTTATGTTTCACTCTTTAATATTTTTGTAAACTTACTTAGTATTTTAGGAATGTTTTCAGGCCGAGATAGATAACCAATGTTTAATTCAAAGGCTGGAATTTGGCCTTTGAAAACTATTTAATTATTTTTTCATTTAGAAAATTTAATTAGCTCTAAACCATTCATATAAGCCTGCAGTGCTCTTGGTACTACAATACTACCTTCTTTAGTTTGATTATTTTCCATAATGGCTACTAAAGTACGTCCCACAGCCAGACCAGAACCATTTAAAGTATGTACTAATTCCAGTTTTTTAGTAGCCTGATTACGCCATCTTGCTTGCATACGTCTTGCTTGAAAATCTTCAAAATTACTACAAGAAGAAATCTCTCGATAACAATTTTGTGAAGGTAGCCAAACTTCTAAATCATAGGTTTTTGCAGCACTAAATCCTAAGTCGCCAGTACACAAAGCAACAACTCTATAAGGTAACTCTAATAACTGCAATACTTTTTCAGCATGACTAGTAAGCTCTTCTAAAACTTGATAAGAATGGGCAGGCTCAACTATCTGTACTAATTCAACTTTTTCAAATTGATGTTGCCTTATCATTCCCCGAGTGTCTTTACCATAGGAACCAGCTTCACTTCGAAAGCAAGGCGTATGACAAACATATTTTAGTGGCAGCTGCTTGGCCTCTAGAATTTCATCACGCACCGTGTTAGTAACAGGAATTTCTGCAGTAGAAATCAATGCAAGTTTATTATGAGACACTTGAAATAAATCTTCAGCAAATTTAGGTAATTGACCCGTACCATATAAAGAAGCTTCATTCACCAAATAAGGAACATATATTTCTTGATACCCATGTTCTTGAGTATGCAGATCCAACATAAATTGGATTAAAGCTCTATGTAACCTAGCTAACTCTCCTCGCATTACTACAAAACGAGCTCCACTTAGTTTCGCTGCAGTATTAAAATCAAGGCTTGCAGAAGGCTCTGCTAAATCCACATGGTCCTTAGGCTGAAAACCAAATTCTTTAGGCTTTCCCCAACGACGAATTTCTAAATTATCTTTTTCACTTTTACCAACTGGAACAAATTCATGAGGAATATTAGGAACAGAATAAAGAAAATCATTAATTTTTTTTTGTAAGACTTCAAAGGCTTGTTCGGTTAGTTTTAATTCTTCGTTAAGCTGATTTACTACTTTCATTGCAGTAGTGACATCTTCTCCTTTAGATTTAGCAATACCTATGGCTTTTGATTTTAAATTACGCTCATTTTGTAATTCTTCAAGTTTTACCTGCAAAACTTTTCTTTCTTCTTCAAGCTGCTGAAACAGTTCTGTATCAAACTTAAACTCTCGTTTAGCTAAACCTTCTGCAATAACCATTAAATCTTTACGAATTCTTTTGATATCTAACATAATTACCTACCCAATTATTCTTCCCAGATAAATCCCAAATCCTGCAGCAAATAAGCATATTACTACGCTTAACACTACATTCAATCCTGCTGCAATCCAATGTCCAGTTCTTAGTAAATTTATTGTATCTAATGAAAAAGTAGAAAAAGTTGTAAACCCACCTAAAATACCTATTAAAGTAAAACTTCGTAATTCATATGCATAAGGGAGTTCTTCAAATAACACGATACTTAAATACCCCATTAAAAATGAACCTATCACATTGGTTAGTAAAATACCAAATGGAAAAAATCTATCAAATAATAAATGAATGCTGGTAGAAAATATAAATCTAGCAACCGACCCTATCGCACCACCTATTGCTATGAGAAATAAAATTTTAAGATAATTCATTTTAATCTCCTTTTCATTAAGCTTCCTTTTTATCTTTTGCCAAGGCCTGTTTATCTAGCTCTTTAAAGTGTTTCAATTTTTCAGCAATTTGGATTTCTAATCCTCTAGGCACTGGTTCATAATAAGCACGTTTTCCTAATTTTTCAGGGAAATAGCTTTCCCCGGCAGCATAAGCCTCAGGCTCATCATGTGCATAACGATAACCTTTGCTATAACCTAAATCTTTCATCAGTTTAGTTGGTGCATTACGTAAATAAATAGGCACTTCTAACGAGCCCTGTTCTTTGGCATCAGATAATGCTTTTTTATACGCCAAATAAACTGCATTACTCTTAGCAGCACAAGCCATAAAAACTATAGCCTGAGCAATAGCTAGCTCTCCTTCCGGTGAGCCTAAACGTTCCTGCACATCCCAAGCATTAAGAGCCAAGGTTAATGCCCGTGGGTCTGCGTTTCCGATATCTTCACTAGCCATTCGTACTACTCTTCTAGCAATATATAAAGGATCACAACCCCCATCTATCATTCTTGCAAACCAATATAGCGCTGCATTAGGATCTGAACCACGAACAGACTTATGAAGTGCTGAAATAAGATCATAAAATGCTTCGCCTTGTTTATCAAAACGTCTAGCACCAAGCCCTATTACTTCTTTAATAATGTCTTGATTCACAATCAAATGACCAGCATTATTTTCTGTAAAATCTATAGTTCTTTCTAATAGATTGAGCAAACTTCTTGCATCACCATCTGCAGCAACAATCAACATTTGCTTTAAAGACTCATCAAAAGTTATAGCTAAATTACCATAACCATTCTCTTTATTGTCCAAAACTTTATTTAGCAAGTTTTTTAAATCAGCTGGCTCTAAACTTTTTAGCACATAAACTCTTAACCTTGAAAGCAGGGCATTATTGAGCTCAAAAGAAGGATTTTCTGTTGTGGCACCAATAAAAGTGATTGTGCCATCTTCTACATAAGGTAAAAAAGCATCTTGTTGTGCTTTATTAAAACGATGCACTTCATCAACAAACAAAATGGTAGCCTGCTTTTGGATTTCGCGGCGCAATTTAGCACGCTCAATAATCTCTCTAATATCCTTTACCCCTGCTAAAACAGCAGAAATTGTTTCAAAATGAGCATGGGTAGCTTTAGCTAATAGCTGAGCTAAAGTTGTCTTCCCTGTACCTGGAGGGCCCCAAAAGACCATTGAATGTAGTATGCTAGTTTCAATAGCTAAACGCAGAGGTTTACCCGGATCAAGTAGGTGATGTTGACCTACAAAATCATCTAGAATAATTGGGCGCATACGCGCCGCAAGAGGTATAAAATTATTACTCACCTTGACTGCCTGACATATTAATTACATCAACATTAGAAGGAATTTTAAAAGAAAATAAATTAGCAGATAGAGGCGAATTAATCTTTACTTGACTGAAAAATATTTCTGTTGTTTGACCTAGTTGGTTTAATAGTTTTAAGTACGTTATTTTATTTTGCACAAAACCAATGGTAATTTGTTTGAAGGAACTATTGTTAGCTTTTGGTAAGAGTTTAAACCACTCTCCAACTTGAGTTGTACTAATCTGTTCAACTAAAAAATTATTTTGTAAAACGATGTCTTTATTGGTTAACAAAAGTAATGGAGTCTGACCAATATTATTAGTTAAATTCTGAATCGTCACCTGCTCTAAATCCGGTTCATAAATCCATAACTTTGTCCCGTTTGTAATAATAATTTGATTAAGCGGTGAAGTCGTTGTCCAACGAAATTTCCCGGGTCTTAATATGGCCATAGAGCCCTTACTCGTTTGTAATGGAGTACCATCTTCACTGAGTACTTGCTGTTTAAAGTTAGCAGTAATGCTGGTGATACCAGCTAATTTTGAATTTAAATCTTCTACAGCACCAGCCATAACAATCATCGGCAGAAAAAGCAGCATGAAAAGACTTGTTTTTTTAAAAATACTTAACATTAGCTATTACTCTTTTGGTGGCGGTGGAGCCAACACTTCCCTATTACCATTATTTTCCATCTCACTTACAATACCTGCTGCTTCCATTGCTTCCATCATGTTGGCCGCACGATTGTAACCTATCTTTAAACGACGCTGTACCAAAGAAATTGAAGCTCGTCTAGCTTCAACTACGATTGCGACTGCTTTATCATAAAGAGGATCCTGTTCTGCCCTTTCTTCTTCCTCATCATAGCTAAGATTAAAATCAATTTGATTAAACTCACTATCAGTTTTATTTTGAATTACTTCACTAATATATTCAGGTGAAGCTCTCTCCTTCCAAGCTGATACAACTCGCACAACTTCATCATCTGCCACATAAGCACCATGAATACGAATAGGCAAGCTAGTCCCTGGTGGTAAATACAGCATATCACCATAACCTAATAAGTGCTCAGCGCCCTGCTGATCCAATATCGTTCTTGAATCTACTCGAGAAGAAACACTAAATGCAATACGACAAGGAATATTAGCTTTGATAAGACCTGTGATGACATCAACAGAAGGTCTTTGAGTAGCTAATACCATATGGATTCCAGCGGCTCTCGCTTTTTGCGCGATTCTAGCTACCAATTCTTCAACCTGTTTGCCTACTACCATCATCATATCAGCAAGTTCATCAATAACTACCACTATTTTGGGTAGCGGTTTTAAAACAGGTGGCTCTGAGTTATCGTCAATGTTCACAAAAAATGGATCCTTAAGTGGCTCACCTTTTTTGCTAGCCTCTATTATTTTAGTGTTGTAGCCAACTAAATTTCTTACACTTAGGGCAGCCATTAAACGATAACGTCTATCCATCTCAGCTACGCACCAACGCAAGGCATTAGCTGCCTCTTTCATATTAGTGACGACAGGCGCTAACAAATGAGGAATACCTTCATAAATTGATAGCTCCAGCATCTTGGGATCTATCATAATAAGACGAACTTCTTCAGGCGTTGCTTTTAACAATATACTCAATAACATTGCATTAATACTGACAGATTTACCAGCACCTGTGGTACCAGCCACTAATAAGTGTGGCATTTTAACAATATCAACCACCACTGGATGGCCCGCTATATCTTTACCTAATCCTAAACTAAGCGGTGATTCAGCTTGCCGATAAGCATTACTTTCCAAAATTTCTCGTAAACGTACTACTTCTCGATTTTCATTAGGAATTTCTAAGCCTACAACTGATTTACCTGGAATTACTTCAACTACCCGAACACTAGGTACCGATAAAGCACGTGCTAAATCTTTTGCTAAAACAGTTATTTTACCTGCTTTCATGCCTGGTGCTAGCTCTAATTCAAAGCGTGTCACAACAGGCCCTGGATATACCGCGACCACTTTTACGACTATGCCAAATTCCTCTAACCGCTTTTCTACTAAACGCGATAAGTTTTCTAATTCGCTTGCTGTAAATCCTTGTTTTTGGTTTTTTACTGGGGCATCTAACAAAGTAACACTTGGCAACTCACCTGTTTCATCCACACTAATTTTTTTAATAACCTGTTTAGCTCGCTCCCGAATAATTTGTTCAATTTTTTTTGGTTGAGGTTTTTTAACTGGTGGCAAGGTTATTTCATGAGTCTGGATCTTTTCAAACTCAGTGGCCGTAGTTGTTTCAATAATTGGAGACATAGAAGCTGAAATAATAATCGGTGCATCTTCTTCAAACTCTTCCTGATGACGTACAAGATATTCATTTCTTCGCTTTAATAAAGCTTGGCTGCTTTTAATTAACTGCTTAAATAAAAGACTAAATACATTTATCCAAGAAATGCCAAACATTAGAGTAATCCCTGCTAAAAGCATAGCAATGAGAATTAAACTAGTACCCGTTTTATTAAAAACATTAATAAATAATGGGGCAATAAGTTCTCCTAATACTCCCCCTGAATCAAGAGGCACTCCGATTTGTATTTTTAAAAACATTTCTAATAATGATGCGGAAGAAATCAAAAAAGCGAAAAAGCCTATAGCCTTTAAAATTCTCCAAAGTATTGAATTGTATCCTTCTTCTTGAGGATGACGAAAAGTTAGCCAAGCCAAGCCGGCTAAAATAAAAGGAAATAAATAAGCAACATATCCAAAAAAATATAAAAAAATGTCTGCAATCCAGGCCCCTACTCGTCCACCATAATTTGCAACATCCTCAGTATTACTAACAGTTGACCAACTGGGATCTGTGTTATGATAAGTGACTAATGACAATAACAAAAACAATGCAATGCCGATAGAAACAATAAGCATACCTTCCCGCATACGATGTTTAATATTTTTTGCAATAACTCGCTGCTTTGATTTATTGTCAACTATCGCCAAAATTTTTCCTTATAAGATTAATTTAATTTAGAAAATACATGATAATATACCATCTTTATTAATAATGCTGTAGTACGTTTGCAGAGGAATTATAGTAGGAGCGTTCATTTTTATGGCTGAAATTAAGCATCACAAACTCATCATTTTAGGCTCAGGGCCTGCTGGCTATACTGCAGCAGTTTATGCTGCTCGTGCTAACCTACAACCAGTTTTAATTACTGGCATTGAACAGGGTGGTCAATTAATGTCCACTACGGATGTGGATAATTGGCCGGGTGATGCGCAAGGAGTTCAAGGTCCCGAGTTAATGGCTAGAATGCTTAAACATGCTGAGCGTTTTGAAACGCAAATTATCTTTGATCATATTAACCAAGTAGCACTGAACGAACACCCTTTTAAACTTATTGGAGATAGTGGAATTTATAGCTGTGAAGCCTTAATTATAGCAACCGGAGCAAGCGCTAAATATCTAGGACTAGAATCAGAAGAGAAATATAAAGGCAAAGGAGTTTCTGCTTGCGCTACTTGTGATGGTTTTTTTTATAAAGGGCAAGAAGTTATAGTAGTTGGTGGTGGAAATACCGCCATTGAAGAAGCGCTCTATTTATCAAATATCGTTAGCCATGTCACAGTTATTCATCGCCGTGACAAATTTAAAGGAGAAAAAATACTTGCTAATAAGCTTATTAAACGCTCAGAAACAGGAAATGTCACTATCGAATGGAGTCATGTTATTGATGAGATTTTAGGTGATAATACTGGTGTGACAGGAGTTAGAATTAAGCATGCTAAAACTGGGTTAATTAAAGAAATTGCAGCTAAAGGCGTGTTTATTGCTATTGGCCATACTCCTAATACGCAAATTTTTGCTAAGCAGTTAGATCTTCGAGAAGGCTATATTAAGGTAAAAGGTGGCTTTGAATCGTTTGCTACTGCAACTAATATTCCAGGCGTTTTTGCTGCAGGGGATGTTATTGATTTTACTTATAGGCAAGCTGTTACCTCTGCTGGAACTGGCTGTATGGCAGCATTAGATGCTGAACGTTATTTAGACACCATTATGATAAGGTAATGAATAATTTAATAAAAGTTTTGCCAAATTGATAATAAAAGCTTAAAATGTGGCAATTTTAGCTCATATAGAGTAAATAAGAGGATTAGAATGCCTAAAGAAGATAATATTGAATTTGAGGGGATAGTAACTGAAACACTGCCCAACACTATGTTTAGAGTCCAATTAGAAAATGGTCATATTGTTACTGCACATATTTCTGGCCGGATGCGTAAAAATTACATACGCATATTAACTGGTGATAAAGTTCGAGTAGAAATGACCCCCTATGATTTAACAAAAGGTCGCATTACTTATCGAGAAAAAGGCTAATTAACTATTTTCAATAACAATAATAATAAGGAGTGTTTATGCCGTCATTTTTTAGACGCTACCCATTTGTAAGTGGTGTTTTAGCAAATATTGCTCTTACAGAGTCTATGTGTCTTACATCAGGACCCTCTGATCCTACAACTCAGCACCTAGCTATTATAACTCTAGCCATGTTGTTAAGCTTGCGTGGACTTGTGGATAACTATGTCAATCAAAATGATACCGCATATCTACAGTTTGCCATGGGATTAATGATGATGACCGTATTTAGATTAACAACGGGCTGTAATACCTTTTTTGGTGAAGAACCATGTCAGTTAAGGTTTAAAAAACTTGAGCTACGCTATTAAATTATTTTACTGGTACAGTTTCATATACATCTAGTTGTATATCACCATTCTTAAGTGTTACTTTTACATGGCCACCATGGATTAGGCGACCGAAAAGTAATTCATCGGCTAATGGTTTTTTCAGTTTTTCTTGGATCAATCGACTCATCGGTCTTGCACCCATCATTTGATCATAACCATGTTGAGCCAACCATAATTTAGCTGACTCATCTACTTCAATAGTAACTTCTTTTTCAGCAAGCTGATCTTGCAACTCTTTCACAAATTTATTAACAACACCAGCAACTGTAGTAGCATCCAATGATTTAAATTGGACGATCGCATCTAGTCTATTACGAAACTCTGGTCTGAAAATACGTTTAATTTCTTCCATTCCATCCGTTGAATGGTCTTGCAAAGTAAACCCTATTGAAGATCGACTAATAACCTCAGCACCAGCATTAGTTGTCATAATAATAATAGCATGACGAAAGTCAACTTCACGGCCATTACTATCTGTTAAGGTTCCATGATCCATCACTTGCAATAATAAATTAAATACATCTGGATGAGCTTTTTCTACTTCATCTAACAGTATCACTGCATGGGGATGTTTTAATACCGCATCCGTTAATAGGCCACCTTGATCATAGCCTACATAACCGGGAGGAGCTCCTATTAATCTTGAAACAGTATGTCTTTCCATGTATTCAGACATATCATAGCGAAGTAATTTTACACCTAGGAGTTTAGCTAGCTGAATAGCAACTTCGGTTTTACCTACACCGGTAGGCCCTGCAAACAAAAATGAACCAACTGGTTTAGATTCTTCACGTAACCCAGATCTAGAAAGTTTAATTGCAGCAACCAGTTTTTCAATAGCCGTATCTTGTCCATAAACTAATAATTTTAAATCATACTCAAGACTTTTAAGCAGTTTTTTATCTGATTGAGTAACATTTTTTGCTGGAATTCTCGCTATTTTAGCCACAACCTCTTCAACTGTCTTTTCATCAATTGAAGAAACTTTATCTTTGTCTGGTTGCAGCATATTAAAAGCTCCTGCCTCATCAACTACGTCAATGGCCTTATCTGGCAAATATCTTTCGGTTATAAACCTTGCCGAAAGTTTTGCAGCTGCTACTAAGGCTTCATCACTATATTTTACATGATGATGCTTTTCAAAATGAGGTTTCAAACCTTTTAGTATTTCAATAGTCTCTTCTACATTTGGTTCTGGAATATCAATTTTTTGAAAACGTCGTGCAAGCGCTCGATCCTTTTCAAAAATACTTCGATATTCTTGGTAAGTTGTTGAACCCATACAACGTAACTGTCCATTTGCTAATAAAGGCTTTAAGAGATTAGACACATCCATAGCCCCACCTGATGCAGCGCCGGCGCCAATAATAGTATGAATTTCATCAATAAACAAAATTGCATCTTTTTCTTTACTTAATTCTTCTAATAAAGTTTTCATACGTTTTTCAAAATCACCGCGATACTTAGTTCCTGCTAAAAGTGCACCCAAATCTAAAGAATAAATAACTGCGCCTTTTAAAGTCTCTGGCACTTCTTTAGCAAGAATACGATGAGCCAAACCTTCAGCTATAGCTGTTTTACCCACCCCTGCTTCACCCACTAATAAAGGGTTATTTTTTCTTCGTCGACATAGTACTTGAATAACACGAGCCAGCTCTTCCTTTCTACCCACTAACGGGTCTAGCTCCCCATGTTTTGCTTTTTCATTTAAATTAGCCGTTAATTGTGCTAATATGCCGCCCGCTCTATGGGTCGTTTCACCAGCTTCTTCATCAACAAATTCTGAGTGCTGAGTAGATGGTTGATTTTTACTTAAACCATGCGCAATATAATCTAAGACATCTAAACGTGAAACATTTTCTTGTTTTAATAAATAAACGCTTTGACTTTCCTGTTCACTAAAAATTGCGGCTAGTACATTTGCACCACTTACTTCAGTATTACCAGATGATTGCACTTGGAATACTGCACGTTGTAATACTCTTTGAAAACCAATGGTCGGCTGAGTATCTCTATCATCAATATCCTTAGGAATAATAGGCGAAGTTTCATCAATAAAGCTTGTTAAATTTTTTCGTAACCGTTGAATATTAGCACCACAAGCACGTAATACATCAACAGCATCTGAATTATCTAACAGTGCCAATAATAAATGCTCAACTGTTAAAAACTCATGGCGCTTTTCACTCGCCATTTTATAAGCTTGACTTAACGTTAACTCTAATTTCTTATTTAACATAGCCTGTTCCTTTAACTATCTATGGGCAGCATTTCACACCGTAGTGGATATTCATGTTGCCTTGCATACGTACGAACCTGAGAAACTTTAGTCTCAGCTATATTTTGAGTATAGATCCCACAGACAGCTTTACCTGTACAATGTACTTTTATCATTATTTCTGTTGCTTTTGCCTTGCTTTTTAAGAAAAATATGCGCAAAACTTCAACAACAAAGTCCATAGGGGTAAAATCATCGTTATAAAGGACTACTTGATACATGCGAGGTGGTTTAATTTTGGGCGGCGATTCTTTAATAAGAATGCTCACATCAACACTATAATGTTCCTGTGAGTCCATCAATTTCCCCTTTGACACAGTAACCTAGCAACTAATTGTTATTTAATCATATTCTTTACTTAAACAAAACACCATATTTTGCTTTAATTTAGAGCTTTAATTAATGAGCACATGGAGTTTATAATAACAAGCAGCCTCTAGGTTGCAATGTAATTGTCTTGGTATTTCATATTCTAAATAATTGATTAATTTTAAAAATTAAGATTAACACTAGTGTGATTATTTGGCCTCTAAAAACATATTTTTAATCTCTACAAAGAATTATTAAGAAACTTTTAATCAAATCTGCCATGACTTGTCTCTCCTGCTGCTACTGCAGCACCAGCTCCTGGTTTAGCATATCTATCCAAATAGTAGCCGCTGCTTTTTTTGCTGAAGCAAAAAGCAAACTACGTGGTACTCTTGACTAAAAGCTTTTTCATGATGTGCACGTCTTATGGTACCATATATTTGTGCATAGACCTCTGCCAATCTGTTGCCAAACATGATAAAAGCGGGTCTTTATTTTTCACAATGACATATGACAAAAAATATTTCTTTACATTGTATTATTATTGGCAAAGTTCAAGGTGTTTATTACCGTGCCTTCACGCAACAAAAAGCCATTGAATTAGGCCTTACTGGCTGGGTTAGAAACCTGCAAAATGGTGATGTTGAAGCATTCATTTCAGGTCCAGAAACTCTAGTTCAAAAAATGCTTAAATGGCTATATAGTGGTCCTACACAAGCCAAGGTAAGCGCTATTCATACACAGGAAGTTCTTTATCAACCCTTTGCTAATTTTGAAATACGATAATTAGATTCATGTTTTCATTGAATTTTAGCTTCTTTTTAAGATTTTCTTAATATTAAAAAACTATAATAAAAACCAATAAACAATATAAACTAATAATAAAAATAAAGGAATTTCATGCCTCGTCTTCATGAATTAGTGCTCAGTAACTCTCCTGCATTAAAAAGTTTGCTATTTTATAATAAACAAGAACTTGGTATTAGCTACCGCACAACACCTGGTTCCTCAGCCTGGGACTTAAAGAGATTTTTAGAGGGCTTACCTTATTGGATTCATTTTAGCAGTGATCTAAAAAAATCTGCTAAAAAAAATCTTATTATAAATGCTTGGACTCTGGCTAGACGTTCTCTACCAGAGCACTACATTGAAAAATTACTTTTAGAACTTATCCCTAAAGAAGATGATGATTATAAATTACTTATCTGGCAAGGATATTTTTTATTAGAAATTTCCAATGCAAATCACATAGCACATATTGACTTTTCCCTATGTAATATTATTTCTTCTGAAACGTTACTAAATGAGGCCTATCACGAGTTTGCTCTTGCTGCAGACAGCATACAAATTATTGGGCCTTTGGAATTTAACAAATTACTAACTTTAATATCAAACACTAATTTATTTGAATTAGTTACTCTAAGAACTTCATTTTTATTAAATTTTAAAGCGCCTTGGCAAATTATTCTTCAAGCTGTTGAAAATATCTCGCCATTTATATTAGAAATTGATACCTTTATTTCTGAATCTCAACTTCATAAAATACATCAATTAATTCAGTTTGCTGCTATAACAAGACCACTTCACCAAACAGAAGAATTCTGTGACACATTTGATGAATTAATTTTACGTCATATTACAACTATCTATGATCAAACTAATAGAGAAAAAACTATCCACCTGCTAATACATACCCAGGCACTTCAAAGTTTAGAAATAAATTTACCAGAAAATGGTATTATAGAAACAATCATAGCAATTCCTCCCTCCTTAGAAGATATAACTTTTTATGCAAATACAGCAATATTAGATAATCAATTGATTAGACAAGCACATCATTGGCTTACTTGTATTACCAACCTTAAACAGTTATCCCTTGAAAGCAGATATGCGGGGCCAATATTAAATAATCTACCATCATCCATAAAGCGAACTTTAAAAAGATTAAACCTTTTAAATTCACTTGGAGTTAAATCTATAGATATTCAATCTTTTCTTAGTGAAGCATCAGAACTTGAAAGTTTATATATCAGCTTTTCTACAATACAAAATATTCAAGGCAGCTTTATAGGATTAGCTGCTGGTTCTTTAAAAAAATTAAAACATCTTACTTTAAAAAACATTTCTTTATGCCCAGATGAATTAAATAGTTTGTTTGCAGCAGCCTCAAATTTAATATCAATAACTATATCCTATATTGACTCTGGTGGAGATTTTGATCGCTTAACAGAAAATTCTCTATTATCCTTAAGAACTTGTAAATTAGAAGATATTTATATTAATTCTTTAGGTATCAGTCAACTATTTCTGGCTGCTCCTAATATGGAAACCTTGGTGATAGATGAAGATATAAACATAGATCCTGACATCACACTTGTTTCTCACCCCATGCTTTTTCTCAAAGAAGTTTCTTTAGAACTTACTATCTCTTTTGATCACCTCATTGAATTAGCAGCATTAACACCAAAACTAGAAAAATTAACTATTGATAATATTGAAGGAGATAGTGAAGAATTTTTTGAACATTTAAGCAACAAATACCCTAACTTAAAAATATTAGAAATAAATGAAACCTCATTTTCTAAAGAACAATTATACAAATTTCTTCAAGCTGCTCAAAATTTAGAAGAGCTAACGGTTCATATTTCACCTTCAGAATATTCGTTAAGCTGTTTAAATAAACTTCCTAACTTACAGAATATTTATCTACTCGGTGCTATACTAACACAGAGTGAATTTGAAGAAATATTAACCGCAGCGCCTTACCTTAAAGCAATATCCTTTGCTAATTTAATTTTAACTGATAACACATATTTTTCTACCTTTAAACAATACTCTCGTGCCTCATTAAAATATTTTTCAGTTAAAAATCTTAAATTAACAACTAAGCAACTAATAGAAATTTTTACTGCCGCACCATTTCTTCAATGTATGTACTTTCAAGAACTTCAAAAAGATGAAATTGATCTTACAACTTTAGAAGTTTATTTTACACATTTAATATCAATTAGCAGCAATTTTGATGAAGAAATTGCCGAACAAACTGCTGGATGGCTATTAGAGCATGCACCAAAACTAGAAGATTCTTCAGTTGATGACTTAAGAAAAATATTAGGCCTATCACCACTTGGCAAAAGTCCTAAAGAAATTTCTAGAGAAACCACCTTAATTAATCCTTCAACAAAAATTGATGGAAAAATAGCTTATAAAAAAATAAGCTATTCTGTTTACAGATATTTTCAACCTCTAGTAATCGATAGTCCAATAGCTATCCCTATTATTGAACCAAACTTATATCGACTTCATATTTATAATGGCTATCTAAGAAGCGTGGATGGTAGTATTGAATTTTGTCACGAGTTAAATCTTATTTTTCCTACACCGCCAATTGAAATATTTTCAGATTTGGAAGCAATAAAATTAAAAGCAGAAAACCTTTCAATGCCTGGTCATGATTATCTTGGTGAATTTAATATCACTTTATTACCGAACCAAAGTTTAGCTCTACCCTCAATTTCTGCACAAGAATTATTAATTGGCTTATGTTTACCAGAAGATTTAGTTGATAGCATTTCAATTAAATATTGTTTAGTTAGTAATCAATACTATATAACAAATATAAGTGATAGGAAATTAACTGCGATACCTCTTCGTTTTATTGTTCGAGTACCCCCAACATTAAATCTTTCTCATCTTTTAACAGACGAAATGCATGAATTAGCTGAATGGATTAACCAGTTTAAAAAATTTACTACTGCTAGCGTTAACTTAGCTCCAGGACTGACTGATGATGAAATATTTAGACAAATAATTAGTAATGGTCAAGGAAGTTGTCGACACCGAGCTAAAGCTTTTATATGGTGGGTCAATCAACATCTAGGTCAAGCTGGATATGGATGGCTTGATAATGTTCAGGTACGACTTAGTTGCTCAGCATGTCATGAAATTATAGAAATAAAAATTGAAGAGGAAGATTGGGTTGCCATAGACTTAGGTGGATACTCTTGTGAAATAGAAGAGCTCGCTCCCATTAAAACCTCCTCTACCGCTAGTCCAGAATTGCCTATTACAACATTTACCACTCCATCTAGCTATGCTTTAACTACCATTTTTTCCTCTACATGCACCAAAAAACTTGAGCAAGATGAAATAGAGACTTTTTTACAAACTATTGTAAAAAATCGTGAAACTAGTACTTATTTATTAGAGTTGCCTCAACAAACGTTGTTACCTATTGCTTTAATCTTACAAAAAATAGCCTTACAATTTGAAAGGCCGGTATATTACATTAACGGCCTGGATGACTGGCAATGTTGTGGACCTTATCTTTCTTTTATAGATGGAAGTAATTATTGTTCAGTTAATACAAGACCAGGCGGGCCACTTTATAATTTTTTACAAGAAGCTCGAGAAAATCATGGGTTATTAATAATTAATTGGAATAATTTTCCAGCCAATAAAATAGCAAGTTGCCACAGTGTACTGGATAAGCATCCTACCATACAAGGTATTCCAATCCCTAATGATATGCAAGTAATTAGCTTATTAGCTTCAGACAATCCAGAAACTTATCATGGCTCAGATTTTTCAGGCCGTCATCAGCAACAATTAAGATTAAACATTTCTTTCTCTGCTGACTATTTAATGTTGCCAGCTGTAACCCCTGAAGAAGCAGAAGGTTTTGTTATAATTGACTGTCACAATTCACCATTATGGAAGTCCTATGTATTGGGTACACTACAGTTTGCAGGTACGCAGTTAATTTTTAAAGAAGGTTTATTAATTTCAGCTTTACAAAGTGGCAGACCCATTATTATACGCAATGGCCCTTGGTATTTAGAGGAATTTACTTTATTCTGGCAACAATTAAAAACAAAAGGAAAACTAGACTATTATGGTAGAGAGCTTAGAATACCTGAGGAATTTGTTTTATTACGAGAAGATAAATTTTCTTTGCAAGAGCTCTATCCAGAAATAATAGTAAACATTGGTCCTGTATCAAATGAGTCTTCTTATGATTACTGTTTAAATCCCTCTACCTATTATCAATTTTTATCTGGTTATCAATTTAGAGAAGGGTTATTCGAGCAAACCTCAGGATGGTTAGCTGAACGAAAAATCACAGCGGCTGGGGAAGAAGACAATGTAGTAAATATATTAGTAACTAGAAATCTTTCATTTAATCAATGGAGTGAAATATTAGCTTGTGCACAACTTTATAATAAAAAACTACATTTGTTATTGGCGCCAAATGTTATTTGGCCTGAAAATTTTCCTTTATCGCCTACTTTAGCAGCTCACCTTGAAATAAAGCCTATTTTTCCTCATATTAATACTAAAATATATTTAATTTCTGGAATTGATATACTTAATACAGAATTTACTCTAAGTGAATCACAGCCAGATATTTCACTTACTCTAACAGAAAACATTACTCTTGCTGATTTAACCTATAGATTACAGTCTAGCTCCACAGAAAGTGGCTATTCTTTTACAGAGACACAAAGTGATATATGGTCAGCATTGATATCAGGTCAAACTGTTTTATTAAAAGGACATATATCTTCTGAGCTAGCTGATGGTTTAGCAAGTATTATACTACAAGGAAAAATATACTATAACGGCAAATTTGAAATAATTTCTGGAAAATTAATTATTATAACTAGCAATTCAGTAAATATAAAATTTTGTGAATGTTATAAAATTGATTATGAAAAAGATTCACTTACTGAGCCAACTATGAAAAGATCATCAGTTTCAGCTACCCCCAGTTCAACTAGCAGCCCAGGGTTATCTGATACTGAAAGAGACGGCCCACGAAGCAAGTCATTAGAAACCGAAGTTTTGTCTTTTGATTTAAGTGAAACCGCAGCGGCAGAGTTTGAAGAAAAAAGATTTATTTTATTTTATAACGCTCTTTCAGTCAGTAAAGGAGTTGTACTATCAGGTCAAACCTCTGTCGGTAAAAGCACTTTTATGAACTGTATGGTCAATATAACCACAGGTTATTATGTTTTTAAAGATCTAGAGGCTTGGATTAATGCGCCCTTTTCTGAATCAGATCAGTTTTATATTTTGTTTATAGATGAAGCAAACTTGAAGGGTAAAAGTTGGTTGGAATTTATAGATTTAAATAACAATCCACCTTCAATATTAATTAATGGAAAAATTCATTACTTATCAGACAAACATCGAGTTGTCTTAGCTTGTAATCCAGAAAGTTATCAAGCTGGCCGTAATGATCCAGAGTTTTTTAATTACTGTGTTAAAGTTAAATTTGATTCTATTCCTTATGCCAACCTGTATCATAAAATTTTATTGCCTTTAAAGCCAATACATATAGAAGACAAAACTTGGTACTATATTTGTCAAGCCTGGTTATTAATGCTTGCAACTATCAATGCTAAAAGTGAAACTTTAACAGCACGGGAATTAGAAACCGTCGCTTTATTGTTTCGAAATAAAAGTGCAGCTTTGAGCTTAACTACGGCAGCTAGAACCTGTGCCGCTGCATCTGCTGGCTCTGCTGATAAAGATAGGCTATTACTTTTACAAGGAATTTGTACTTTTTTGTCACTTTATACATCTTTGTTTACACAAGATCAGTGTCATCAACTCACCGTATTAATTGATAGGCTGTTTGATTTTAAGCAATCTGATCTAAATTTAGATATTGACAATCTATTAGACCCTCTTGAAATTAAAATTTTAAATGAGCATGGTTTATTTTATTGTGAAACCCACAATCAGGTATATCAATTATTAAAATATTTCTTAATGGTTCGTAAAGAAAATCAAACTTATAACCTCGAAACAACAAGCTTAGGCGGTATAATTTTAGAAGGTGAACCAGGAATTGGTAAATCACTTTTATTACGCACCTTTTTAGAAAGCCATGGTTTTATAGCAACAAACTTGGCCTCAGCAGAAGAAGAGAGAAAAGTTTATTATTATTTACCAATGGACATGGATTATACTGAGAAAGAGCGGTTACTTCTACAAGCTTATCGAGAAGGGGCGCCCATTATTATTGATGAAATTAATACCGATATCATGGAGCATTTACTCAATGATATTATTGGCACTAAACATGATCGAACTGACATTGCATCAAGACCCGCACCTGGATTTATAATATTTGGCAGCATGAGCTTAGCTACTATGTCAGGCAGAAAAATTTTAAGTCCAGCTCTACGACATCGATTATTAACTTATAAACTTCCTATGTATAATGAAACTGAGTTACAGAGATTATTGCAATTTAAATATCCAGATCTTTCACCTAAGTTATGCGCATTAATTATCACTTCTTTTTTTACTGCAAGAAACAATCCTAGCATTCAAATCAAACCAACCCTTAGAGATTTAGAAGAAATAGCAAAAAATCCACTCAGGATTTTTTCTGCATTAATTGCAGAATGCGAAAATAGGATTAGTGTATTAGAAAATACGCTAAATAATTTATATGCTTTAAACCAAGATCGAGTAATTAATACAGACAATTTAATTTATAGGCATTTTAAAATACTTGGCTTATTAACAAGATCAAATAAGTTAAATGCTGACGGAAAGGTTTTAAAAGACTCTGGTTTACTTGATAAGCTATTTATATCATTGCAAAACTTGTTACCCTCCCCTCCTTATTGCGTACACGGCTTTTTTCCAATACCTAGATCAAGACAGGCTACCCCTACACCTCCTGAAGGTATTTTAGCTCCAACACTTTCTTAAATTTTTTATAAAAGTAATAAACATCAGCAGCTTTAAAGAAAAATAAAAATTTAAAAATCATTTAATAATTGATAAAGAAATTTTTGAATAGGACTCATGCTACATTGTGCAGGCTGACCACTAGAAGAGGGTGTCAAGGTTCCATAAATCATTGTTCCATCTTTATCTGTACACCAAGAATATCCACCACCACCCACATCCCATTGTTGAGATAAGTACCCGCCTAATAGCCCACATGCAGGTAAATTACAACCAATACAGTAATCTTCATAAGTAGCATATTTAGCCTGCATTTGTTTACGTTGATATAAACAGCCTTGCTCTCGATGTGAGTTAACAAAACGAGAAGCTAATACCATTAGAATATATAAACCTATAATCCAAATAATGGCATATATCACTCTACTTTTTGAAGACATACAATCCTTATTATCTACATATGTGCAATAATAGCATCACCAAATTGTGAACACTTTAATAGCTTAGCACCTTCCATTAAACGTTCAAAGTCATAAGTGACAGTTTTTGCAGCAATTGCCCCCTTAACACCTTTGATAATTAAATCAGCTGCTGCTGTCCAGCCTAAATAACGTAGCATCATTTCAGCTGACAATACAAGCGATCCTGGATTAACCTTATCCTGACCAGCATATTTAGGTGCCGTTCCATGAGTTGCCTCAAAAATGGCTGCTTGATCTCCTATATTAGCACCAGGTGCAATCCCTATCCCCCCTACTTGTGCTGCAAGAGCATCAGAAAGATAGTCACCATTTAAATTTAAAGTAGCAATAACATCATAATCAGCCGGCCTTAATAAAATTTGCTGCAACATAGCATCAGCAATAACGTCTTTTATAGTAATTTCTTTCCCTGTTTTTGGATTTTTAAATATACACCATGGGCCGTTATCGATTTCTTTAGCCCTAAACTCATCTTTAGCTAGCTGATAACCCCAATCCTTAAAAGCTCCTTCAGTAAACTTCATAATATTACCTTTATGAACTAAGGTTACAGAGGCTTTATCATTATCGATAGCATATTGAATAGCGGCCCTCACTAATCGCTGAGTACCAGCTTTAGAAACAGGTTTAATCCCAATTCCACAATGCTCAGGAAAACGTATTTTTTTAACATGCATCTCATTTTGTAAAAAACTGATTACTTTTTTAGCTTCAGCAGTATCTGCTGCCCATTCTATACCTGCATAAATATCTTCAGAATTTTCTCTAAAAATTACCATATCAGTTAGCTCTGGATGTCTCAAAGGACTAGGCGTGCCAGCAAAATAACGTACTGGTCTTAAACATATATACAAGTCTAACAGCTGTCTTAAGGCCACATTTAGAGAACGGATTCCACCACTAACAGGTGTAGTTAAAGGCCCTTTAATTGCCGTTTTAAATTCTCTAATTGCAGTTAAGGTTTCTTCCGGTAACCAAGTATCCTTACCATAAATTTTGGTTGCTTTTTCACCAGCATAAACTTCCATCCAAGCTATACTTTTCTGGCCTTGATAAGCTTTTTCAAGTGCCATATCCACAACTTTCTTCATAACAGGAGTGATATCAACACCTATTCCGTCTCCTTCTATATAGGGAATAATAGGATGATTAGGTACATTTAATGAACCATTTTTATTTATAGTAATTGTTTCGGCATGTTGAGGAACTTTAATATGCTGATAGGCCATTTTTTACTCCCTTCATTTTTTTAGTAGCCAAATCATAGCAGTTTTACTTATACTCCTGTAGCGTTTTTTGAGTTAAATATTGAAGAGATTATTTTTCAAAATAGAAAAATACTAAGCAGTTAATATAGAAAAACTCTAAGCTTTATCAATTTATACAATGTTTTTAAATAATTCTATATGGACTAATAATAATCAAACGCGAGTGTTGAATTAATAATAAGGATTTTCTCCGCAGCTATGATCTGTCGCATCTTTAACTGCTGTTATTTCTGGGAGCCTTTCCTTTAAAGTTTGTTCAATACCTTGTTTAAGAGTTACATCAACCATCCCACAACCTTGGCATCCACCACCAAATTGTAATATCACTTCATTGTTTTCAGTAATTTCTACTAGTCTTACTACGCCGCCATGTGCAGCCAAAGCTGGATTAACTTCCATTTCTATTAAATACTGTACTCTTTCTTCTAAAGGCGCATTTTCATCTAATAAAGAAACTGGTTGTAAATGAGGTGTTTCAATCTGCAACTCTTCTTTTACTCCTTTCGCTTTAAAGTCAATTTTAGCCCCTTCTAAATACTTCGTACTTTTATTGTCAACAAATAAAGAAAAACCATTAAAGTTTATTAGCAAATCATCTGTATGCTCAGGTCCAATATTAATAAATTCTAAACTTGCTTCGGCATAAGGAGTATTAGGATCAACAGCTCGTAAACGCAATGATTTATCTTTATTTTCAGGCCTATCAAAAAGTTTTTTTAAATACACCTGGGCTGAATTAGTTATTTTTATCATAAAAATTATCCTATGAAATAGGATTAAATAATAACAAATTTTGCACTAAATACCATGTTTATCTTTGAGTTGATTAAAATCATGCTCAACCTCTAGAAAATTGTTATACTTACTCTAAATCAATATCTTATGGAATTAATATGCTGACCAACCCTTTAAATTGTTCACAAGTTATTACTGATACAAAAAATTACTTACTCAGTTTACAGGACAATATTTGTAATACCTTAAGTCAAATCGATGGCACACTATTTAAAGAAGATATTTGGCAGCGACCAGAAGGAGGTGGGGGTCGTACACGAATATTAGAAAACAGCCAGGTCATAGAACGCGGTGGCGTTAATTTTTCTCATGTATTTGGCGAGCACTTGCCCCCCGCTGCTTCTGCTAAGAGGCCAGAACTTGCTGGCAGGCACTTCCAAGCACTGGGAATTTCATTAGTTATTCATCCTGTAAATCCTTATGCCCCCACTACTCATGCTAATCTCAGATTTTTTTTGGCTGAAAAAGCAGGTAGTACCCCTATTTGGTGGTTTGGCGGTGGCTTTGATTTAACACCCTATTATGGATTTGAAGAAGATTGTATCCATTGGCATACCATCGCTAAAACTGCCTGTGAACCATTTGGTCATGATGTTTATCCTAAATTTAAGCAATGGTGCGATGAATATTTTTTTATTAAACACCGAAATGAAGCGCGCGGAATTGGGGGCTTATTTTTTGATGATTTAAATGAATGGGAATTTAATAAATGTTTCAGCTTTATACAGAGCATTGGTGATCATTTTCTTAAAGCCTATGAGCCTATTTTAAATAAAAGAAAAAATACTTCCTATACAACTAAAGAAAAAGAATTTCAGCTTTACCGTCGAGGTCGCTATGTAGAGTTCAATTTAATTTATGATCGCGGCACCTTATTTGGATTACAATCTAATGGTCGCACAGAATCTATTTTAATGTCCCTACCCCCTGTTGTTAACTGGCGGTATAATTGGAACCCTGAACCTGGTAGTAAAGAAGATGATTTATATAGGAAATTTCTTCCTATAAAAAAATGGATTTAAAACAATAAGTTGTAATCAAAAATTCATGAATAAATTAATTGACCGACTAATAAAGACTGTTATACTTTTGTGCTCTATGCCGGGATGGCGGAACTGGTAGACGCGCCGGACTCAAAATCCGGTGGTGGTAACACCGTGTCGGTTCGATTCCGACTCTCGGCACCATAGCTATTATTAAAATCGTTTTTCAATTCCTGTTTGCAATAAAATTTGCGTAGAAATTTCTTCAATAGATAGGCTTGTAGTATCTAAAAACGGAATTTTTTCATTTTTATATAATCTATGAACATGATCAAGTTCCTGTTGGCATTGTACCAAACTTGAATAAGTACTATTAGGTCGTCGCTCATTTCGGATCTCTTGCAAACGATTAACATCAATAAGTAAACCAAATAATTTATGCTTAACCTTCGATAATACTAGAGGCAAAGAAAAATTATGTAAATCATCAGCTGTAATCGGATAATTAGCTGCTTTAATACCAAGCTGAATTGCCAAATAAAGGCAAGTAGGTGTTTTACCAGAACGAGAAACGCCTATTAATACTAAATCCGCATCCTCATAATGCTTATTATTCAAACCATCATCATGAGCTAAAGCAAAATCAATTGCTTCAATTCGCAGCATGTATTTATGATAATTACCTACACCATGCGCTAGCCCAGTTTGCGCAGAAGATTTTTTTTCCAAAATAGTTTCTAATCTAGGAATGAACTCTGAGAATAAATCAATATACTCTATCTTATTTTTTGAAAAAACTTCTCTTAATTGAGCATTTACAAATGAAGAAAATACAATAATTTTTCCACCATTTTTAGCTATAATTTCTATTGCTAACTGCTGAGCTTTTTCAACTGTATTAACATACGATTTAATATGATAGTCACATTTTGTTAACTGGAATTGGCTTAGTAACATCCTACCTAAAGCCTCAACCGTTAGACCTGTATGGTCTGAAATAAAATAGACTGTAACACTCATAATATTAATAACGTTGATGTAAAGCATAGACGATACTCTATTTTCTTTGATGACTTCAACTGTATTTAAAAAAGCTTTGCATAATTGATCAAAAAAAGGCCATTAAATTATGGATAAATTGTTATTTTTTAAACATAAATAGTCATAGAGGGTAAAACTAAACTGGTATCTTTATTTTAATTTCCTTAGTATAGACAAATATAAAATATAAGCCCTGGAGCCAATAAATGAACAATTATATTAAATGGTTTAATGAAGTTGGTATGAAAGATGTTGCCATCGTTGGAGGTAAAAATGCTTCATTAGGCGAAATGATCACAGAGCTTACTGATCTAGGTATCAAAGTACCTTTTGGATTTGCAACAACTTCCCAAGCTTATTTAGATTTTTTAAAACATAATGATTTAGAAAATAGAATTTATAAATTGTTAGACAAACTTGATGTAACAGATGTTAGCGCTTTAAATAAAAGTGGCACACAAATTAGAGAATTAATTAGAAATGCTTCTTTTCAAAAAAAATTAGAAGAAGAAATAATTCAATCCTGGCAACAACTCTCTCATAACAATGAAGATTTTTCTTTAGCAATTCGCTCTTCCGCTACTGCTGAAGATTTAGCTCATGCTTCATTTGCTGGCCAACAAGAATCTTACTTAAACATTCGTGGCAAAGATAATGTATTAGCCGCAATTAAAAATGTTTATGCCTCATTATATAACGACAGAGCTATTGCCTATCGAGTCCATAACCAATTCAAACATTCAGAAGTCGCCATTTCGGTTGGGATACAACAGATGGTTCGAAGCGACCTTGCTGCTAGTGGTGTTATGTTTACTTTAGATACTGAATCAGGTTTTGATCAGGTAATTTTTATTACTTCTTCGTATGGTTTAGGAGAAGCTGTAGTACAAGGAAGTGTCAATCCAGATGAGTTTTATCTTCACAAACCCACTCTTCGTAAAGGTAAGCCGGCTATTCTGCGCCGAAACCTAGGAAGCAAACTAACCAAGTTAATTTATGCCAAGCAAAATAGTACTGAACAGATTGAATCAGTTACTGTAGCCAGACAAGATCAATTACGCTTTTCTATTAATGATCAAGATATTACTACTCTAGCTAATTATGCTCTTATTATTGAAGAACATTATAAAAAACCTATGGATATTGAATGGGCAAAAGATGGTGAAACAGGCGACCTCTACATTGTCCAAGCTCGGCCTGAAACTGTAAATAGCCAAAAGAAAAAAAACGTTCAAAAACGTTTTAAATTAAAAGAAAAGGGGGAACTTCTAACTGAAGGTAGAAGTGTTGGCCAAGCTATTGGTCAAGGGAAAGTAAGTATTATCAAAGATACTTCTGAAATGCATCTTATGAAAAAAGGCAATGTCTTAGTAACAGAGATGACTGATCCTGACTGGGAACCCATTATGTCTCAAGCCTCTGCCATTGTTACTGATAGAGGGGGTAGAACTTGCCATGCTGCAATTATTGCAAGAGAACTAGGGATTCCCGCTGTAGTAGGCTGCGGTAATGCTACTTCTATCATTAATAATCATGATGAAATTACGGTCTCCTGTGCTGAAGGTGAAACAGGACAAATTTATAAAGGTTTATTAAAATATGAAATAGAGGAAACCGATGTCAAATTTTTGCCCCAATTACCTGTTAAAATTATGCTTAATGTTGCAAATCCTGACAGGGCTTTTGCAATTTCAGAGACCATCCCTAATGCTGGTGTGGGCTTGGCTCGGCTAGAGTTTATTATTAGTCAAATGGCTGGCATTCATCCTAATGCTTTATTAAATTTTAATACTCTTCAAGATGAACAATTAAAAAATATTATTCGTGAAAAAACTCTAAGTTATGAAAATCCAGTCAATTATTATATTCAAAAATTAACTGAGGGCATCGCTACCATCGCTGCAGCTTTTTATCCTAAACCAGTTATTTTTCGTCTTTCAGATTTTAAGTCCAATGAATATGCTAATTTAATTGGTGGTAGTCTTTTCGAACCTCGAGAAGAAAACCCTATGATTGGCTTTAGAGGAGCATCACGTTATATTGCTAATAACTTTAAAGATTGTTTTGCTCTAGAATGTAAAGCTATAAAATTTGCTCGAGAAATCATGGATTTTCATAACATCAAGATAATGATCCCTTTTGTACGTACATTACAAGAAGCAAAACGAGTTCATGAAGTATTAGCTGAAAATGGTTTAAGTCGCGGAAAACAAGGTCTTGAAATCATGATGATGTGCGAAATACCTAGTAACGTTATTCTAGCTGATCAATTTTTAGAATATTTTGATGGTTTTTCCATAGGATCTAATGATTTAACTCAATTAACACTTGGTGTTGATAGAGATTCAAATTTATTAACTGCAAGTTTTGATGAAAGAGATCCTGCTGTTAAGTTCATGTTAAAAAGAGCTATTGATGCCTGTCACCAAGCTAAGAAATATGTAGGTATTTGTGGTCAAGGGCCCTCTGATCATCCAGATCTTGCAGAGTGGTTATTAGAACAAGGAATAGATAGTATGTCTCTCAACCCTGATTCTGTTATATCGATTCTTTTATTTATGGCTAAACAATAGTTGGTGCCCTAGGCGGGAATCGAACCCACAACCTATCCCTTAGGAGGGGATTGCTCTATCCATTGAGCTACCAGGGCAAACTAGTCTAATTATAAAAGATTTTTTAAGTGATTAGAATATCATTTCGTCTTTTAAATTAAACTACCAAAGAAGCTGGTACCTCATCTGAAATCTCTCTTGCTTCTTCAGGTAACTCAATAGTATTGCCCTGCAACAATGAAAACAGCTTTTCTATAATTTCTGGTGGTAGCTCTTTATTTTTTTGTACAAAGTTTATAAATTTATTAACAAATTCAATCGAAGACTGGTCTCCACCTCTCGAAACTTCTCCAAATAATCGCCTGCTTCCTCTATTTTCTAAATTAAGCTCCTTATAACGAGACAAAAGCGCGCACATAATAACCGATTTGATTTTACTTTTAAAAGAATTGACTAGTGTCACTAAAGAAGGAATTAACTCGGGTGAGAGATAAGCTTGTAATGCAGCTTTAGTATTAATTGCCTCTTTATTAAAAATAGGACATAAAACAGCATCTTTATCAAAGGCTTTTGCAATAAAGCTACCTGCTTTAATCATATTTTTTTCTGAGGTTGTTGTAAAATCTCTATTAATACGATAGAGCAAGCTTTTAATCAATTCCGGTTGTTTATAATCTAATACATAATCAAAAACACTTTTACCATATCTATCGCAATGATAAATGTCTATTCCATCTTTATATAAAAGCTTGATTACTATTTCATCATGACGCTTCATAGCAGCTATCGTTAGTGCAGTAGCACCATCTCTTTCTAGAATAGAAACTTCATTCACCAGTGTTTCTTCTTTTGATAAAAGTAAATCAACTACTAAGATTTTCCCTTCACTGGCAGCCAGATAAAGCGCTGTATAACCAGAGGGATTCTTTTCATTAATATTGATATCTTCAATCTCTAGAAGAGCTTCTACTACATTAATCAAACCCTTTTTAGCCGCCAACATTAATGCTGTAAAACCACCTTTGTTATTTGCAAGCTTGTCATCAATATTAGAACTATTATAATTTAAAATTTCTTCAACTATCTCATCATCTCCCTCTTCAACTGCAAGCAATAAGGCATTATACCCTCCCACTACATCTGAAAGCTTATGCGAAATATCAATACCTTCTTTAGATAAGATTAATTTTACTATGTCAAGATGACCATACTTAATAGCAAGCATTAAAGGAGTATAGCCATGTCTATTAGGGGTATTAAAATAGTCTATAGCAAGAGAAGAGTTAATAAAAACTTCCATTACTGTAGCCAGTCCATGTTCAGCAGCAAAGCTAATTACATTGAGAATATCAGCTTTATTTTCTGCAGTAGCAATATCAAGTTTTGACAATAGTTTTTCTACAATTACAGGATATCGTAATTTAGCAGCTAACAATAATAAACTATTACTTTCATAACTAACATTTATATTAGCACCTAAAGAAATAAATACATTAACAACGTTTGTCCAACCATTCCAAACAGCTCTTAAAAGTAGACTACGCCCGAAACGATCTACTTGATCTATTTTATCAACAGATAACAATAGTGCATCGGCTTCTGCATATAAAAGTCTCTCCTCTGCTGCTAATATATCTGCTTGCTCAGTACTATGAGCTTCTAGCTTACTAAAATATATTTCTAAATATAATAAATGTTTCATTAAGTGTGGAGGATAAGAGCTCTTTGATAACTGTTGTACAATTCCGACTGCTTCTTGCGCAAAACTATCTACAACAAATTTTCTAACTAATTTAAAATATTTATAAAAGGTTGAAGACCAGTTGTTTACCGGGGTTATTATTGCATGTAGAAAAATCTTATTTATTTCATAAGGAGTAATTTCTACTTCCCCACGAATAATCATTTCACCCTCTTCAATTCTAATAACTCTGGGAGTAAACACAGCCTCTAACCAGGCTTCATTTACTTGAATTTTTTCTTGTGTAGCCAAATCTTGTAAATTTTCTGATAAAATTATCATTTCTGAAAGATCAGCCGAATAGAAATTTGCAAAATAATTGATTAACCAATTGTTAAATTTATCTTGTTTAAATTTATTTACAGCCAAAGATAGCTTATCAAGCAGAAAATTAAAATCATCTCCAGTAATAGAGTCTTTAACTAAATGATTAATGGCTAATACTTCAAAATATTGCTCTATTTTGGTTTTCAATTCTTCAAGCTCTGCTATATTGATTATTTCAGCATCCCAATATTTTAATGAATCTCCATAACGAGCTAATAATTCTCTGGCTATTTCAACTTTTTTAATATTAGTTAAAAGCTTTAAAAACAATGGGCTATCAATTGGATAGGTTTTAATTAATTGCTTTATTCCTGTAATTACTTTATTGCGATTAATATCTTTACAATCTTGACATTGTAAAAAAAAGTTAATTTTATGTAGTAATACATTAGTTCCTAATGGTGCATTTAGATAAGCAACTATCTCTGGAAGACAGTAAGCATCAATTTTTGTTTTAATATCTACTTCATCTGTATTAAGACCATGATGCTTACAGTTATTTTCTAAAAAGTTCCTAAATAACTTCAAAATAAAAGGGTTATAAAAAAATTCTAATAGCGATGGCGGCATTTCCCCTGATTCCATCCAAACCAACATTAGCCTATTATGTTCTGAGATAGATTTCTTTTTATAAGAATTTAATAACGATTGAATAAACTGTTTAGTCAAATCATGTAAAAAACTATCAATATCCTCAATAATAATAGTATTAGGAAAAACGTAATTTAGTGTCAAAGTTAAACTATGCCTTATACCTGTATGACAAATTTTACTGCTTGTGGCCAAACTTTTTGCTTCATTAAAAAAAGTCAGAATGCGGTCTTTTTTATCTTCAGTAGTTTTTTCAGGATAAACTTCCTCATCTAATAAGGCTGCACAAATTAGCCCTATGTCTTCTCTTAATATCATATCAACGGTTATGGGCATTTGCTGTAGTACACCACTTTCATCTCGCTCTTCTTCTAATTCCCAAAAAGTAACTCGATCAAGCTCAACATTAAAAGGTTCTTTTGTGCTCGCAATAAGAAAACTTATTACTGCATTACAATGCTCATCATTTTTAAAAGGCTCATTATTTAATAAATATTCAATTAAATTATGTAATGCAAAAGGAATAGAATGGCTTTTGTGGTCAAAATGTATTCTAGTTGATATTAATTTTTCAGCATATCTTTGCTTTAACCCTGTTTTACCATAAAGAAATTTGGCAATATTTAACGTGGCTCCCTTACCATGTGAATTATTAGGAAAATTAGCTCTTTGGAGAATTGCAGTATCACCATAACGATGTCTTGGCATACTAATATCCTTTATTATTATTATTATTTTTAATGAAGCGCGCATTATAGCTTTATCTGGATATAATTTCTACAATTTTTACCCAAAAAAATTTATCAGCGACTAAAAATAACTTATTGATTTATAGTAATAATTTTTTGGTTTTTTATTTTATTTTTTTGAACTATGATTAAAACTCTATGCCTAACCATTAAAAAGGAGCTCTAATGTTAAATAATAAAACTGTTTTGATAACCGGTGCCTCAAGTGGGATTGGTCTTGCCTGTGCCCATAGCTTTGCGAAGCAAGGTGCTAAGCTTATACTTTGTGCTAGAAGTTACGACAAATTAGTAACTATCGCTTCAGAATTAAAATCACACTATAATGTTCTAATTCATATCCTAGAATTAGATGTAACTCAAGCTACAGCTGTTAAAGAATCTTTAACTACACTATCATCCCCATTTCAAAAAATCGATATCTTAATCAACAATGCTGGACTAGCCCAAGGGCTCGATAAAATTTATGAAGCAAATATTCAAGACTGGGAAAAAATGATTGATACCAATATTAAAGGCTTACTTTATGTCTCTCGGATAGTTATTGAAAATATGGTAAAACATAACAGCGGTCATATTATTAATATGGGTTCGCTTTCTAGCCATCAAGTTTATTCCGGCGGCACTGTCTATTGCGCCACAAAGTTTGCTGTTAAAGCTTTAACAAGAGGTATGCAAATGGATGTACAAGGGACTCCCATTAAAATAAGCGAAGTTGATCCAGGTATGGTAAATACAAACTTTTCATTAACTCGCTTTAAAGGTGACAAAAATGCAGCTGATGCAATTTATGAAAATAAACATCCTTTAACTGCTGAAGATATAGCTGAAACAGTATTGTTTTGTGCAACCAGACCAGCACATGTTAATATTGCCGAAATTATTATTTTATCTCTTGATGGTACGCCTTTAAAATAATTTTAATTAAAGACCAAATCATTTATTAAAATTGATAATTTAATAATTGCTCCTTGGTAAGCAAAAATATACCTTCACCACCTTTGGTAAATTCTAACCATAAAAAAGGCACTTGTGGATATCGAGCTTGTAAAGCCTGCCAACTATTACCGACTTCCATAATTAAAATACCCTGATCATTTAAAAATTTAGCCGCATTTTTTAGAATATTTATTGCTATTGCCAAACCTTCATCTTTTGCTATTAATGCCAAAGTAGGTTCATAACTATATTCAACAGGTAAGGTTGACATTTCATATGAGCTCACATAGGGAGGATTACTAATAATTATATCATATTGCTTATCAACAAGATTACTAAATATATCAGATTGAATTAGAGTTACTTGATCTGTAACATCGTGACGCTGACAGTTAATCGCTGCTACAGCTAATGCTTCATTATTAATATCAACTGCATCAATTTTAGCGTTTTCAAAAACAAATGCGCTAGCAATAGCAATACATCCACTTCCAGTGCACAAGTCTAAAATAGCATGCACTTGATTATGATTAATCCATGGCGATAACTGATTTTCTAATAATTCAGCAATAGGCGAACGAGGAATAATAACTCGCTCATCTACATAAAACTCTAACCCAAAGAAATAAGCTTTATTAATTAAATAGGGTAACGGCTTTTTTTCTTTTATTCGACATTGCGCAAGTGCCTGTATTCTATTAACTTCTTCTACAGATAGATTACGATCTAAGTTCTTATCAGATATATTAAAAGGTAGTTGTAGCGACGCTAACACTAATGAAACAGCCTCATCCCAAGCATTATCCGTTCCATGCCCATAGAATAAATCAGCTTTTTCAAACTGATCAGCAGTTTGTTCAATAATTTGAATAAGTTTTAAAGTAGACATAAATAAATCTTAAAAATTAGGCTGATAAATTATAACTTAATTTCTTAAATCTGTTAAACTACAATTTATATACTTTAAGCAATTAGGATTATGAAGAAACCAATATCTGAACAAGAAAGTGATTTATTCAAACAAGCCATGAAAGGAGTAATGCCACTAAATTCTCCGAAAAAAATTGTAGTAGAGTCTCAAAAATCTAAACCTAATCTAAAACAACCTGACAACTTAGTGATTCAACCCTTAGCTAGTATAAATACCGAAACTGTTACGGCCGAAACCCGCCTGCTTTATAATTCGACAGGTTTACAGCATCGTCTATTACGAAAATTACGCCGTGGGCAAATTACTTACCAAGCTATATTAGATTTACACGGCCATACCCTTACTGAAGCCGAGTATTTATTGAGTCGTTTTTTAGAAGAAAATAGTACAAAGCATATTTATTGTGTGCAAATTATTCACGGTAAAGGATTATCCAATCAGACTCAACCCCCCCTATTAAAAAACCAAGTAAACCGTTGGTTACGCTGCCATCCTGCGGTTTTAGCTTTTTGTTCAGCCCAACCCAAAGATGGTGGTACAGGAGCTTTATACGTGCTTTTAAAGCAACATCAATAGATTTAAACTCCTATAAATTTTTATTTAAAATTGAACAAAATGGCTGTAACATACCGACATAAATTAATCAATAAGACGCCTTATGAAGAATAAAATCATTATTATTGGTATTTCAGGCCCTTCGGCTTCTGGTAAAAGCCTGCTAGCTAATACTATTGTTAATGAACTTGGCACCAATCAGGTAGCCGTTATTTCTGAAGATTCTTACTATAAAGACCTAAGCCACTTACCATTTCCAGAACGAGCCAAGCTAAATTTTGACCACCCGGATTCTTTAGATCATGAATTATTATGTAAACAACTAGATGATATACAGGCAAGAAAAGTAATCCAAGTTCCAATCTATGATCACTCCTCTCATCAAAGAAAAAAAGAAACCAAGCCTATCGGTGAACATACCATCATTGTTCTTGAAGGCATTCTATTATTTGTTGACCCTGAGCTTAGATCGCGAATGGATATTCGAATTTTTATGGACACACCTTTAGATATTTGCTTAGTAAGACGATTAAAACGTGACATTCATGAACGTGAGCGCACCATTGACTCAGTAATTGAACAATATGAAAAAACTGTACGCCCTATGTATTTACAATTTATTGAGCCCTCTAAGCGCTATGCAGATATTATTGTTCCCAGAGGTGGTGAAAATCGTATAGCTATTGACATGATTAAAGCAAAAATGCGCGAATTACTTGGCAACAGCATTAAACAATCTAAAGAAGCTGTTTAATTATATTTTTATAATTTAGTTATTATTTTTTTGAGGATGGTTTTACCGTAACAATAATAATTATTAAAAACAGCCATAATTTTATGATAAAAAAGATATAAAACTATAGAATTGAGGTGTTAATTAAATTTACAGTCTCTTGAGGATTATCCACCTCTAATATCAGCTGCTTATATTTGTAATTTCCTTTAGTTTCAATAATAATAGAATTATTCCAATGTCTCACATCCCAAAACTCATTTTTCATACCTCTATAAGTGCCAGCAACCAAAAATGGATAAATATTAGTACCAGGTATACGTAATCCCGTAGGATACTTTTTTATACCTAAATTTAATTTAGCATTCTCAATATTTTTAAGCGGAATTTTAATAGAAGATTTTAATGCCCATACTTTATGCCACCCTTGAATAGAAATTAATAGGTAATTATCTAGGATTGAAATTTTTACCATAAAAGCTCCTTTTATAATTTAATATCATTAATTCTTAGTATATAAAGAATCCTTTTCTTTTTCATTAAGAGATTTTTCTAGAAACGCGGCAACTTCTTTAACATTTTTTTCACTAAAAAGATCATTATGCTTAGCATAAATATAAGTTATATTTAATTTTGATTTTTCAATATAATCTTCCCAAGCATTATAGGGATACTCAGTTGGCTGAAAAATAGCATCTGTTTCTGGCGTTAGCGCTTTTAATAAGTGAACTTGCTCGCACTTTATTTTTAAATTTGGTCTATATTTTAATGCAAGCTTATTATTTAAATTAGTTTGCAATCTCAGTTTTCTTTCATCTTCTGTTGCTATTTTATTAATAATAAAATTATTATTTGACTGATCGATATGATTACATAATGCTTCTGAATCAATAGATGATATATTGTAAGCATCGATCAGTAATAATTTATCAATTTTATCACCTTGCATTTCCATTTGTTTAACTATTTCATAAGCTACAATTCCTCCAAATGACCATCCTCCAATAATATAAGAACCATTCATTTGAACAGATTTTATAATCTCTATATAAGCAGACGCCATTTCTTCAATACTTTTGAAGTTATTGTCAAGCTCAGAAAATCTTGGATTATGTATTCCGTATAATGAACTTATACTTGAATTCATTACATTTGCTAATTGCAGATAAGAAGATGCAACTCCACTAACCGGGTGTATTAAAAACATCTTTGGTACAGCTTCATCGGCAAGAATAATTGGTAACAATGCTGAGTGTAGTTTTATGTTAGGTGATATCTCGATTAAATTTGCTAAATCAATTAACCGTGGGTTTTTATAAATATCTATTATTAAAATATTTTTATTACAATTGCTTTCAATTTTATCATGAAGTTTCATTGCTAAAAGTGAGTGGCCACCTAATTCAAAAAAGTTATCATAAATTCCTATTTTTTTAATCTGTAAAAGCTCTCTCCATATCTCTACTAATTTTTTTTCTATGGGTGTTTTGGGAGCAACGTATTGTAAAGGCAAATAATGATTTCTACTTGGTGGAGGAAGCGCTTCCAAATCAATTTTTCCATTTATACTAATAGGCAACTTTTTTAAACAAATATAAGCATTAGGTATCATATAGCTAGGTAAGCGCTGTCTTAGATAGCGATAAAGCAAATTAGGTAACATTCTTTGTGATGATCCTGGTTTTTGGGTATAGTAAGCAACCAATTGTTGAGTAGTTCCTAAATTCCTTATAGTAACTAGACAATGTTGGATTTCTGAATAGGTCTTCAAGCTAGCCTCTATCTCTCCTAACTCTATCCTATATCCTCTCAGCTTCACCTGATGGTCTACCCGTCCTATAAAC
>Ga0155558_105_pt1 | contig 31684 bp, 28 predicted proteins | sample RifCSPhighO2_12_FD_107215 | JGI IMG/M metagenome (GOLD analysis project Ga0155558, IMG submission 107215) | Gammaproteobacteria bacterium RIFCSPHIGHO2_12_FULL_35_23
GTTACAGCTTTGTTAGGCTTAGGGGCAATGGCTAATACAAGAAACAGATTTAACCATACAGCTTTAATGTTTGCCGCAGCAAATGGCCATACAATGATAATAAAAGAATTATTACCCTATTTGAATGCCGCTGCTATCAATAGTCAAAATATTCAAGGAATGACCGCTTTAATGTATGCTGCAAAATATGGTTATGACGATGTAGTGATAGAGTTATTAAATCGATTGAGTCCAGTAGGAATTATTCATGCAAAAAATAATCAAGGAAAGGCTGCTTTAACGCTTGCAGTAATAAATGGCCATGAAGAAGTTGTAAAAAAAATATTAAATAAATTAGAAGCATCGGACTTTAACTCTATTCATAGAGGTAGGCCTGAGCTAATGTATCTATCAGATCTTTTAATGTATGCATTAAAGTTTGGTCATTCTAGCATTGTAAAAATACTATTAACAAAGTTAGAATTCTTTACAATTACAGAACGAAGTATTGGTGGGTTATCAGTCTTAGAGTTTGCTGTTATCAATGGCTATATGGCTATTGTTGAAATGTTTTTAGAAAAACTACATCCATATATTAATGTGATACGGTTTATAAATCCAGCAGGTTATTGTTATAAAGGAAGGACACTATTAATGCATGCAGCAGAAAACGGCCAGGCTGCTATAGTTGAAAAGTTATTAAATATTTTAGTATCTACTAATGATCTACCTAAATGTATCAGAGCAATTAATTATCGAAATCCAAATGACATAACGGCCTTAATGTTTGCTGCTGCAGGGGGGTATACTGAGGTTGTCAAAAAGTTTTTGGCGATATTAAATACTCCAATACTTTTGAACGAAGTGGATGATTTAAAACGTACCGCATTAATGCACGCTGCAATTTATGGTCATACAGCCATCATTGCAGAGTTACTCATTGTTCTAAATGCTGATGAGGATATTAATTTAGCTGATAAGTTTGGTAAAACAGCATTAATGCATGCAGCAGCAAATGGACACCTTGGAATAGTAGCGCTTTTGCTCACTAAATTAAAGCCTACTGCAGCAGTTGCAAAGAATCCCAGAGAAGTATTTGAAGCTTTAATCACAGCTGTTCAATATAATCAAGCCCCAATAGTAACAGAGCTGTTAGCAAAATTAACTTTAAGTGAAATTAACGAACAAAATGAGCAGGGTTTAATAGCATTAATTTTCTTGGCGGCACAAAACAATTCTATTGAGATAATAGCATTATTATTAAATAAACTGCAGGCGGAGACAGCTGAGAGAGAGGAAACGTTTATTACAGCTTTAAGAAGTGCAGCAAGTAGTAACCAGATTGAAGTAATTAAATCCTTATTAATCCAATCAAGAGTTAAGCTACAAAATAAAGTAGGTATTGTTGCTTTAAAAATAATGATTGCCACAGGAAAAGTTGACAATATTAAGAATTTATTAGCTAATTTATCTCTTTCTGAAAGAGTAAAGCTAATTAATCTGCCAGATGAAAATGGTTATACAGCTTTGATGAATGCCGTGAAATGGGGAGAGACTAATGTTGTTAGCGCTTTATTATCTGAATTATCAGCTAGAGATTTATTAATCAAAAATAAGCAAGGAAGAAATGTTTTAATGGTGGCGGTACAAAATTTTAAAATTGAAAATGAACCAATAATAGATTTATTGCTTACTAAATTAAAAGATACAGAGTATTTTAATTTAAAGGATAATGAAGGTCATACAGCTTTAATGTTGGCTATAAAAAGAAAAGATGATAGTTTGATTAGAAAATTGATAAATCAAAGTACTAATATTAACTATCTTTATATAAAAAATAATTATCAGCAAACCGTAATAATGCTAGCTGCTCAACAAAGGGATAATTATGTATTAAGAGCGATATTAGAAAAATTAAATTTTTCTGATAAAACAGTTGTGCAAAGAATATTGCAGACTTTTGCTTCTCAGGATTTAATAATAGTTGCCCAGTATTTATTAGATCTAGCTCATCGATTAGAGCAATATTCCACTGACACTCGAGCAAAAGGTGTGATTAGCAAAATTTTAAATGAGAGCTCGCTTGATACCTTTGAAAATATGTTAGAGTATCGAAAGGAGTTTTTACGAATACAGTTCTTTAAAAAAGAGCATTATCCATTAATTTTAGGAGCCCTGTTAGTAAAGTATCGTTTATTTTGTGAAACCGAGTTGGCAAGTTTATCGGCAACAGGATGGTCACAAGTTACGATGTTTTTTGAGAGACGAAGGCGTTTACCACTCTTGCAAAAAAGGCGTGAACAAATAACAGGATTAAAAAGATGTTTGCAGGGAGATGTTGGAGAGGAAATAGAAGCTTATCATGATGGTGCTTCATCAGAAATACTAGATTTACTTGCTGATAGAATTAAAGAATTTATTACCCCTCCTGTTGAAGGTCCAAGCATTGTGGCAGCAAGCTAATATCGATTATACGTTTTATGGTAAGAGAATAATTATTATTGTTTACGGCGCAGAAAAGCAATCACTAGTAAAATAAACATTAAACAAATAATGGGCCAGTTGTCAAAGAAAACCCATGGCGTAGTCCCTATTGTAGGTTGAATTTGACCTGTGAGTACAAAAGGTTTAAAAGCTGGCGCTATTTTAATAATTTTCCCATGACTATTAACGATAGCCGTCATTCCATTGTTTGTGCTAAATAATAATTCTCTTCCTGTGCTGAGGGCCTGCATTTGCCCAATTTGTAAATGTTGCCAAGCTGCAAAAGAATGGCCAAACCAAGCGTCATCGCTGATGGTAATCAGTAATTGAGCTTGTGGAAGGTCTTGATCAATCAACCGTGAATAAGCAATTTCATAACAAATAAAAGTAGCGACTGGAATTTTATGATTAATTAATAGTAAAGATTGATGCTGAGGACCAGAGATAAAACTAGACATTGGCAGTCTTAGGAAATTTAATAAGTTTTGGAAAGTGTTGATGAGTGGAATGTATTCACCAAAAGGCACTAAATGTCTTTTATCATACTCTCCTTGGCTAGTTCCTAAGGCAATGAGACTGTTATAATAAGTGCTGCGATCGGGATCCACTAAAATCGGAATGCCGGTCATCAACGTACTGTGATGCGCTAAGGCTTGTGCATTTAATTCTGTCGTAATATCACTAGCGTCAGGCAGGGGAATGGGAATTGCATTTTCAGGCCAGAGAATAAGCTGACTATGCCAATGATGTTTAGTTAATTGTTGATAACGTTCAATATTGGCAATGACCCAGTCGGAGTTCCATTTAAGTTCTTGGGCAATATTTCCCTGAACTAAACTTACAGTAATGGGGGCTCCTTTGGGATGCGTCCAATCAATTCGATAGAGCAGCAAACCGGCCCCTAATAAAATTAATATGCCAAGGATTGCAAAATAACGCCTCCAGTTTGGATAAGTAATAAAACAAGTTAACAAACCGGCACAGAAAACGACTAGAAATGAGGTGCCAAAAGTTCCTACGAGAGGAGCAAAACCTGCTAAAGGGCCATTAATTTGGCTAACGCCTAAAAAAAGCCAAGGAAATCCTGTTAAAAATAGTTCCCGCAGCCATTCGAAAAGTACCCAGCTAGCTGGAAACACTAATAATAATTTATAAGGATTAGTAGTGGGCCATAGTTTATTTACAAAGTAGCCTTGTAGAGCCGGAAATAAAGCCAAGGTAAAAATAAATAGGACTGTTATCAGGCCGGCAACTAGAATATTAAGATTGCCAAAGTAATGTACACTGACATAGAGCCAAGAAGTGCCGACACCAAACAAACCCAGTCCAAATAAAAAGCCACGCCATAATGCACGTTTGGCTGAAACATTTAGCCAGGTCATTAAAAGTAAGGCTGGCGTGAGAAGTGCTAGCCAATAATAAGCAAACGGTGCAAAAGCAAACACAGTAGCAATGCCTGCTAATAAAGCAATTAAATCCATAAAATTTAGTAAAAATAGTCGCTTCATTACGTTGAGGAAGAATAGTACAGTTGCTGCATGCGATCGCAGTATTCTTTTAAATTTTTAAATTGATTGGCATAGTCTTTTAAAAGACCTTCAATGGGCACATAATAAATATTGGCCAATGTGGCATACGCACAAGCATCCAAACTTGTTGGTTTGTCACCTAAGAAAAAGGCTTGCTCTCCTAATAAATCAGCTAAGGCTTGGAGATCTTTTTTGCCAAATTCATAGATAGTTTTAGCACGGTGTAAGCCTAAACCATGACCTTGAATTTGTCTGATAATTTTCTTACGAATGACATTGGGTAGCCAAAATTTTAAGAATAATGGCAACTTACCAAAATAAGCTTGTTTCAGGAAGGGCCAATTTTGCGGATCTAACCAGCGAAAATAGACAAGTACCCAATAAAGGTGTTCTTCGATTAATCGTTGTGTAGTTAAAGCTAATGCTTTTTGATGTGCAGTAAGTGTTTGATCGAGCTTATCGCCATAAGCAGTTTTTAAATAGTCAATAATTAAGCTGCTATCAGCAATGAGCTTGCCTTGGTCTTCAATGACTGGAAATTTTCCTGTCGGGCTAACTCTTGGGTTGGCTGTATATTTATTTTGATAGGGCAGTTTTACCATTCGCAAATAGGTTTCTAGCTTCAAGCAAAAAGGGCTGGCATTGGGAATATTCCAGACCGGAAAAAATTGAATTAAAGTAATCATAAGTGTTCTCCAATTGGTCGCTTAGTGTCGCATTTTTTTTATTGAGAGTCATGAGGCTTTTATGAATAACTTTAAAAAAATGTAGTTAATTACAATAGAAGTGACTTGTTAAATTTTTAAATTTAAAGAGACTTTGGAGGGATGGTCAACATAAGCATTATTTTATTAAGAACATGAAATAAAGTTCTTGAGAGAGAAAAAGCCTTTCGCTATTATCTCCTAGTTCGAGCGGGCCATAAATAGATAAAAAAAGCTCATCGAATCTTAGCTGATGGCTAATATTCAGCCAAAATACTCAGTATTGAAATGAAGACGTGTAAATCCCACCAATAGAACTCAGTATTTTGTTAATTGGGTTACATAACTTGAGCAGAATTATTGCATGAATATATTATTCAAAACATTAAAAGAGAAAATAAGAGCTAATCCCTCAGGGTTATATGTTCTATTTTATACAGAGATGTGGGAGTTATTTGGTCGTTTTGGTATTACGGCGTTATTAGTTTTGTATTTGACCAATGTTTTCCATGTAGATGATGCCAAAGCTTTTAGCATTTATAGTGCTTTTATTGCCTTAACTTTTGCCACACCTATTCTTGGGGGGTATTTTTCTGATAAGTATTTAGGAACAAAGCGAGCTATTTTATTAGGGGCTTTCATTATGATTCTCGGGGATGCACTCATGGTTATCCCGGTAGAGTGGATCGTATTTTTAGGATTAGCCATTGTGGCAGTTGGGTCTGGATTTTTCTTGCCCAGTATTCCGCCTTTGGTCAGTGCTCTTTATGAACGAGATGAAAGAAAACGTGACGCGGGCTTTACTCTGTACTATTTAGGTAAAAATTTAGGGGCTTTGATTGCTCCCATCCTGTGTGGTTTTGTCGGTCAGTGGTTTGGAATTAATTATGCTTTTATTTTAAGTACAGTAGGAATGATTTCGGGTGTTATCATCTTTTTATTGGGTCAAAAGCACCTGTCTTTTTATCATCAACAGGCTAAGTCAGCTAAGAAAAAATTTTATGGTCTTTCGACTAATACTCTCATTTATTTAATTGCAGTGATTATGGTTCCTGTGGTGATGTTAGTGTTGGCGACCAATATTGATGGCTATCTGTTGGCGGTGACAGGGGTTATTTGTGCGGTGATCTTAACAGCTATTTTAACTAAGCGTTCAATGGTTGAAAGAAAACACACTATTGCTTTATTAATTGCTATTGCTTGTATGATTATCTTTGAAGCTTTTTTAGGTCAGGGTGGTACCACACTTAATTTATTTATTGAACGTAATATTAATCGCCAGTTCTTGGGAGTTATTTTCCCACCGGGTTTCTTTTATGCATTAGATCCTGTTTTTATGCTATTGATGGGACCTTTTTTGGCCGGCTTTTGGATGCGTCTTGCTGATCGAGGCAAAGAACCAGCGGTAACCACCAAATTTGCTTTAGCGTTATTTTTATTGGCATTAGGGTTTTTAGTTTTCGTTTTAGCCGCTCATCAAGCAACCTTAACGGGCTCAGCTTCTTTGATTTATATAGTCGTTGCCTATTTTTTATTTCCTATGGCAGAGTTATGTATTATTCCTATTAGCTTATCATTGGTTACCAAAATGTCCCCGGTTGGTTTGAATGCTTTAATGGTAGGTATTTGGATGCTCTCTAACGCCGCGTCTTCTTATTTTACGGGAGAAATTTCTAAAATCGGACAAGTTAATTTTCCTTTAAATACCACCGCCTCTTTACAACAAGCAGCAGCCATTTATCAACATTTATTTGCAGATACCGCAAAAATATTAGCAGTAACTGGAATTTTGATTTTGTTAATAGGACCTATTGTAAAACGCTTAATTAAAGCTAAAGCTATAAATTAGATTTAATTAAACGTTTCACTAGATTCCCGCAAAGTTCATCTATCAGGATGAAGTTGACAACAGCATGGCTAAGAAAGCAATGCTTAATTCACATGGATTGTCTGTAGTAATTAGCAATCATTTTGATGATTTAGGTTAAGAATTTATTAAGGAGCATACTATGAAATTTAAAATGAAGACATTAGTCATAGCCTTGGGCGCCTTAAGTTGTTTAAGCGTGGCTTATGCCACCGATAGTTCCCAAGCACAGTTGGCCAATGAGTTACAGTCAGTGAGCCAAGAAATGCAACAACTGCAAACCCAAGTTGTGGCTTTGCAAGACCAGGTAACTGTTTTAAGATCAAAACTAAAACAGCAGCGAACTACGAGTGTACCGACCAATCAGATTTCTCCTGAAAGTAAACGAGTGGTAACAACTAATAATGGTTCTAATAATGAGACATCAAAATCCACTCAACCCTTAACGCCTCAAGAGCTTAAAATTAGGCAGCGACTTTTATCTTTTGGTACTGATGTAGTGACAGGACCTTTTACCAGTGGGCCGACTTATTATAATGGTAGTGACTTGATTGTTAACTCACCTAGCATTAATGAAGATGTGACTTTGTTACGTCGACGAGCAGACAGTATTATTGCTAGAAGGAAAGTAGGTTTACCATCAGCTCCCAATCCTCGCTTAGTATTAAGTGGAGCCTTAGAAGGCATTGTCCAGTATAGTAGTTCTTATCAAGGTAAATCCACCAGTGATATCAATCTTGCAACTTCGAAATTAGATATTTTTGCGGAAATTACTAATTGGGTAAATGGTTACATGAGCTTTGCCTATGATGATTCACCGCCCAATACCAGTGCAAACAGAATTGATAACTCCCGTTTATTCTTAGATAAGGGATTTATTACTATTGGTAATTTATTGTCATCTCCAGTCTATGGTAGCATGGGCCAGATGTATTTACCTTTCGGTCGCTATAGTTCTAGTATGATTAGCTCGCCGCTCACTCAATATGTAGGTCAAACCAAAGCTCGAGCCATTGTAGTGGGCTTTCATCCTTATGAAGGGGCGGGTAAGCCTTATGCAGAAGGATTTGTCTTTCGTAGTGCTGCGAACAGCAATCCTAATCGTATTAATGGTTTTGGTGCTGATGGGGGTTATGCTTTTCAATTGGCTCAAACTACAGGAGATATTGGTATTGGTTATATTAATAATTTGGCCGATGCAGCAGGTTTCCAAGATAATGGTTTAGGTAGTGCGTATTACCAGGGTTTCAATCAAAGCTCAACTACAGAAAATTTAGTGCATAATGTAGCGGGTACTGATATTCATGCAGTATTTGGTTGGGGGCCCTTAATTTTCATTACTGAGTATGTCACTGCAATTCAACGTTATTCGCCAGCAGACTTAACTTATAATGGCCATGGTGCTAAACCCTCTGCTTTAGATGCGGAAGCCACTTACTCCTTTAATCTTTGGACTAAACCTTGTACCTTTACCTTAGATTATGGCGCCTCACGTCAAGCGCTTGCCTTAAATATTCCAAGAACACGTTATGGCACAGCCTTCCAAGTTGCAATTGTAGCCGATACTTTATTTACCATAGAATATTTGCATAATATTAATTATGGTAAAAATGATACAGCGACTGGGGACTCGACAACGGCTTATACAGCTGCTGACTTAGGTAAGAGCTCTAATACTATGAATGCGCAAATAGGCGTATATTTTTAGTCTATTCTATGTTAATAGCATCTTTTTAAGTTTTAAAAAGATGCTATTAACTTCTCACTAAAACTTGTAAGTTTTCACCAAACTCTTGTCGATATAATTGCTTAGTGATTGTAAACTGTGAAGATAACTTGGTTGTTTCTTCAGCATTTTCAGGATCACTCGGATGGTGATGAATATAACGACCACGCAAAGCTAAGCAGTCGATTAAGTATTGCTTAGTATACAAAATGTGATTATGCCAAAATTCATCAATATCCCGAGTTGGTATCAAAGGATGCTCAGGATATCTGATTAATAGCCATAAAAAACGTTTATATAAAGTTTCACATTGAGTTATCAGCTCAGGTTGCCAACGCGGCAAAGGATAGTGAACTGAACACATTTTGCGGCTAATATAACCTAGATCGAGCTGCTCAAGATAAGTCTTTGCCTTGGTTAATGAGGGGGCAGTGTTCATAGCTTATTGATTAGCAATGCAATTACCGCTTTGACAATGACCACTGCAACGTGCTTCTTGTCGTGAAGCTGCGACTTCTATATCAGTAAAAGTACCCACAACTGTCTCTTGGCTAGGGCTCATAAAAATGGCATTTAATTCAGTTTTTTCTGTTAACATAGTAGTATTCCTCAATAAGATTTCTAGTGATGGCTATTATAAATTAGCCAATTGATAAAGCAACCTATGGAATATTTAAAGTTTGGATGTTAATTGATTCAAGTCAATTAATATTAACTACCAGGTTGCAGCCTGTTCATTTGGAAAGATTTTGATGACTTGCGTTACCCCGGAAATTTGACTGGCAAGGGTAACTATTTTATTGGCTTGTTCGTTGGTAACAGATCCCATTAAATAAACAGTACCTTGTTGAGTAATAATGGTGAGCTGTGCGGTTTGCAGAGACTTATTTTTCATAATATCTACTTTAATTCGGGTAGTAATCCAATAATCTTTGGCTCGAGTTAGTTCAGAGCTTGGCGAGGCTATAATAATTTCATTATAAAGTTTCATAATGCCGTGAGTTGTTAAAGCAATTCTTTGAGCTTGAATTTTTAATTCTTTTGTTGGTGCTTGACCTGTTAATAAGACATAACCATTAAATACAGTCACCTGAATATTGCATTCATTACTAAAAATAGGGGTACTAAGTTTTTTGCGAATAGATTGTTGAATTTGTTGATCAGAGTTAATTTCTGGTGCAGTTCTTTTATCATGAATATAAACAGCGGCCATAACTACTGTTGCAGCACCACCTAAAACCAAAGGGATGCAACCAGATAATAAAGTTGCCATAACTATAACAAGAGCTAATTTTTTTAACATATTACATTTCGCCAAATAAAGATTGATCAATTAAATCACATAGACAATGAATAATTAGCAGATGTGTTTCTTGAATGCGAGAAGTTTTTTCTGCGGGCACTCGAATTTCGATATCAGCAGGATAAAGCAAGCTCGGTACTTTACCTCCCTCTTGACCTGTTAAAGCGATAATCAGTAAATTACGATCATGTGCAGCTTCAATAGCACTTAACACGCTGGCTGAATTGCCGCTGGTAGAAATGGCCAGCAAAACATCGCCTTCACTACCTAAAGCTCGAATTTGTTTGGCAAAAACGTCATTATAATGATAGTCATTAGCAATGGAGGTTAAGGTTGAAGTATCAGTGGTTAAGGCAATAGCAGGCAAACTTGGTCGTTCGCGTTCAAATCGGTTAATTAACTCAGAAGAAAAATGTTGCGAATCACTTGCTGAGCCGCCATTGCCACAACTTAGAATTTTATTACCATTTAATAAGGCTTGGACCAAAGCCTGCGCTGCAAGGCTGATAGAAGAAGCTAATTTATCACGTGCTTTTTGTTTGGTTGCAATGCTTTCATCAAAGTGATGTTTTATACGGTTAATAGCATCCATAATTTTTATTTTTCTCCCAGTCATTAATTAAGTTATTTGTTTAATCTGTTTTTTTTGTATCCTAGTGGCGACTTAAGGCGAAGCGCTTAACTCAGCTATACCATTATTAAAATAAGCGACTGCAAGTTGGCGATAAACTTGTTGATTACTTAAATAAAGATTGCCGGTTACTCCTGATATAGCAAAAGTTGGTAGTAGCGTTAAGCGATTAAATTGTAGGCCTAGTTTATAGGCATCAATACCTACTGCAAAAAGGCGATTATAATTTCTAAAATTATTAGGCCAGGTTTGACTGATCTGAGTTCTTAAAGCACTGCTGTCACCAGCGTTACTTAATAAAAATGGCATATCGCAAAAATAAGCACTGTCCAGGTCTTTATTAACAGTAGGATTAGGATAACCGCTATAAATAAAATCAGTTGAGAAAACAGGTAAATTACCAGCAAAATAATATTTTAATAAGGGAAGAATTTCAGTAGCTTGATTAGGTGCTGCTACCAAGAAAATACCATTAACATCTTCTCGTCGTCTGGGGAGGGCTTTTAATTGTTGAGCGGTCAGCTTTTCTAACGCTTCTTTACGTAAAGCACTTTGGTTTACATGGAGTATATTGGCAATTTGATCATTCAGATCAGCATTTTGGAATTGTAAAGAATCTACTACTACACCACCTAGTTGTTGCCAACGTGTTGTAAAGCTTTGCAACACCGCTTGTCCCCAATCACCATTAGGTGTAATCGTTAAGATTTGACTTACACCATGTTGCCAGGCTGTATTGGCAGCTTCAGTAGCAGCTTGCGTCGGGGATAAACCAAATTCAATTAAATTGGGCGAATCAATAGAATCAGTAGTGTAATTCAGTGCAATCGTTGGCACAGTTATCGAACTACTATCTGCTAGGGTGGCTACTTCTGGTTTAGTTAAAGGACCAATAATTAATTGAGCACCATTATTAACAGCCTGTTGATATAAGCTAGCAATATTTTGGTTGTTGGTGTCATATACTTTAATGGTCGGCTTAGCGGAGACAGGCGTAGCATAATAAGCACTCATAAAACCGTTGAGAACTGAATTACCCATGGGGCCAAATTGACCAGATAAAGGCAATAGCAAGGCGATTTGGGTAGGGATTGGTGCTTGCGCAGCAGCGGTTAGTTGCGTGGCTGCGGGAATAAGCAGGTTGGCCGGATGATTGGAATAAGTTTGTTGCCATTGCTGAATAGCACTGACTAGACCGGCTGGATTATTAGATTGCTGTTTAGTAATGAGAGCGAGTTTAAACCAAGCATTCACATAAGAGTTGTTACTAGTATTTAAAACAGTATTCATATCAGTTAAAGAAACACTTTGTAAACTTAACCATAGATTATTTAAATCATTTAAATTAGTATCATTTAATAATTGATAAAGCTGCATTTGAAACACTAAACTAGTAGCAAGTTGATTGCTGCGTAAATAAGCTTGGGTTGCAATATTATAATAAACTACTTGTTGGTCAGAAGTTAAATTATTAACGGACTCTAATTTATTTAAAATAGCTACTGCAGCTTTAGGTTGATCTAAGGTTAATTTTAAATAAGCTTGTAAGATATTAAAATAAATTGCTTGTGAACCTTGTAAATTGTTGTTAGCCAGCAATTGTAATTCTTGACTCGCTGCATTTAAATTGCCATCTTGTAACATGCGCGTTGTGGCTAAGAGTTGATAATTTATTTGTACACTATTACTACTTGCTGCAGCTTGATTTAAATAACTACTTGCTGATTGAGGTAGTGAGGGGATATTGTAAGAGTAATTGACCTGCTGTCCACTGGGCGTAGCGCAGGCAGCTAAGGTTAACAAGATGGTTAAACTTACTAATATTTTTGCTTTCATGCATCAAATCTTCAAACAATTTAAAAGTTGCATTATACGGCATAATAGCTAAAAAAGTTAACTTTAAATGTAAATATAGGTATGATGAACCGCTTTCAAGACCTAATAGGCTAAGTAACGAAAATGTCACATTCTAAAACTGGAAAATTACTACCGTTTTTATTTTTATTGACCTTATTATTTTTGATTATGGAAATAGCGGCCTATAGTATGACAAGTCAGGGTGCTATTTACGTCTTTACTTTGATCAAAAAAAGATCCATTCAAATCCCTTTTAATGTTTTTGAAGGCCAGTTATGGTTTTTGTTAGCTCAACTCGCGCTACATATTGTTTATACTTTAATCATTTGGTTAGAGGCACGATTGATTGGTCATTTGTTTAACTATAGTTGGTCTAAAACTTGTCGACTAGGTTTTATCATCTGGTTTGGGAGTACCTTGACGGTACTTTTTGCGAATCAGGTTTTTTATCCAGCTTCTGGTTTTGCATTATTAACCGCTAGTATCCTGCCTCCTTTGTTAGCCATGATCTTGATGATTATGGGGGTTATACTGGTCATAATTTTTGCCACATTAGCATTGGCTACGTTATTAAAAATACTCTGGCAAAAAAGTCCAGCCTTGAATATTGTTGTTTTACTCATAGGTTGTGCAGGCTATTTATTATTTTTAGATCTAACTAAAACCGCAATGGCAGACACTCTTGCTACTTCCTCCGCATTACCTAATGTCATAATTATTGGGGTGGATTCATTACGCGTTGACTATACTGATTTTGGTGGCTATCAAGGTGATCAGCTTATTACCCCAAATCTAGATAAATTTTTACAATCAGCAACTATTTTTAATCAGGCCTATACGGCTTTAGCCAGAACATTTCCTTCGTGGACGGCAATTTTAACAGGGGCTTATCCTATTCATAATGGTGCAAGAAGTAATCTTGCTTACCAAGTTCCTTTGCAGTTACAAGATACGCTAGGTAATTTATTGCAACAAGCTGGCTATACGACAATTTATGCAACCGATGATAGACGATTTAGTAACATCAGTCATCGCTATGGATTTAATAAATTAATTGGTCCTAAAGAAGGTGCTAATGATTTTGTGTTAGGGGCTGTTAACGATTTACCCTTGTCAAATTTAATTTTAAATACGCGTTTAGGACAATATTTATTTCCATATAGTTATGGTAATCGAGCGGCGTTTGCTAATTATAAACCTGAAGCATTTAATGCTATGGTAGAAAGAAAATTATTGCGTTTACCCAAGAATAAGCCTGTATTTTTAGCGATTCATTTTTGTTTACCACATTGGCCATATACTTGGGCCGATCAAGTGTATACAACATCAATGTTGCCAGTTGGTCTTTATACAAAAAGTGTGGAGCGAGCCGATCAACAAGTAGCGAGTTTTATTGCTTTTTTACAAGTTAATCATTTTCTTGATCATGCTATTGTTATTGTCATTTCTGATCATGGTGAAAGTCTTCTAAAGCCGCATGATAGGATTATTGATAAAGGTGGATATGTTGAAGGCCCTCATAGTATGAAAAATGTGTTTACTTTGTTAGACGCTAACAGTATCAGAGGATTTGCTTTTGATACTTCTTATGGCCATGGCACTGATGTTTTAAGTCTATCACAATACCATACGGTGTTAGCGTTTAGAACATTTGGTATGAATCCTGAAAATGTGGCAGGTCACGTTAAAGCAACAGTTTCTATGATAGATATTAAGCCTACCATTTTAACTCTATTACACCTACCAGCGCCCGGCTCAGATGGTATTTCTTTAACTCCTTTTATCTACCATTCACAAAATAAAATTATTACACCGCCTATTTTTTTAGAAACAGGATTTACACCAGATAGTATTAAAGGGGCTAATATTAATATTCAAAATACTTTGGTCCAAGGTATTAAGATTTTTAAAATATTACCCAATGATAAATTAATTGTGAAACCGGCTATGAAAGCAGAAATTTTGGCTAGCAAAGAACGAGCAGTTATTTATCAAAATTGGGTGTTGGCTTTATATCCTAGACCTAATCAATTAATTATCCCTGTTTTAGTCAATCGTGAGACAGGAGAATGGACAGAAGATTTAACCTCTAACTTTGCTAAACAATCGCCAGCCAAACTAATGTTTGCTCAATTGAAAGAGCTTTATGGAAATGAGATTACTTATGTTTATCCTAATAGCTAGTTGAGGTATCGGTAAAGTCAATATATTTATATTTTAATTCAATAGCTTAGCTATTTTCAGTAAAGGTAGTCTAATAAAAACGAACTAGTCTATAGCCAATGTATTTTTAATACTTTGCTTAAACTTTGTTTGGGCATAATAAAGTAAGATAGAAGATGCATGAATCTAGTAGATTCGTTAAAATAGCCAAAACTTCTACTGGAGATTTCTATGACTTTTAAAAATAACCCGCTCAATAGCTTTGATCCAGAATTATGGGCAGCTATTAAAGCTGAAGAAAAGCGTCAAGAAGAGCATTTAGAGCTTATTGCTTCGGAAAACTATGCCAGTCCCAATGTCATGCAAGTCCAGGGTTCTGTGTTAACCAATAAATATGCAGAAGGTTATCCGCATAAACGATACTATGGCGGTTGTGAGTATGTTGATATTGTTGAACAATTAGCTATTGATCGATTAAAAGCATTATTTACAGCTGATTATGCAAATGTGCAGCCTCATTCAGGTTCTCAGGCTAATACGGCAGCTTACATGGCCTTGATTCAACCAGGGGATACTATTTTGGGCATGAGCTTGTCTGAAGGTGGACATTTAACCCATGGGGCACCAGTTAACTTTTCAGGGAAACTTTATCATGCTGTGCAATATGGATTAGATCCTAAAACAGGTGAAATAGATTACCAGCGAGTTGAAAAACTGGCTTACGAGCATAAACCAAAATTAATAATGGCTGGTTTTTCTGCTTATTCACGAGTAGCTGATTGGCAGCGATTTCGTGATATTGCTGATATGGTTGGTGCTTATTTAGTAGTCGACATGGCACATGTAGCAGGGTTAATCGCAGCAGGACTTTATCCTTCTCCGGTAGCTATCGCTGATATTACGACCTCTACTACTCATAAAACCTTGCGCGGTCCACGTGGTGGTTTCATTTTAGCAAAAGCCAATCCTGAAATTGAAAAAAAACTCAATTCAATTGTGTTTCCAGGTATTCAAGGTGGTCCTTTGATGCATGTAATTGCAGCGAAGGCCGTTGCTTTTAAAGAAGCTGCAATGCCTGAATTTGTGATATATCAAAAGCAAGTGATTAACAATGCTAAAGTCATGGCAAAAACCTTACAGGGACGAGGCTATGAAATCGTTTCTGGCGGAACTGATAATCATTTGTTCTTAGTTAGCTTAATTGATAAAGATATTACCGGTAAGGATGCAGAAAGAGCGTTAGGACTAGCTAATATTACCGTTAATAAGAACACAGTTCCCAATGAGCCGAGATCACCTTTTGTCACCAGTGGTTTAAGAATAGGTACGCCAGCCATTACTACTCGTGGTTTTAAAGAAGATCAATGTCAGCAAGTTGCTAATTGGATTTGTGATATTTTAGATGATTTGGCTAATGAAAAATTAATGATGCAAGTTAAGCAGCATGTGTTAATGCTTTGTAAAAAGTTTCCCGTCTATGCAGAAGATAACCAGTAACAACCGAGGATGTTATGTTTTGTCCATTTTGTAGTGAAGAAGATACTAAAGTCATAGACTCACGTTTAGTCAGTGATGGCAGTCAAGTTCGCAGAAGACGTGAATGTAGTAAATGTGGAGAGCGATTTACTACTTATGAAATAGCAGAATTAGTTATGCCTAGAATTATCAAGAGTGATGGTAAGCGTGATGGCTTTGTAGAAGAAAAACTCCGTGCTGGTATGCTGCGGGCCCTAGAAAAACGTCCAGTATCAAGTGAAGTGGTGGAAGCTGCGATTAATCATATTAAGCAACGTTTAAGAGCATCTGGTGAGCGAGAAATCTCTTCTGCATTGTTAGGTGAGCTGGTGATGGAAGAGCTTAGAGTGTTAGATAAAGTAGCTTATGTACGATTTGCCTCTGTGTATCGAAATTTTGAAGACATGGATGCTTTTCATGAAGAAATTAAAAAACTTAAAAAAGAAGAAAAGGTAAAATAAAGATGAAGCCGATTATGCGTCATAAAGCTCGTTTTCATGCCTTACAGGCACTCTATCAGGTATTGTTTACGCAGGATATTGCCGAAACGGTTATTGTGCAGCATGTTGATGAAATTAATCCAGATAAGGTAGATGTTGAGTATTTTCGAAAATTAACGGTAGGGATATTAAATGACCCTGCGCAACTAGATGAAAAGTTTAAACCATTTTTAACTCGAGCCTTATCAGAGTTAACGCCTATTGAACACTGTGTGTTAAGACTAGCTACCTATGAATTGCTTTATTGTTCAGAAGTGCCTTATAAAGTAGTGATTAATGAGGCTTTAGAATTAAATAAAGCCTTTGGTGCTCAAGAAGGGTTTAAATTTGTGAATGGTGTTTTAGATAAAGTAGCTAAACAGCTACGTGCTTCGGAGTTAATAGATCAGGGCAAGTAACCAATAAGTAGTAACCATGCTTAAGGTAAATAAACCATCTAGTAATTTAAATGAATTTGCTATCATCGAGACCTATTTTAATCGTCAGCCAAAGCGTGTTGAAGTGATTCAAAGTGTCGGGGATGATTGTGCTCTCATTAAACCACCGGTTAATGCTTTGTTGGCCATTTCTACTGATACTTTAATAGAAGGAACCCACTTTTATTCAACTATTGCGGCTGCTGATTTAGGATATAAGGCTTTGGCAGTTAATTTGAGTGATTTAGCTGCAATGGGAGCTGAGCCTGCTTTTATATTGCTTTCTTTAACACTTCAAGAAGCCAAAGCAGATTGGCTTTTAAAATTTGCTGAAGGCTTTTTTGAATTAGCTACGGAATTTAATATAGATTTAGTGGGTGGTAATATTGCTAAAGGTCCTTTGTCAATCACGGTTCAAGTTCAAGGTTATGTAAAGGAAGGTAAGCAGCTAAAACGTAGTGCCGCTCAAGTTGGAGATTTAATTTTTGTAAGTGGAGAACTAGGAACGGCTGGGACGGCCTTACAAACCATCAAGCAAGATTTAAATATTAATGAAGCTCAAAAAGCAGTGCTTATGCGTGCTTGGCAAAGGCCTTATCCAAAAATCAATTTGGGGCTTATACTAAGTGATATTGCGCATGCAGCTATAGATATTTCAGATGGGTTGGCGGCTGATTTGACTCATTTGCTACAAGCTAGCCAAGTAGGGGCTAGATTAGAAGAAAGTAAACTTCCTATTGCGCAGATAGTGAAAGAAATTTTTTCTTACCCGGAGGCTTTACAATTAGCTTTAACTGGAGGTGAGGATTATGAGCTTTGTTTTACCGCGCCAGCTCAATATCAAAGCTTGCTGGAAAAAAACTATCATTGTCGAGCAATTGGTGTTATAGAATCTGAACCAGGCTTGCGTTTACAGCAAGTAAACGGTAACATTTTGCCACTTCAGCAAATGGGCTTTAGACATTTTTAAGAGGATTGCATGCAGCATCGAGCGCCTACAACGGTATGGACTAATCTTATTCATTTTTTAGCTTTTGGTTTTGGCAGTGGTGCTATTCCCTTTGCCCCAGGAACAATGGGTACGCTAGTTGCTATCCCAATTTATTTATTGATTGCTCAACTGTCTTTGCCTCTTTATTTATTAATGGTGTTAATTTTGTTTGTAGCGGGCATTTGGTTATGTGAAATAGCAGCACGTGATACGGGTGTACATGATCACCCAGGAATTGTCTGGGACGAAATCGTTGGTTTTTTAATTACGATGATTGGTGTGCCACCAACTTTTAAATGGATTTTATTAGGATTTATACTATTTCGTTTGTTTGATATTTGGAAGCCTTGGCCCATTAGAACTATAGATCGAAAAGTTAAAGGTGGTTTAGGTATTATGCTAGATGATGTTTTAGCTGCAATTTTCGCTTTTGTTATAATGCAATTAATTGCAATTTTAATGGGTCTGCCACTTTAATTATTTTAAGTTATCATCAAGGTGTGTAGCCATCGGCTTCTTCTTTGTTAATAATTTCTGGCTCTTCATCTATTATTATAGGTAAAAATAAAGCAGATCTTTTTGCGCTGGAGGCAGTTCTTGCAGCGTGTAATCCAGAAAAATCAGTAGTTATTTTTGTTGCCGTTAAGCTGGCAGCTAACTGCCTATAGAGAGCAGCTTTTATAGGATCAGTTGGAAAAAAAGTAGGCGTAGGGGTTCTTGCTATGGCAGCTGAAGTAACACTGGCAGGACTTTCAGTTGCAAAAGAAGCTGCTGCTCCTTCTCCTACTGCCTTAGATGTTTGCAGATCAGCTAAAATTTTTGCTAAAAAAGCGGCATCGATTTCAGCAGTCATCATTGCACTCTTCTTACCTACGCAAACTCTATCCTCATCTTCATCAAGTGCACCTGGAGGAACACTAGGCGTTACTTTTTCAGTTTTAGCGCTAGAGCTAATACCTAATTTTTCTAATAATTCAGGAAATACTTGCATCGCCTGTAAAAAATTAGGAAGTTCATTAAAAGTAGGGATAGCTTCAGCTAAAGTAGCTATATTATTGAGAATGGTTAGACTTAATTGTCTTGCTTCCTCATAATAAGCAGGGTGAATGGGGCCAACTCCTTTTACTGCACCGATTTTTTTGGTTTGCGTGGGATCATAAGAATCTATATAAATGTTTTCTACTACTAATTTGTAAGCAATAAATTCTACATTCTCAGGGATAAGCTCTGGATGATCATTGAAAAAAGCAAGTAACTCATTACCATAAGTTTCAAAATCATCAAAGTAAATAAATTTAATAGGTTTATCAGGATGTTTGTTAGCTAACTCTTGAATTTGAATCCAGGTGTTTAAAAATTTACCATGATCACAAAGCGTATGATGTTCAATGGATTCATCTAAAGCTGCAAAAGAACCAGGTTTTACGCCATCATAATCATTAAAATATTCAGCACCAGGAAGACTATTAAAGATATCTAGATATCGTGTAGCCTTTGCACAAATACGTGGATGAGTTAAATATAAGCCAGGACGGAATCTCTTACCTTGTAGGCGCCAGTATTCTGGAAATAAATCAGCGGTGACTAAATTATCAGGATCTATTTTTACTTGCCAACCAGGTACTTCTATTAATTTATTTAGTAAATCGACTACTTCTTTAAATAAAAAAATTGACCCACTATAGACAACAGCACGTCGCTCAGGCGCTAGAAAATCATATTTGTTTAGTATATTGTGTCGGTCAGAATTTAAGTCTTGGCGTAAAGAGGCGATATATGAATAAATTTGTACAGTGGGTAAATCAGCCGCAGCTTCACTAGGGCTTGCAATGTTAGTCAAAGTTTCTCGAATAAGTTCATTAAAGAATTCTCTAAGTAAGGCGAGTTTACTGTCAGCTTTTTCAGGATTAATGTGATAGCCTTTCGTAAATGAGTGTGCAAATTGGCCTATAGAGCCATCATGATCGAAAGCAAAACCAAAAACAAATTTTGACATTTAGGAACCCTTTTTCTTATTATTTTTGTAATATCAGTATACCAAAAAAAATTGCTCAAGTAAAAAAATATTAAGGTTTTTATAGGGGTTTTTCTTAATATTTCCTTAATAATTACTGATAGTACTAAATAACTCATGACAAAAGTTAATTGGCTAAACCAATAAATTAAAGTTGTTTGAAGAATTTAAGTTACGTATTTCGAGTAAAAGATTTTTAATCTTGAATATGGCAGGGGAAGAATACTATTAAAATATTTAAGATTATCGGCGTAGCGTTTTTTTATAACGCTAGAAAAATAATGGCAATATTCAAGAGACGGCTTTTTAACTGCTTGATAAAATGGATATTTGTGTGATTTAGCAAGGAATATATTATTTGAGAGATTGTTTTGAATCACAAAAGGTTACAACTATTCACAAGTTGCGATCAGCATCTAAGATGCTGACTAGCTATCGAGGGTTGGAGCTACTGATTAGTAGTTAGAGTTAGAAACAAGATAATAATTTAATGGGCTTTGGGGGTATGGTTACTTAATTTAACTTTTTCTAACATAAATATTAGGGGGATTAAAATTATAAACGTAATGGTAATTACCCAGTAAGCATCCACAAAAGCAATCATAGTGGCTTGTGAGCTAAGTTCTTGGGCTAAGCGCTGAACAGCTTGTGGTTGGTTAACTGCTAAATGCACAAGTTGTAGCCAACGTTGTAAATTATAAGCTGTAACTTGAATATAGCCTCCTAAGATATTCCAATTAATTTGGGTTTCAAAAGTAAGAATCGTACTCAAAATAGAAATTCCAATTGAACAACCTAAGTTTCTGCCAAAACTAAATAAGCCAGAAGCTTCAGCATAGTCTTTCTGCGGTAAAGTACTAAGCGCTAAAACCGAAATAGGCACAAAAAATAAGCCCATTCCAAAACCTTGAATAGCACCCTGCCAAGCCATTACACTAAAGCTGGCTTGTAGGTTTGTCTCGCTCATTAAATAGGTGCCAAAATCAGCAATGATAATACCGCTTAATAGTAGCCAGCGCTGATCTACTCGTTTAGATAAAATAGCAGTAATCATCATACTGACTGCCGCAGCAATTCCTCTAGGCGCCATGACTAAACCAGCATTTTCTGCAGTATATCCCATTAAGTGTTCGAGCATTAAAGGTTGAATAGAAATAGCACCAATAATACCAATGCTAAAAAAAGTAAACATAAAAGTGGATAAACAAAAGTTGCGATTACTAAAAAGTCGTAGATTAATGATATTATCTTTTTTTAAAATCCCACGGACTATAAAAGTGCTTAACAATACGATGGCAGCAATACAGATAGCTTGGATAAAATCAGAACTAAACCAACCACTAGAATTACCTCGATCTAGAAAAACTTGTAAGCAGCCAATTCCGGTGGCCATTAAAAATAGTCCAATTAAATCAATTTTGGGTTTTTTAGGAAGTGTTTCAGTGATGGATTCAAACGTTAAAAGTAAGGCAATGAGGCAAACAGGAACATTGATATAAAAAACCCAGCGCCAATTTAAAACCTCTGTGATATAGCCACCTAAGGTGGGACCTAAAACTGGTGCTACCATAACCCCCATTCCCCAAATTGCCATGGCTTTGCCTTGGTCTTTTTGCGAATAAGTGTCACGTAAAATATATTGTGATAAGGGTACTAATACAGCACCAAATGTTCCTTGCAAAGTTCTAAATAATACAATTTCCGTCAAAGAGGAAGAGAAGCCACACATTACAGAAGCAATTAAAAAGCCGCTGATTGCAAATATTAGTAATTTTCGTCGTCCTAGTAAATTAACCAACATACCTGTTAGTGGCATAACAATTGCAGAGGAAACAATATAAGAAGTTAATACCCAGGTAATTTGATCGGTGTTGGCACCTAATTCCCCCATCATAGTTGGCAAGGCAACGTTAACAATGGTCATGTCTAGTATTTCAATGATGGTTACTAGCATGACACAAAGAGTAATTAAAATAACATGTAATCGATCAGGTTTAATTGTTTGTATAGTGCGTATCATGGATGTGTTGTATCAATAATAACCTTAGCGCTCGCTCCGATTCGTAAAGGGAGTTGAGAAGATGTATTGGTAATGATTATTTTTACTGGAAAGCGTTGAGTGACTTTTACCCAGTTACCTGTGGCATTTTCAGGGGGTAATAAAGAAAAGGCTGCACCACTGCCAGGGCTCACTTTGTAAACCTGACCCTTAAAAGGATGGTCAGGATACATGTCAGTAACAATGATAGCTGATTGTCCTGATCTAATTCGATCTAATTGAGTTTCTTTAAAATTAGCATCTACCCACCAAAGATTGTTTTCAACAATATCAAAAAGTTCATTACCTGCTTGTACTAAGGTACCAGGGCGAACATCAAAATTGACAATAATACCGTTATTAGGGGCAATAATCATGGCATAGCTTAAATTAAGATTAGCTTGATCAAGTTTGGCTTTGGCTGCTCTCACAGTAGCATTCAGATTGCCTTGTGCACCTAATTCTGCCAGGGTTTCATCAAGATTTTTATAAGCGGCTTGTAAGCCAGCTTGAGTTACTTGAAGTTGATTAATGACTTCATCACCTTGCTGTTTAGAAGCTTGACCATCTTTGACTAAGGCAAGAATTCGACGGGCATTATCTCTAGCCAGAGTTAAATCTGCCTGCTTTTGTGGAATCTCTGTTTTAGCAATATTAACTGCGGCCACAGCTGATTGTTCTTTTTGTAAGGACAATGCTAATTGTGCTTCTGCAGCATTCACTGCAATTTGAAAAGGCCTGGGATCGATTTGTAATAGAGGTTGGCCTTGCTTAACAGTTTGGTAGTTTTCAACAAAAATTTGTGTGACGGGCCCAGAAACTTGCGGTGAAATATGAATAACATTAGCATTAAGATAGCTATCATCAGTTGATGGATAAAGGGTTTCATGATGCCAGTAGATCAAAATACCTAAGGCAATAAAAGCAACCACGATTAACCAAACAATAATTTTAAAAAAAGCTTTCATAATTTAACCTAACTAAGCAAGCTGACTTGCAGGATACCATTAACGTTGCTAACTTTACAAGTCTCGCTTAGTGAGAGACAATGATGAATTCTATGTTTTAAAAAGGCCTAATCAAGCATCGTTGTTTATATGAGTTGAAACATAATTTATTAATTATTTGCTAGTTAAAATTACCTCGATAAGCGGCCATCAGTGAGAAATTAGCTAAAAAGAAAGAGGCGTACTGGCTAGCAACAGAGGCGCATAACTATTGACCATTGACTTTATTATGTTCATAAAGTAGCCACCGCGCTCAGTTTAATTACGCTTTAAAACTAGGGTTAAAAATCATAACCTGCATTTAAAAATTTAAAATAAAAATTAGGTCATTGTAGGGATTTTTGGCATAATGATGGCGATAAATCAATAAAAGTGTTTTTTCTGATAAGATTGAAACGATTTTATTTGACTATCAGCTAATTTGAGCCTATTAATAGTAGCACGTACATAACAAGCTATTGATTAATTTGTTACAAGTTCGTCAAATTTACTGTGTTCCACTTTGAGAGGATTGAAAACATGAGCAAAAAAACGATCGTTGTTGTAGGTGCTGCAGCGCTATTAGCTTCTAGCATGGCAATGGCAGGGGTAAATTCTACAACTTCTAATCCAGCAGCGGTGGCAAAAAGTGCTACTACTTTAGGCGCCTGTTCTAGTTCTACAACTAGTACAACATCGACTAGCAGTAGCGGTTGTTGTTCAAGCTGTGGAAGTTGTTGTGGTAGCTGTGGTTCTTGCTGTGGAAGTTGCGGCAGCGCTTGTGGTAGTAGCTGTGGTAGTAATTGTGGCAGCTGTGGTAGCAGCAGCTAAAATTGCTCAACTTTTCCCAATGAAAAGGCCATGTAGTAATGGCCTTTTTTCATTAGTGAGTCATCTTAAAACATTGTATAATACTTTCATTTTAGTATGAACTAAGCACAATGGAGAAAGTAGGTGACTGAATTGGTTTTATCCTCTGCAATACAGCAAGCTCAAGAAGAGTTGATCCAATGTTACCGTGAGTTGCAAACCAAAAGCTCTAATGTGGTATGGGAGATCCTGCAAAATTATGCAATGGTTTATCAATGGGATCATTATCCTAAGGATGAAGTGTTTGGTAAGCCTTATCACGGTCAATATTATTATCATAGTCATCCTTCAAAAGATAAAGATCGAGTAATAGAGCATGGCCATTTTCATGTTTTTTTTCGGTTGGCTGGTGTGCCGCAGGAGTGTAAGCCTTTATATTTTTCTGAAAAATATAAAAAAGATTCTAACAAAGATAATTTATGTCATTTATTTGCGATAGCTATGAATGATAAAGGGCTGCCAACATCTTTATTTACTACAAATCATTGGGTCACCCAAGGGATTTGGTATGCTGCTGAAGATTGTTGTAAAATGCTGGAACTGTTTCACGTCGACTCTCCTAAAGGTCCGATATTAACCAATCGATGGATAAATGCTATGGTAAAACTTTTTAAAGAACCCTTACGACAATTATTATTGCATCGAGATCAAGTGATGCAAGAGTGGTTAGAGGAAAATAAAAGCAAAGATATTTATATCGATAAAAATTTAGAAGTTATTTCAGTATGCCCCTTGGTTTAATTAAGAGTTATTATCTTAGCAATCATAAAACTTTAATTCATGAAAAATAATTCATTTAATATAAACCAGATTAAAGATAAGTTTAATCGACATGCAAAGAGCTATGATCAGCATGCAATTTTATTTCAAACGATCAATCAACAGTTGCTAGCAAGATTAGACTATATCAAAACTCAACCTCAAAAAATTTTGGTATTAGGCTGTGCAACAGGACAAGCTTGTTTATTGCTTGCTGAGCAATTTAAATCTGCAGAAATTATTGGTATTGATTGTGCAATAGAAATGCTGAAACTTGCTAAACAAAAAACAAGTGCGAAAGAAAATATTAAATTTATTGCTAGCTGGATGGAAACTTTACCTTTTCAGGCGGAGCAGTTTGATTTAATTATTTCTAACTCTGCATTGTCTTGGTGTAATAATTTATTGGTAGCTTTATTAGAAGTTCAGCGAGTATTAAAACAAGAAGGACTTGTTTTATTTTCAACATTTGGTCCAGATACGTTAAAAGAAATAAGACAAGCTTGGTCCGAGGTTGATCATCATGCTCATGTACATACTTTTTTGGATATGCACGATGTAGGAGATCGATTGTTAGCAGCTGGTTTATCTGATCCTGTGATGGACACGGATAGGTTTCAATTGCAATACCAATCGATTGAGCAAGGTTTACAAGAACTTAAGGCGCTTGGTATTACTAATATACTTAACGATAGGAAAGTGGTTGCCAAAGATAGATTTAAAAGATTTGAGCGAGCTTTAAGAAGTTTTTATACCCCAGAAAAAAAATTACTGCTTACTTTTGAAATTGCGTATGGCCATGCTTGGAAGAGTGCTAAAGCTTTGACTAAGGAATCAGAGTTTTATATTTCTCTTGCGCTATTAAAAAAAGAGTTGTCTAAATAAAAGATTGTTAACTTAGAGAAGATTCTTTTATAGCCACAAATACTTTTTTAGCAACATTGATAGTTTGCAAAACCTCTGTTTCAGTATGGGCAGCAGAGATAAAGCCGCTTTCATAAGCAGAAGGAGCAAAATAAATACCTTCTTGTAACATGTTATGGAAGAAAATATTAAATTGCTTAACGTTAGTTTGCATGACTTGCTTGAAATTAGTAACTTTATTAAGATCTGTAAAAAATAAGCCAAACATGCTGCCAATTTGATTGGTTGTAAAAGGAACACTATGTTCATTAGCAGCTTCCTGTAAGCCTGCTAGTAATCGTGTGGTTAATTGTTGTAGAGTTTGATAAAAACCAGGTGCCGCAATTAATTCTAAAGTCTTTAAGCCAGCAGCCATAGCAACTGGGTTACCTGATAAGGTGCCCGCTTGATATACTGGACCTGTTGGGGATAGATACTCAAGTATATCCGCTCGGCCTCCAAAAGCTCCTACAGGCATACCACCGCCAATAATTTTTCCTAAAGTGGTTAAATCAGGTTTAATTTGTGTAAGCGCTTGCATACCACCTAATCCAACTCGAAATCCAGTAATTACCTCATCAAAAATAAGTAAACTACCATATTGATTGCAGAGTTCTCTAATACCTGCTAAAAAACCGGGCTCAGGTAGAATACAATTCATATTCCCAGCAATTGGCTCTAAGATAACAGCCGCGATTTCTTGTGCGTTTTCTGCAAATAAGATAGCTACACTGGTCAGATCATTATAAGTAGCAATTAAAGTGTCATTAGCAGCGCCGCTGGTGACGCCAGCTGAGCTAGGTTGGCCAAAAGTTAAAGCCCCGGAACCGGCTTTGACTAATAAGCAATCAGCATGGCCATGATAACAGCCTTCAAACTTAATAATTTTATTGCGCTTAGTAAATCCCCGAGCTAAACGAATAGCAGACATTGTGGCTTCGGTGCCAGAGTTTACCATGCGTATTTTTTCAATAGCAGGCATTAATTGACAGATTTTAGCAGCTAATTTGATTTCAATTTCTGTTGGGGCACCAAAGCTTAATCCTTTGGCTACAGCTGTTTGGACAGTTTTTACTATTTCAGGGTGGGTGTGGCCTAGAATTAAAGGTCCCCAAGAACCAACATAATCAATATAAGGTTTATTATCGACATCATAGAGATAGGCACCTTGACCTTTTTCAATAAAAATAGGATGTCCACCGACGCTTCCAAATGCTCTAACAGGAGAGTTGACGCCGGCTGGTATATATCGCCGTGCTTCTTGAAAAAGGGCCTCAGATTTTGACATAAATAACTTCCTCAAAAAGGTTTAACTACAACTAAAATAACAATAATAATCAATAAAAGGGTGGGAATTTCATTAAGCCAACGATAAAAATTTTCACTATGCTGGTTATGATTAGATTTAAATTGCTGTAATAAATAGCCTAGATAGAAATGATAAGTATATAAGAACAAAACCAGAATTAATTTAAGATGTAACCACATTTGGTGGCTATAGAAAGTATAGTGTGGAAGCCAAAGACTTAATCCAAAAAGTAAGGTCATGATGGCTGCTGGCATCATGATATAATAGTAAAGACGGTGTTCCATGATCTTAAATTGATCGTTTAACAGTTGATTATCTGTTTGGACATGATAAACAAAGAGCCTTGGTAGGTAAAAAAGCCCTGCAAACCAACAAACTACGGCAATAATATGAAATGCTATCAACCAATTCATGCTAACTTCTCATCAGTATAGAGTTTGACTCTCTTGATTAGACATTGGATAATAATGTAAAACTTCAATAAATGGAAATAATATGACAACAGAAACCGCTGATAATACAGTTCAAACTTACAAACCTGCACCTTTGGTTTTTACTCAAGCCGCAGCCTATCAGGTCGCTAAACTTGTTGCTCAAGAAAAAAACTTAGCTTTAATGTTAAGAGTATTTCTGACAGGAGGAGGGTGCGGTGGTTTTCAATATGGATTTACTTTTGATGAAATAGTAAACGATGACGATACTGTAATAGAGCGTACAGTTACTTTACCTGCAGGAGAGGAAGGCGTTGAAACGGATATGACAATACAAGTAAAGGTGTTGGTGGACCCCATGAGTTTTCAATATTTGGTAGGCGCTGAAATTGATTATAAAGAAGATTTGAGTGGTGCTCAATTTGTAATTCGTAATCCTAATGCCAAAACTACCTGTGGTTGTGGTTCTTCTTTTTCAGTGTAGGTAGGCTTAAATTAATTATGATTAAATAAAGAGTCTATTAATATCGAGTAAACTGCAGCATTGTACGCTTGATTAGGTAAGGGGAAAAAGGTGTTTGTTAAACAAGCTTTAGAAATTATAAAGAAAGGTGTTGATGAATTAATAGGAGAAGAGGATCTTATTGAGCATCTCAAAGCTAATAAAGTGTTAACAGTTAAAGCAGGCTTTGATCCCACTGCACCTGATCTTCATTTAGGACATACCGTTATCATTAATAAAATGCGCCAATTTCAAGATTTAGGCCATAAAATAGTTTTTTTAATTGGTGATTTTACTGGCATGATAGGTGACCCTTCTGGGAAAAGTGTCACAAGACCACCATTGACTGTTGAAGAAGTTGCTGAAAATGCAAAAACTTATAAAGAGCAAATTTTTAAAATCTTAGATCCAAATAAAACAGAAATAAGATTTAATTCTGAATGGATGGCAAAAAAAACCGCAGTTGATATGATACGTTTAGCCTCTAGCTATACGGTGGCACGAATGTTAGAGCGCGATGATTTTCATAAACGTTATAAGGCTAATCAACCAATTGCAATCCATGAATTTATTTATCCTTTAGTGCAGGGCTATGATTCAGTAGCTTTACAAGCAGATATAGAGCTAGGTGGTACAGACCAAAAATTCAATTTATTAGTAGGCCGTGAATTGCAAAAACAGTATGGTCAAAAGCCACAGGCAGTATTAACCATGCCTTTAATTGAAGGTTTAGATGGCGTAAAGAAAATGTCTAAGTCTTTAAATAATTATATTGGTATTTCTGAACCTGCTAGAGAAATTTTTGGTAAAATTATGTCAATTTCTGATGAGTTGATGTGGCGATATTTTAATTTACTCAGCTTTCGATTGCCGGCAGAGATTATAGCTTTAAAGCAAGCTGTAAAGGAGGGTAGAAATCCCCGTGATGTAAAACTTGAATTAGCAGAAGAGATTGTTACGCGTTTTTATAATAAAACGATTGCACAAGAGGCTCATCAAGAGTTCATTAATCGATTTAAGCATGGTGAATTGCCAGAAGAAATGCCAGAGCTGACTTTTCAACTTAAACCCGGAGAAAATTTGCTTATTAGTCATTTGTTGAAAGAAGCAGGGTTAGTGCCGAGTACTTCGGAAGCTAATCGTATGATTAAGCAGGGGGCTGTTAAAATTGATGGAGAAAAGCTAGAAAACTTAAAATTAGCCTTTCATAATGATTTTGAAGGTGTTTTTCAAGTGGGCAAAAGGCGTTTTGCAAAAATTAAAATTGTTGCTTAGTAGGAGCAATAAAATAATTGATTACTTAAGTATTTTACTAAAATCTATGATTTCAGAAAAAAAGCTACTATCTAGCACTTCTTGATTGACACCATTAATATGAATTAGAACTAACCTTATTGAATAACCACAAGGAATGACAAGCCTGCTCATTTTATTTTCTATTTCATTAATAAGCTCACTATCTATTTTTTGTTTTTTTAAATTTAATTTCACAAACATAAAGAGTTCTAAATCTAGTTTGAATTAAATAATCGATTTGACAGCCCGGTGTGCGCAGAGTTTTTCTTTGAAAAAATGGATTGTCAGTTTCAATATCATCTGATTTTAAATTAAGACATTGCTTAATATAAGCTCTATTTTTTAATACTAGGTTTTCAAATTGTAAGGCTAAAATTATTTCCCAGTTAGATAGTAAATGCAGAGATTTGAAATCAAATGCATTGTTTTCAATTTTATATTTATTTTTATCAATATATTTTAAATAAAATCTTAAATAATTATCGCTTAATCTAAAATGACTTAATTTTGATATTTTGCTAGATTTTAAGTGCCAGGTATAATCTCTAGTAATAAAACCGGATTTAATTAAATTTTCTAAATATTCACTGATAAAACCACTGGGTTTAGTATTTAACTTATGGTAAGTTTCTTGGATATTCAAAGATCCTTGACTAAGAGTTTGTACAATCTTTTTGTAAATAGTGCTTTGTTTAGAAAAAAGATCAGAAAAAATTTCATTAAACTCATTAACAAGAGCGCTTCCTTTAATAAAGCACATATCTTTTATGTTTTCCTCAGTGCTAAGAGAGAGTTTCATTTCTTCTAAGTAGCGTGGTATTCTGCCGGTGACCGCTAGTATTTTAAATTTTTCATAAGCAGAAATATTTTTACTATTTCTTCCCCCAAATTGATTACAGTCTGACAAAGGAAGTTCTTCTAAGGTTAATCGATAAGAGATACGACCAACAAACCCTGTGCTAGAAAGTATATTTTTATCAATCCAAACTGAAACTGAACCACAAAGGATAAGAATGAGCTGTGGATTTTTTTTAAAATAAATATCCCAAGCATTTTTTAATTTTCCTAAGAAATCTGGGTCTTTTGATCCCATCCAAGTAATTTCATCAAATAAGATAATGACTCTACCTTGTAGGGCTTTTTCAGCAAGTAGTAGAAATAATTTATTCCAGTCGTCAGCTTGTATTTCAGGTAATCCAGTTTGAATGCTTAACTGTTTTGCAAATTTTTCAATAAGTCTACTTTTTCCGACCCGGCGTCTGCCTTGAACCACCACTAGACTTGCGGAAGTTTTTTTTAATAGCTTATTTAAAGCTTCGAGTTCTTGCTGTCTACCAATAAAAGCCATAGGGTAGTCCTTGATATAAGTTATTACTACTACAAATCGACAAAAAATGGAATTTAAACTATAAGCCATTGATTTTTATATAAAACTTAGCCATATTGCCGTAAGGCATAAGCAAGTAAAGGATCTAACACTCTAACCTGATTAATTTTAAAAAAAGGTAAGGCTCTCTCTTCAAATGTTACTTTGAAAATCATATCTCTTTCAAATAGTGCCTTTGTACTTTGTAGAATACTAGAAGAAGCCATGCCTGTTTTAGCAATAAAAGTTTGGCTGCTTAATTCATTAGTAGGTTCAAAAGCTAATGATTTTATGACTTCTTGTTGATTACGAGTTAATTTTTCTAGCTCTACTACTAGGCGTCTTTTTTCATCTTCATAGCATTGATTCCAAGCTTCGATAATTTGTTGCTCTGTAGGAGGGTTTTTATTTTCCCAAATACGATTACAAAGTAGATTAACATAGAAAGGATGGAGTTCTGTTAACGCCATGATTTTATAAAAATTTGCTTCTGATAAGGTCGACCCCCATTTATATTCTGCAAGTTTTTGTAAGTGGGATTTATAACTTTCTGAGCTCATTCTGTCCAAATAAATTTTGTCACATAACATATAAAGTGGCATAGATTTATCATCAAAAAGCTCTAATAACAAATGGCGATTACTACCTGAAAAAATAAAAATAATTTCTGAAGTTGCTTGGGCAATATGTCTGATAGCTCCTTGAATGGATTTAGCACTTTCTGCACTAGCGATATCTTGAAATTCATCAATAAAGAAAATAACTTTTTTGTGCTCAGCTTTAGCAAGTTCTTGTAAGGCTAAGAGCCCACTAAAAATTTGATCTGCTGCATCAACCTCACTTATGTTATAAGTGGTTTCAATTAAAAAATGTGAGACTGATAGAGACACTCTAAATTTACTAAAAAGAGCCTGCAGTTTTTGTAATATTTTTTGATCTAATGGTAAAATTTGCGAAACAATTTCAGCTATACCAGTGAGAATGCGTTTAATAATAGCTTTATCGTCATGAGCTAAGAATAAATCAATAGAAGCAAAAGGTAGTTTAGATTCAGAGACCACATGGTGAACTAAGCTTGATTTTCCGTATCGTCTAGGTGAAACCAAAACAGTATGTCTAGTTTTCATGATATTTTTATTTAATAGCTCTTTTTCTTTATGACGATTACAAAACTGTTTGCCTATCGCTAGTTTTGAAGGAAAGAAATCTTCCATTCTGTTTACCCTATTTTATATATCACATCAATAACTCATAATATATGATATATAATATATGTAAAAATTACAAGCTGTTTAAAGAAAAACTGTGTCCCTAATAAGCTTTTTTCTCTATTAAATCTGGCTACAGTTTTTAAAAAATAATCAAAAAAGATTGTTTACGGTGGTTTTAATAAATTAAGTTAACAGAATAAAAGGTTGGTGTTAGTTTTTGAAATTAAATAAAATAAATCGTTGACAGTCCTCCTTAAGTGCTTATAATGGCAAACCTTTCCTCGAGAGGGGAAGTTCTTTAACAAGTTAAGAGAAAAGAAGTTAATTTAATGAG
>Ga0155558_109_pt1 | contig 25944 bp, 18 predicted proteins | sample RifCSPhighO2_12_FD_107215 | JGI IMG/M metagenome (GOLD analysis project Ga0155558, IMG submission 107215) | Gammaproteobacteria bacterium RIFCSPHIGHO2_12_FULL_35_23
AAAAAACGTCGTATTAAAGAGTGTGGAGAAATTGTAGTTAAACATGGTCTTGATCAATACGATAACGCTATTTTAGATAAAGCGTTTGTCAAACTTGCTAAAGAGTTAAATAATGAATCTTCATAAAAAAATAGAAAGGCAAACCCAAAAAATTTCAAAAATCGAAAAAAATTTAGCTATTCAACGACTAAGAGAAAGGCGATTAGATACTAGGCGAAAAATTCTTCTTGGCGTATATGCTCTTGAGGATGCTCGAAAAGAAGGGAGAGAAAAAGAACTTTTTGAGGCAGTATCCAACTATTTAACTAGAGAGCAAGATAAACTACTTTTTAATCTAGCTGGGATAGATAAAAAATTACCCTAACAACAATTTCTAAACTACCTGTTTAACATTATTGGAGTACCCTAATGGATAATAAGTACTTTATTGAACAGAAAATCTCCTTTTTAAAAAATGAAATAGCTGCTTTAAAAATTCATTTAGATTATTCCGGCCATATGAAATTAAATGAAGATCTAAAGGAAATAATTTGCCAAAAAGACTGTCTATTTAATAAACGAAACATTTCTGCATCAAAATTGTCTCAAAAATCAACAAAAAGCAATTTTCTTACAGTTTTAGCTAATCGAATAATTGAAATGCTCTCGCCAACCCCTGTCATCAATTATCTTATTGCCTCTTTTCTATTTGGGATAGTGATATATTTTATTAACCACCCGGAGGGAATAAAATGGTTAATAAAATACAAACTTTATTTTGCCTATTTTGCTCAATTTGCGCTGGCAATAACAATAATCAAATCAGCTTCTAAAGGACTGCTGTTACCTCTTCTAGCATTATTTATAGGAAGCATTGCCTTTAAGGTAATAAGCCCTTCGGACACGTTATTTGAACTAAGTAAAAATTTTTATGGTTTCATAATGATAATTGGAATTTTAGGAACCTGTATTTCTATCATTAAAATTAATTGAAAATTTGCTAATGCTTGAGAGAGATGTCAATGATGAGTAATCTAAAAACCCTGGAACCAAAAGAAGCGTTTAAAAAACACTTGATAGACTATCTAGTGAATAGACAACTTGATCTCATTAAAAGCACAATACAATTATTATGTTTTTTTATGATTAGCGCATGGTTAATAATAGCAGGTTGTCTTTTTAAAGAGTCAGGTGTTATTGGACAGACATTACATACTGTTTTTATAGTTGAGATTATACTGTTTGTTGTTTTCTCATATTTTTTATTAAGAGATTTTTTTGCTCTTTTAGCAGTAAATAGACAAATAATAACCACTATAGAACACGGGTAATAGGCGGGCCATTCACCAAATGACATCGGATACGCATTCCTGTGAAGTGGAGCGGCTGTTATCGTTGATGTGGACCAGCTGTTCTTGCGAAGTGGGTCATCTGTTACTGCAGGTGGACCACTTTTCTTTCTAAACGTTAGCGACAACAAGTGGTCCACTTCGCAAAGTGATTGCATATTGGAAAAGAGCAAAAAGGTCAAACTATAGCAAGTTATGGAAAACGATTAATTAAATGGCACGTGATTGAAAAGCCTGAAGATATGTTAAAATGCCCCGTTGTGTTAGATTTTTAGGTTATAAAGAGCGAATTTTCCGAGGTAAAAGACGATGATCGCCCAAGCCGCCCTTCTCTTTAACTTAAACATATTACATTAATGGCTCATTTCACTATAAATAAATGAGCCATGAAATTCGAACTTATAGTAACAATCACCTTGCTAAAAACTCACAATCATTATGAGAGTTAAAAAATAATTAATGCCGATTTGATTTTTTTCCTTTATTTATCAATTCCACAACCAACCTAGCACTGTAAGTGTAAACTATGAATTATGCTTCCAAAAAGCCATCGACTATATCGCACCATTACAAATCCTGGCTAAAATTTAGACGCAATTTATCTTGTGATAATTAAATTTCGTAAAATTCCTTAAATACTTAGGCTTTTTAGATTAAAATTCGTCCGTATTTTCCATTAACATATAATAATATCTCCCATAACAGGAAAACAATGGATACAGAAGAATTAGAAACAATTTTTACTAGAGCAACCTCTCCGAAAGATTATCATTCTATTCTAGCAGGAATTATTCGTAATAGATTTACTGCTGCTAGGGATGAAGAAAGAAAATTATCTATTGTAATGGGTATCTTAGATAAACCAATCGCAGCGACATTATTAAGCTATTTTTCTAGTACAGATTTGTGGAAATTAAAAGCTTTGATTTTAAAAAAAATAGCTACTTGTGAAATCTCAAGAGATGTAATTAGAGTTACACGTAGAAAAATTATCTTAATTGAGGACATAACCACTCAGAATATGGTAAGAGACGTAATAGCTGCTCGCGACTCCGGTAGTGTGTTCACTATCACCGCTGATTATATTTCAAAGCACTTTCAAAGATATATTGACGGAAAAATTAAAATAGGTTTTGTTAAATTTGCAAGACAATATATGCATTTTTCTTTTTTAACAAGAGATCGTTTTTCTAAAGAACTGTTAGCTCTGTTTTCTGGGAATGAATTGCTTTTATATAAAGATTATATAGATGAAATTATGAGTAGTGATGAATATCAAACCTGGCCAGAAAACAAAAAAAATAACTTACGATCAAATTTAGTAAATATTGAAGAATTATTAACGGCGGATAGAGTTATTGTGGATAACGATGGCTTTAGTCTTGCTGATACCCCTACTGAAAATAGCATTTTAACAGAATTGGGAGCATTTCTCAGTAATGAAGAGCTTACCCCTGAAGTCGAAAATACATTTATAGTTTTTATAATGCAAAACTATAACCGGCATTTTAAAGGTAACTTATCTAATACATTACTATTTCAACTTTTCGTTGCATTAAATAATATTGAAGACCCCTCTTCTCAACAAGCTGCGCTAAGTAGAATTTGTGCTTTCATTTGGCATATGCTTATGTTAGCTAATGTTTATGATAATCTGCGAAATAAATCATTACAATTTTCGGCTGAACACATTGTTCAGCTAGTAAAAAAGTTTGCTGCTTTATTAAGTACAGGAAAAATCACTCAGGACTTACATGATCAATTTATTTTAAAGGCGATAACTTGGTTCCCAGAAGCCTGGAATCATGCCAGGGCAACAGCATATGCAAAACTACAGGCTGATGAGAATTTAAATGTTAAATTGTTCTTAGCGCTCGTATTACCGATAACGTTTTTTAAGTCTTCAACACAGACCGCTAAATACGCAGCAATTATTTCAAATTTTATGACAGAAGCAGATTCTAGCTATTTCTTGAAATACAGTAACCTATCAGAAGAATTGAAAATCTTATTAGCACAACGTTTACGAAATTTAACTGTAGCATCGCGACTGATGCCTCCTGCAGCAGAAATGTCTGCTTTAAGTACTACGGCAGCTATTCCGGCCCGTGTAGAAATTGGAGCAAGCGAGAGAGGTGTTGCAGCTGCAACCTCTGTAGCAGCTGGTGGAGAACCTGAAGCTGCTGGTATTGAGAGTACTCCAGCAATAGTAGTGGCTGGAGCTGCAACTCAAGCTCCAGCTGTAGAATCTCGAATTGATCCTAGAATTGAAGTAGAACAACCTCCTATACCTGATTCAGGCCAAACAGCAATAGATGTTAGAGATACTAGTGCAGCAGCTAGTGGGGCAAGTCTACTAAGAGCTGAGTTTAGAGCAAGAGAAACGAGCTATAGAGAGCAAATAGCTAAATTAAGGCATGAACTGGAGCAGAGTCAACGAACATTAACTCAAGAAAGCAGAAAGAATTCCAGTCGTGGTTCTAGACGTGAGCGTGAAATTACTGATTTGCGAAGCCGACTGTTAGAAATTCAAGCGACTAACCTCCGAGAAATAAAAAATTTGAGAGGGCAAGTAACTGCTTTGCAGCGTGAATTAAAAGATGCAGAGGCTGAGCGTGAGCATATGCAAGAAGAATGCAATTTAAGAACAAAGGAAGCAGTTGCAGCGGCAGTTGAAGCATTGAAGGAAAGAGCAACAGTGCTAGTAAGAGAACTTGAGGCAGTTAGAGCCAATGCTAGACGAGAACATTCCACATTGTTAACTGAGATAGCTGGTTTAAAAAGACGGGTCGCTGAAGCACAACGAACAGTTGCACACCGGGCTGAAAGTCGAAGATTGCAAGAAGAAGAAAATGCGGCATTAATAGCAAGATTAACAGCAAGATTAGCAGCGCGGGAAAAGGCAGTTACAGCCCACGAAATTGAGAGTCGAGGATTACGAGAAGAAAATGCAGCATTAGCAGCAAGATTAGCAGCAAGATTAGCAGCGCAGGAAAAAATACATGCTGCGGCCGTATTAGTAGCAAGATTAGCGGCGCAGGAAGAAATACCTGCTGCGGCCCAGCATCATATAGAATCTTCTGGAGAGGGTGGAAGTGCAGATATTTCTGTGAGCTCTGGCAGTATGTTAACTCTTTTAACTACAAGAGATGCGGAAGTAGAAACTGAAATAAGAGTAGCGGCAGCTGTAGCCGCTGATGAAATAATTGCTCCACAACAAAGTATTCCAGAAATTGAGGAGCCAGCTCGAACGGCTTCAGCACCTGCAAATCCTTATTTAGGAAGATCTTTGAGCCCTTCTCCTTAACAGTCTATGTATTTTCATGCAATAAAGCGCGCTACAATTTGAAACATGGTAAATTTTAAACCATTTTATTGACTGAAAAAATCTTATCTTTCTTATTCTAGCTGTTCCTCGATCACCTTAATTATTATGAGCCAATTTGTTGGAAAACTTAGAGTTGCGGGCCTCTTACTTCCATGATAGACTTTTCCCCCATTTTTACAATAATTACAAACTAAGGAAATTCTTTATGCCTGAGCAAAAAGATGGTTCATCAAGATCAGCAGCGGGATCACAAATAAAATCCACAATCAAAACAGCTCCTTGGCTACCTATTATTCAACATGACGGTTTTCGAAATTTTTTTGCAGGCTCTATGGCTGGCCTTTTTATTGCTTATACAACATTCCCTCTAGAGGCTATGAAAAAATTACGTCAAGTAGGGATTAAGCGAGCTGAGTATGGCGTCCCATTTTACCGTGGTTCTGCAGTTTTTGCTGGAAACATCATACCAACTACGGCACTTCAATTTGGTATAAATAACCTTTTGTCTCCATGGGCGGGGAACGACGCTCCTAAATATCAACAATTTGCAGTCGCTATGGCTTCCGGTATTGGTGGCGCTGTTACGGCAACTTTTGTAGAAAATACAATTATTCGGCAACAGGTTATGAGATGCGGACCCATAGCTGCTATCCAAGATATGGCCGCTCAAAGTTATTTGCGACCATGGAAAAGTTTCCCATTAATCGCAGGAAGAGATGCTATTTTTACAGCCTGGATGTTTATGGTTGCACCAACTGTAAGAACACATGTGGATGCAACGTACGGCTCTTCCTACATTCTCCCTGCTAGTATTGCAATTGGTGTACTAGGCGCTACGCTTTCACATCCATTTGATACGATGGCAACTCGCCTACAAAAAACACATGCAAGACTAACATACGGTGCTGTATGTCGAAATCTCATAACTGAATTTGGAAAAATGGGTCTCCTCAGGGGACTGCCATTTAGAATGCTTTTGTTTATTATATTTTCTAATGTACTCCCTGAAGCTGAAAAAGATGCTGAGTTTTCTTTAAGAACAGGTCATTTACCAGAGTCTTTCTTTTTTAAGCGTTTGCATGACAGATTTACTGGAAAAGAACATCAGCAACCTGCAAGCCCTCCTGCTTGCCCCGACAAGCCGGCTGACGACAGTCCTCGCCCACGTCCTGCTCATTAATTTAAAATCTATTACATTAATGGCTGATTACTATAAGTAAATCAGCCATTAAATCTCTTAAATATTTTGAATATTCCTTTTAATCCTATATCTTGTATGACTATGAATATAGCTACCATACCTATTCTTGTTTCAACAAACCATGCACAATCTCTTGCGCTTGCTAAGCAATTTAATTTACCCACGACTACAGAAATAGATCATACACAATGGCAATTAGAATTTGTTGATACTGCTTTGCAACTCTCTCCGCCAACTGTGTTGGGATTAAAACCATTCAAGATTGATTTTCTTTCCTCTGCATTTTTAAAACGAATTAAAGAATTTGGTGTCAAACAGCCACTGGCTAAAGCTGTGGGTTATAAACCTAATACGGGTTCAGCCGGGATAAGTGCTAAAACCCCCTATAAGAAATAAATCAATCGATTTTTCCCCGCAGTATTTAAGTTTTCCTTCCTGTAGTTGTTAAATAACTTATATCAAAAACAATAGTTGGTCACCAAAGCACAAGACTACGAGTAACCCCGATACTTTTCGGCACTTTATCCATATCTACCACATAATCACCATAACGTTTGATGTGACCTGTGCGATACGGGCTTGAAAAGCCAGCATCCTCTTTTCTTACAAGGTGTCCCTCATTTACTAGCTGACCAAGTATATTCGTTTCATCTACTACATTTTGCAGAATGATTGAATTTGTCAAAATAGAATTGTATTTTATGGCCTTCTCCATTTGAATATCATCATTGCTTGCAACTAAAAATTTTGATCCGAACGAAGCCCATTCACTCAAACTATTATAAGCTTCTGCTTTATTTGTTTCTTCTGTGATTATCTCACGTAACTCAACATCCGAAATATATTCCAACAAAAATTGAGTTCTAATGACGCGCCCCAATTCCTGAAACGCCAGACAAAGCTTATTTCTGCGGCTGTAGCTTCCAAGTTTTCTAAGTAATAACGATGAGCTAATTTTGCCAGCACTGATGGACAATACAACCTGCATCATATCCTGCCAATGTATTTCGATGAGGCTCCATTTTATTGTATCCTCAAATAAAGTATCGATGTTCTCATATTTTGCATTTTTATTTGGCCGAAAAAATTTTAAATCTTTCCAGTTCCGAATTCTTGGCATTAATTTAAAACCAAGTAAATAGGCTAAAGCAAAAACTACCGTTGACTGTCCTTGCGTGTCTGCATGAATAATATTCGGTTGCACATCAGATTTGTTCTTTATTAATCCTTCTATTATTGCAATCGCCTCCCAGACACCACAAGGAATAAAAGTTGAAAATAACGCAATATAATTATTAGCAACGTGATGATATGCAATCCCGCCTTTTCTGGAGTAACGCATGTGGAATTCAGCAATAAGATTTTGCTCGCGTAATTCACGTAAATTTCCATCCGCTGCACAAGATTTTCCATCACCCCATGCTGATATCAGTGGAAACGTATTGATGCAGCTTATTAAGCTTTCGCGCGCTTTATCTAACATGTCTCTGGTTAGTCCAAGATAACATATGCCCAGTAATATCAGATCTGATATGTTGAGCAGCTTGTTCTGGACCCATACATGAGCCATAAGCAAAATTTGTAAAAATATATCTCTCTATGGGATTATCAATCTTTGGATCACTTCCTGAAATTGGACCAAACACATTAGCCCAACCTGTGTAGTGATGTGTACTACATAAAATATCAATAATATTTCTTTCCGGCATTCGCTGCCTAATTTCTTTGAGTAGCCATGTTGCGCTTGGCGGTCTTATTTTAGGACCACGTTTTTTTAAAACAGGATTCCCCTTGTTATCAATTATGAACTCTTCTATATCATGGTATTTTTCGTCAACATTATTTGCGGCGCTAATCAGATTGCCTTTTATGAGCGATACGAATTCCTTTGCATTATTTGGAATGTTAACATGTTTGCAATGCTCATCTAGCATCGTTAAACATGCACTCCAATCCAATAATTCTTTACGAGTATCAGCAAATTCTTCTGCACCTTCAATAAATAAATCAACGGAGTCTAAATCATCTGATAAATGGGAGAAAACACACATTTCTAAATATTTTCTAGCTATAAATATTTTCTCTTTATCTTTTCTTACGATCATTTTTCGCCATAGCCTAGTAGTAAAAGACAAATCAATTTTTATTTCAATAAACTCAGAATCTGTTTTTTCATTTTCTAAAATAATCTCCATGGCATTAATCAAGCAGTCATTTTGTGTTGTTGACTTGATATGGAGTGTTTCAAGTAGCCGAAAAAGCGTTTTTCTTTTTTTATCGTAAAACTCACATAATAATGGAATATGATTTTTACTGTTGTATGCTTTTGCTAATTCGCAGTCTTCGTGCAGAGATGCGGCTCCGCCATTGCTATCAATTTTATTGAGTATCGAATTTAATAATGAAAGGTCAGGCTTTTGCTCTTTACAATCAACTAAGATGTCAGAAAATACATTGAGCAAGCCTAGCGTTTTTTCGCTAGATTTCTCTTGCATTTCATTCAGTTTTTCAATGGATTTTTTGTGCATTTTAGCCATCGTTTTACAAAACGTAGTAGCGAGAGCATCTTTGGCTCGGCATTGTGATTGAGCAATCAAAAAAATAATCAAACAATACCGTTTTGCAGGAACAAGATCTTTCAGATCACTTGCATCCAATGATCTTGCTTGTTCTGAAAATTGCTGTAATTTTATTTTTGAAATACCCGATAGATATCCTTCAAAATTACCTAGCGATATCAGCCAGTCATGATGTTTGATGAGCTCTTTAAAATTTGAAATCGTAGGTTTTTTGGGGAATTGCTTTAATCCGTTGTACCCCGTCTTTTTATGGTCTGTTTTTAATTTTAATAAATCATCCATAACTTCCATCTGTTCAGACTTTAGTTGTTTGTGTATGTCATTAAATATATTTCGGTTCACTAGTAATTTTATTTTTTTAGCCAGGCGAGATAACTGATAAAAAGCAGGCAATTCATAATTATCTTTTCGCAGAGATTCAATCACGCTATTGATAATATCAGCAGGTTGATTCATGGTTTGTGCGGCCTGATAGGCTGATTGAGTTGCAAAATGTTTGCTTGCCTTATTATTACCCCATTGCTTTACATTCAAATACTCATAAATCCGCTGGCGATGTCGATGAAGTGCGCTTTCATGTTCATAATGAAAAGCAGTCTTTGCGCTAGCGAATGGAAGTTGATGCCTAATATGGTCTATGATATTTTTCGGTATAGCATCAAGTGGTGGAAAATAAAAAAATCGCTGAAAAACTTTTAGCAGAACAGCAAAACTTAAACGTAAATCATCGCCGCGAACATGTTCCTTAATATAGTTCAGTTCATTTTCAGTTAGAGAATAATAAGATTCCATTTCTCGCGCTTTTATTTTTTGATCTGAATTAAAGTGTGGATAGACAGTGCGATGTATGGATGTCATAAAATTGCCCCTCGTTTATTCTGTTTTTTTGTTACCAATTTAATCATTATTTGACCATCTAACAAACGATCGTATTCTTTACACGAGCGACTGTTACATGGGCGGTGTATTATCTGTCTAATTTGATGACAAATAAACTATTAAAAATTCAATGTTAAGTATCTTTTTTAATTAAACGAGATAATATACAATCTTGAGCTGAATTTAGGAGTAATTGATGAAAAAATTGTTACTACGATACCCCGTGATAAGTTTTTTTGTTCTCGTCTTACTTTGGTCATCGCTTATTTGGAAATTTGTTTTACCACTATTTAATATTCCTAGTGGCACAGATTGGTTTTGGTTAGGCGAATGTGCGCCAGGATTAGCGGCTATATTTTTGACTTGGCTTACAGGTAATGGAGTTTTTCAATTAATAAAGCCAATTACATATTGGCGGGTAAATCCATTTTATTATTATCTCGTTATTATTTTAATGGCTTTCTTTTATCTATCAGCTATTGGTGCAACTGCGCTACAAGGTAAATCCATCCCGTCACTCGCGAGTCTTTATTCTGATGTTTACTTCTCATTTTTGGGCTTAAAATTTTACGGTCCTTGGATGATTCCGATATTAACTGTTTTATACTTTTTTTGTGAAGAGATAGGATGGCGTGGCTATGCTTTACCTAAGCTTATGCAACGTTATGATGTGTTTACCGCATCGATCATCATTGGTATTGCATGGAGTTTATTTCATATTCCTTTAATGAATTTCTCTGTACTATTAGCACATCCTTTATTTTTTGTTTTATATCTCTTTTATACTATCATTAGTAGTCTTTTTCTAAGCTGGCTATATTTAAATACGGGTGGCAGTTTGTTATTAGTGAGTTTATCCCATGCTATTGATGATACCTATGGCGCTTTTTCTCCAACGATTATTTCTTCGTTAGGACAAGGTGAAAGTGGTACCGTTATTTTTATGCGATTTTTAGCATTCCTGCCAATTTTTGTATTGTTATTTCGGCAACGACACAACGTGCATAATAAATTGTTTGCAATAAAAAATAGAGGAGCAGTGTTATGAAAGTAGGCTATGCACGTGTCTCTACAGAAGACCAAAATCTGCATATGCAAGAGGATGCTTTAAAAAGTGCAGGATGTGAGGAAATTTATACTGATGTCGCCAGTGGCTCCAAATCTCAACGCCCTGGACTGGATAAAGCATTGGCTTATATTCGGGAGGGTGACACGCTTGTTGTGTGGAAGCTTGATAGGCTGGGTCGCTCCATCCAACATTTAATTCAAACTGTCACATTGCTCCAAGAAAAAAAGATTCTTTTTAAAAGTTTGCAAGAAAATATCGACACAGGAACCAGCAGCGGTAAGCTTATTTTCCATATTTTTGGCGCATTAGCAGAATTTGAGCGTGATTTGATTCGTGAGCGGACGGATGCTGGATTAAAAGCTGCAAGAGTGCGAGGCCGCATGGGCGGCAGACCGCCAGTGCTTGATAACAGGCAAATTACTCGAATGATTGAGATGTATGATGAGCAAAAAAACACTGTTGCGGAGATTTGTAAAATTTACGATATCAGTAGGCCATCTTTTTACAATTATCTTAAGCGGCGCAAAAAGTTAAATGCTGTTGAAAAAATTGACTGAGTTTCTTCTTATAGGGGGTTTTGGCACTTATCCCGGCTGAACCCGTTGAAAGCAGAAAAATTGCCCTGCCTTTAATAGTGTTAGCTACCCTGATAATTGATGAGTTAAATTTTCTTTCACCAACAAGATTTCCTTTCTTTGCAGCAGATCTTCGTTTAAATCTTAGCCTTATCTTTGAAAAAGAAACACCTGAATATTTGGAAATCCTAGGCAAATTGTTAGCTGAAATAGGATTCACTAAAGAACTCTTAATACAAATTTTACCTTTGCTAGAAAGTAATACTATAAGAGGCTTAGAAAAAGGACTCACAAGCCCTTCTCCTTCTGTCGCTGCTATGGCTGCTCCACCTACAGCAGCACAGGCTTCTGCACTTACCGGCTCTGGCGCAGCAGGTTTGTTTACTACAACCAGCGCAGATCAACACACTGCGGCGGCGGCATCAATTACAGGCCTTTCTTGTTAACTTTTATTTTTAAAAAAAATTTGAAATCGTTGCAACATAAGACTTAATGGTTCTACTTAAAGTAGAACCATTATAAAATTTCAGACAGTTTTTTATTACCCTAATGTTCTGATTTAAGGACAAGAGTACGCATCACCGCCTACTACCACAGAAGAAACAGAGGTATTACCATAGCCTGGTCTAAAGAAATTCGCATAATTTTGTTCTAAATAAACATAATTAGCACCTTGCTGATAGGCTACGTTGCGTAATTGATTCATGGCACCTTGTTCTAAAGATTGCGCAGGAATGTATTGGCCATTTTGAGTCGCAGTAACATAAACTAATTTTTTACAGTTAGCAGAGGGTAATTTTTGGCTAACGACTACTTGATCTGCTCCAGACTGTAATTTAGCGACAGTAGAACAACCTACTAACAAACTACATCCTATTATTAAACTTCCTACTACTATCTTTGCATTCATTGATATGGCTCCTTATTTAAATAGTTAATTTGGACAATGATAAGCTTTACCGCCCACTGCAACATGCGTAGTACGATTAGCTAATTGCGTAACCTGATTGATAGTAACCAATTCTATGTAATTAGCACCTACCGCATAAGCAGCTAGCTTTAATTGGTCTAAACTACTAGCCTGCAAACTGGCTGGAGAGGGTAATTCAATTACACTCCCTTGTTGATCGGTTAATAAATGCAGATATTGACATTGCTTCGGGGGGGGGCTAAAGCTTATTAAAATACTATTCTCGCCTGGATTAATGGATGAAGAACAAGCAACCAATAAAACACTTAAACTTCCAAGTAGGCTTAAGCTATATCCTTTTTGCATTTGTCACTCTCTGCCAGTTGGTTTTCACTTACATATTAATAGCAATAACTTTTAAGTTTAAGTGATTTAAAGCTGGCTTTCAATAAAACCTGCTTTTTTAACACTCTTATCTAAAGCTACTAATGTTTCTAATAGCGGTAGCATTTTATGTAACGGCCAGCTATTGGGACCATCACTTAAGGCTTTATCAGGATTAGGATGAGTTTCCATAAAAAGACCTGCTATGCCTGCTGCAATCGCCGCACGCGCTAACACGGGAACAAATTCACGTTGCCCACCTGAAGCAATCCCTTGTCCACCCGGTAACTGCACACTATGGGTAGCATCATAGACAACTGGACAATCAGTTTCACGCATAATAGCTAAAGAACGCATATCAGAAACTAAATTATTATAACCAAATGATACACCTCGTTCACAAGCCATAATTTGAGGGTTGCCTACTGCCTTAGCTTTAGCAACCACATGTTTCATATCCCAAGGCGCTAAAAACTGCCCTTTTTTAATATTTACAGGACGACCTTGTTTGGCGACATTTTGAATAAAATTAGTCTGTCTACATAAAAAAGCAGGGGTTTGCAAAACATCCACAACACTTGCTACTTCAGCTAAAGGAGTATCTTCATGGACATCTGTTAATACCGGCACGCCAATTTCTTTTTTTACTTGTGATAAAATTTTTAACCCTTCTTCTACTCCAAGCCCCCTAAAACTTTGGTGAGAAGAACGATTAGCTTTATCAAAGGAGGACTTATAAATAAAATTTATCCCTAATTGTGTTGTGATTTCTTTTAAATAGCCTGCTGATTCAATAGCCAGCTCTTTACTTTCAATGACACAAGGTCCAGCAATTAAAAAAAAGGGTTGATTTAACCCTACTTCAAAATGACATAATTTCATGTATTAACCTCTTGTTTTAAGATGCTGTTGTTTGGTAACAAATTTTTCTGCTTGGTTCTTATAAAAACGAGCAGCCTTAATAAAGCCAGAAAAAATCGGATGGCCATCACGAGGAGTTGAAGTAAATTCTGGGTGAAATTGACAAGCTACAAACCAAGGATGATTAGGTAATTCTACCATCTCTACTAAAGCATCATCTTGTGAACGCGCTGAAACAACTAAGCCTGTTTTTTCTAAACTACCGATTAAATTTTCATTCACTTCATAACGATGCCGATGTCTTTCAACAATTTCTTCCTTATTATAAAGTTGTCTTGCTAAAGTATTGGGTAACAAATGACAAATCTGTCCTCCTAAACGCATCGTTCCACCCAAATCAGAACTGCGATTACGCATTTCCACGCTGCCATCTACTTTAGTCCATTCAGTAACTAATGCAACAACCGGATAAGTCGTACTAGCATCAAATTCTGTACTATTAGCATCACTCATATTAGCTTTGTGGCGTGCATATTCAATGACAGCAACTTGTAAACCCAAACAAATTCCTAAATAAGGGATATTGTTTTCTCTTGCATAGTTAACTGCTAAAATTTTGCCTTCAATACCACGTTTGCCAAATCCACCAGGAACTAAAATAGCATCAATTCCTGCTAATAAACTTAAACCCTGTTTCTCTAACAACTCTGCATCAATTTTTCTGACATTTACTTTGGTTTTAGTATGAATGCCAGCATGAGTTAAAGCTTCAGATAAAGATTTATAGGCATCCTTATGCTCTAAATATTTACCCACCATTGCAATAGTTACTTCACCGTCAATACTAGCAATTGCATTCAAAACTTCTTGCCATTCATGTAAATCAGCTTTTCTAGTAGCCAACCCCAGTTTTTCACAAACAATCTGATCCAATCCTTGATTATGAAGCTCGAGCGGTATTTGATAGATTGTCGCCGCGTCTTTAACCGAAATGACCGCTCTCTTTTCTACGTTAGTAAATAATGCGATTTTACTTCGCTCATGTTCACCAATCGTTTGTTCTGAACGACATAAGAGAATATCAGGCTGTATACCAATTGAACGTAATTCTTTTACCGAATGCTGGGTAGGTTTAGTTTTGATTTCACCCGCTGCTTCTATAAAAGGTACTAAAGTTAAATGAATAAATAAAGTCGTACCCGCTCCTAATTCAATGCGTAGTTGTCTTATCGCTTCTAGAAAAGGTAAAGACTCAATATCCCCGACTGTTCCTCCAATTTCCACTAAAATGACATCAAGCTCTTTGCCTGCCGCTAAAATTCGTTTCTTTATTTCATCGGTAATATGAGGAATAACTTGAACGGTACCACCTAAATACTCCCCTTTGCGCTCTTTGCGAATCACATCAGCGTAAATACTACCACTAGTAAAGTTATTAAGTTTAGTCATTTTACGACGAATAAACCGTTCATAATGACCTAAATCTAAATCAGTTTCTGCACCATCTTCGGTTACAAAAACTTCCCCATGCTGAAAAGGATTCATGGTTCCTGGATCCACATTAATATAAGGATCCAACTTCATAATACTGACATTAAGCCCTCTGGCTTCTAAGATAGCCGCCAACGAAGCACCGGCTATACCCTTCCCTAATGATGAAACCACTCCCCCCGTAATAAACACATATCTAGTCATATTGTTCAACCTTTAATCAACTTTACCTAGCAACTGATTAACTTTTTGGACCAATTCGACCGAAACATTAACAAAAAGCTACTAAAGCTGCAATTTATTTAAAATTCAATTTGACTATCGCGATTTCAGTCTTTAGTCTTAAGGTGTTGAAGTTTTTCATGGTTTTTATTCATTACAGTCGAGTTTTATATTTTTTGAACAAACCACGAATATATTAAAAAGTCTAAAACTCGATTGTAATGGGTAATTTTAAGGAGCATTGAGGGAGTAAAAGTATGAGTAAACTTTGGGCGTTTATTGTTGTCATCGTTGCAATCGTTATTGCAGTATTGGCAATTCTATTACCACAAACAGCACTAAAACCAATTTTTGTAATCACTACATTCTTTGATGTAATGATTCCTATTTTGGCTGTAGGCGCGTTAATTAAGTATCTTTCTTGCTGCAGTAAAAGCAAAAGCTGCGAATAACAGTCGCTAAAGTAAAAAGCCCAGCTCGTCTGGGCTTTTTTGTTTCACTGTTAATTTTAATAGAATATTTTCGTACCTAAATTATTGGCTAAGCTGAATAAAATAGCCGGTTTTTTCAATACAAAACCCCTCGCAAATCGCATAGCCTACTATAACGGCTAATTGATCATTAATATAAACAAGAGGAATTTGATTGCGTTGCCAATAAGGAATACTCCATTCTTGCATGAGCTTTTTTAATGTCTTATGGCCTGCATAACCTGGCAGTTTACAGCGCTCTCCTGCTTGGCGAAAACGTACTTCTACTTTATCCCCTGATTGAATTAAAACACCTGTTTCAGCGCTTTTCTTGGCAAACAAATAACCCAAATCACCAGGTAATTTAATTTTTTTATTTAGATCTTCCCAAAGTATAACAACATCCGTTTTTGGTTCCTCTGTCTTTACACTAAGCGAGAGTGTATCGCGCCACTTTCTAATTTCTACATTATCCCAATGAATACAAGCCTTAGCATCTTTAGCGGCTAAAATAACTTCATTGATTAAAATATCAAGCTTCTGTTTGCTTGGCATTAAAAAACCCTGTTTGGCTACCCAATAACGAAGAAGATTTTGTAACCGAACTCTTGAGAGCATTTGTAATAATGATACAGATAGACTAGACAAGTTAGTACTTAATACCTTATGTAAATCCTCTTCAGCTACTTCATCTAATAATTGTTGCTCGGTACGCATCAATCCTGCTGTTTTTACAATGCCTTGATTTACTTGAGGCCAACGAGTTTGTAAAAGTGGGATAACTTTTTCACGCAACAGATTACGCGAAAAAGTTGTATCACTATTACTTTCATCATTAATCCATTGCAACTGATGAGTCGTTGCATAATCAAAAATTTCAGTACGAGTTATTGATAAAATGGGTCTTGCTAAAAAACCATGCGCAAACGGTTTAACCTCTGGCATGGCAGCCAATCCTTTTACCCCAGCACCCCTGAATAAATGTAGTAATAAAGTCTCTGCTTGATCATCAAGATGATGAGCCGTTAATAAATAATCCCCTTCTTTAAGCAGAGTTTTAAAAGTACTATACCGAGCCTTTCTAGCTTCTGCTTCTAAATTTTTTTTAAGCTTATCTAATTTAATGGAATAAGTTTCCAGCGAGATTGTCAATTGTTGACAAACGGCCTCACAATGTCTTGTCCAATCCTGAGCATACGGACTAATACCATGATTGATATGTACAGCTTTTAATTGAAATGGTAGTGGGTTATCTTTTTGCAGGTGAACCATCGCATGCAACAACACATGAGAGTCTATTCCACCACTATAGGCTATCCATACTGTGGCTTTAGGCAAATGTTTTGCTAAAAACTGGCTGAGCGTTAAATTAATCACGACCGTAATTCATCAACCGTTTATAACGTTGAGCAAGTAAATCTTCTTGAGATAAGCTTTGCAATTCTGCTAATCGTTTAGCAATAAATACTTTAACTCTTGCAGCAGTAAGCTCAACATTAGTATGAGCGCCTCCTAAAGGCTCCTCAATAATTTCATCAATTAAACCAAGCTCGTAAATTTTTTTAGCTGTCATCCCAAGTGCTTCAGCTGCCTCGGCGGCTTTATCTGTACTTTTCCATAAGATTGAGGCACATCCCTCAGGGGAAATTACTGAATAAACACTATATTGCAACATAGCAATTCGATCAGAAACACCTAAAGCCAATGCACCACCTGAGCCACCTTCTCCTGTCACAATAGTAATAACCGGCACTTTTAAATCAGACAACATATAAAGATTACGGGCAATAGCCTCACTTTGATTTCGCTCTTCAGCACCAATGCCAGGATAAGCACCCGCGGTATCAATAAAAGTTATCAATGGCAACTTAAATTTTTCAGCCATCGCAAATAAACGTTGCGTTTTCCGATAATCTTCGGGTCTTGGCATACCAAAATTTCGTGTTAATTTTTCTGCAGTTTTTCGTCCCTTTTGGTGTCCCATGATCATCACTGGCTGATCGTTAAATCTTGCTAAGCCAGCAACAATGGACGATCCTCTTGCAAAAAAACGGTCCCCATGCAATTCATCAAAATCTGTGAAAATATGCTCGATATAATCTTCGGTATACGGGCGTAAAGGATGACGTGCAAGCTGCACTATCTGCATAGTGGTCAGATTAGCAAAAATGGCTTTAGTTAATTCTTCAGCTTTTTTTTCTAATTTTTCAGTTTCTTCTTTTAAATTAATTTCACCATCAATATCCAATTGTCTAAGCTCATTAATTTTCTCTTTCAATTCTGCAATCGGCTGTTCAAACTCTAAATAATTTAAATTCATAAATAGCCTCTTTACCTGCTTTCTAAACTTTCTATCTGAGTAAGTCCATAATCTACACGTACTGCTGTCTCAGACAATAACTTTCTTAATGATAACAATAAATCCTCTTTGGGAGCAACTCGCCAAGCCTGACCCAGTGGTAATAAAGCTATCCCTTGATCATGTTTATAGTAAACCTGTACGGGACAGTTTCCACCACGATAAGCACTTAATACAGCCGCTAACTCTTTAATTAACCCTTTTTCAGCGTGAATAGGGTTTACTTCAATTACTAATCTTTTTGCAAATTGGTATCTTGCTTCTTCAAGAGTCCAAAGACGTTTCGCATTAATTCTGACGCCACCACTATAATCATCATAAGCGGCCTCACCTTCTAAAACCACCAGGTTGTCAATCACCAACTTACGTTGCACTTGCTCATAAATTTCAGAAAAAAAAGTGATCTCTGTTTTTGCTGTACAATCATCAATGGTTACAATAACAATGATTTTGCCACGTTTAGTTTTAAGTTTACGAATTTGCGTCACTAAACCAGCAATAATAACTGTATTATTTAAGTGATGATAAAGATCATTTAATTTGACTGAAACAAACTGTGTAATTTCTTCAATATATTCTTCAAAAGGGTGGCCTGTTAAGTAAAATCCTAAGGTTTCTTTCTCAAACTGTAAGCGTTTTTTTGCTGACCACTGCGCCGTCGTTACATAGACTGGCGCTAAAGTCGTCACCTCTTGATCGCTTGCCGTCATCGAAAATAAATCAGTTTGATTTCTTGCTTGATTGTGTTGCAACTGTTCTGCTACTTGTTGAATACTCGCTAGTGATTCATATAAAATGGAGCGATCTGGACCTAATTCATCCATCGCTCCTGATTTAATTAAAGCCTCTAAAACACGCTTAGTAACCTTACGAGAATCTATTCGACTACAAAAATATAATAAGTTTCTAAATAAACCATTTTTGTTTCTTTCTTCAATAATAATACTTAAAGCCGCTTCTCCCACTCCTTTGATAGCCCCCAAACCATAAATGATTTTACCCTCTTCATTCACAGTAAATTTAAATTGTCCTTGGTTAATGCGAGGAGGAAGAATTTCTAGCTTCATAACCCTACACTCTTCAATAAAGATAACAACTTTATCAGTATTATCCATATCCGAAGATAAAACTGCTGCCATGAATTCAGCAGGATACTGAACTTTAAGCCAAGCTGTTTGATAGGCAATTAATGCATAAGTCGCCGAATGGGATTTATTAAATCCATAACCAGCAAATTTTTCCATTAAATCAAAAATGGCTGCTGCTGTTTTACCCTCTACTTTATTTTTAACCGCCCCTTCAATAAAAATTTGTCTTTGTTTAGCCATTTCTTCAGGCTTTTTCTTACCCATTGCTCTTCTTAAAATATCAGCAGCCCCTAAGGAATACCCAGCAAGAACTTGCGCAATTTGCATAACCTGCTCTTGATAAACAATAATACCATAGGTGGGTTTTAAAATAGGTTCTAATAAAGGATGCGGATAGATAATCGCAGCTTCACCATGTTTACGATTAATAAAATCATCTACCATACCAGACTGCAAAGGACCTGGCCGAAATAACGCCACTAAGGCAATAATATCTTCAAAACAATCAGGCTGTAACCGCTTAACTAAGTCTTTCATTCCACGAGATTCAAGTTGAAAAACAGCTGTGGTTTGGCAAGTTTTTAATAATCTAAAACAAGCTTCGTCATCCAATGAAATATGGTTAATATTAATTTTTTGATTAGATAACTTTTGATTAATGGTTTGTACTGCCCAATCAATAATAGTTAAAGTACGTAATCCCAAAAAGTCAAACTTCACTAAACCAATCGCTTCGATATCATCCTTATCAAACTGGGTAACGTAATGTTCGGTCCCTTGTTCACAATAAAGCGGCGCAAAATCAGTTAGTTTACCTGGTGCTATGACAACACCTCCTGCATGTTTGCCAGCATTCCTAGCTATACCCTCTAAGTCCATCGCTAAATCAATAAGTGTTCTGACTTCTTCTTCATTTTCATAGCGTTCTTTTAACAAAGGATCTGTTAAAGCCTTTTCCAAAGTTATCCCTAATTCGAAAGGAATGAGTTTTGCTATTTTATCGACAAAACCATAAGGATAATCCAACACTCTACCGACATCTCTTACTACTGCTTTGGCCGCCATGGTACCGAAAGTAATAATTTGTGAAACACTTTCCCTACCATATTTTTCGGTAACATAATCAATGACTCGATCACGCCCTTCCATACAAAAGTCGATGTCAAAATCCGGCATAGAAACCCGCTCTGGATTTAAGAAACGCTCAAAGAGTAAATCAAATTGCAACGGATCTAAATCCGTTATTTTAATTGCAAAAGCCACTAATGATCCCGCTCCAGAACCACGACCCGGTCCAACTGGTACGCCATTATCTTTAGCCCATTGGATAAAATCGGCAACAATTAAAAAATAGCCCGCAAATCCCATTTTGTTAATAACTTGTAATTCAGCTTGTAATCGTTCTGCATAGATTTTTTGTTGTGCTGAGGTTAAAGGTTCTCGTTTTTGCTGTAAGCGTACTTTCAAACCTTCTACAGCTGATATTGCTAAATAATCCTCAACCTTTTGGCCAGCGGGTACCGGAAAATTTGGTAAAAAGTTTTTATCTAAAGTTAAGACGACATTACAGCGTTTAGCAATTTCTACTGTATTGCTAAGGGCTGACGGCACGTCAGCAAAAAGTGCTAACATTCCATCTGCTGATTTAAAATATTGCTCTTCGGTATACTCACGTAATCTTTTAGGATCACTTAAAATAGACCCTTTATGAATACAAACTCTTGCTTCGTGAGCTTCAAAATCTTTGGTAGCTAAAAAACGTACATCATTGGTTGCTACCACAGAAATATTTTCTTGCTCAGCTAAATCTAAAGCAGCTTGGATATATTCTTCTTCATTTGGCTTACCGGTACGTTGCAATTCTAAATAAAAATTGCCAGGAAATAACTGTAACCAATCTTTTAAGTAAACCAAAGCTTGCTGCTTATCATTAGCCAGTAAAGCATAACCAATATTGCCTTTTGTAGCCCCTGATAAAGCGATCAAACCTGAGGACAAGCCATTAAACCATTCACGTTTTATTATGGCTTTATCATGATATTGGCCTAGTTGATAGGCTTTGGAAATCAGTATCGAAAGATTTTTATAACCCTCTTTGTTTTGACATAATAGAACTAATGAATAGGGCTTATCCAAATCTTGTTCATTATGTATCCAAACCTCAGCGCCGATAATGGGTTTAATTCCCTTAGCTCGGGCTGCTTTATAAAACTTTACCATAGCAAATAGATTAACTTGATCAGTTATTGCCACAGCTGGCATTCTGTCTTGATAGGCTTGCTCAATTAAAGGATCAATTCGCACCATACCATCAATCAGCGAATATTCTGTATGTGTATGAAGATGAACGAATTTCATAAGTTTTTACTACTGTAAATCAAGGCTTCCATGTTATAGCAGTCGCTGACAGAGAACAACCCATAACAATTTCATTTAAATACTTTGACAATTGTAAGCACTAACAGTAGTATTTTAATACATTGCTTCATTATCGTGCAGTGACATTTTCAAAATCCCGTACAGTTTCTAAGCAATGTAATTCCGTAGACTAATTACGCTTTCCCGCAGTCAATTGCTTAAGAATTTTTTTACTTACTTTTAACTTGTATTGAGATTTATTTGTTATAGAGGTTTACCATGGATCAAGAAAAACTAACTTGGGAAACTCCCAATGTTGAACACCTTTTTCTTAAGAAAGATACAAATGATAGCGTCGGAACTCCTATTGATGATGGCCCAATTGGATTTGAGTCTTAATGTATTTTTCTAGCTTATTAATTTATTCAATATAAAAATCACTTCAGTTAATTAGATTGCAAAGCAGAGACTCTTTGTAGTATATTGCCTACCGAGCTGCCAGTAAAATAGCCAGCGAGCAAAGAGATTTCATCTTAACAGCTTATTTGATTACTACTTACTCATATTTCTTAATCAAACCCGCTGTAAGAGAATATTTCTATAATTACATATCGAAAGCTAATCAATAATAATTGAATAAAAATAAATCAACTTGATTAATGTTAACTATAAATAGGCTTTTAAGAGATGTAAAAAGGCTATTTTGCGTTTTTCTTAATACTTTCTTAAGATTTTGATCATAAAATATGCAGGCTAGGGAAAAGCTGTCTATAAGCCCAATAAAAACTTAGGTCAAGGAATGTCCAAGATCTTAATTTACGTGGAGTTATATGACAGCTTTTTTTTTGGTTAAATTTTTGGGTATCAAACTCGCATGAAGCGGTTAATAAATATATTAATTTTTTTAGCACTATGTCCCGCTTTATCTGCTTTGGGTATTCAAACCAATGCTGATTATTCCAGCGAAAACTATAACTATAATCCTAATGCTCCTTTCGGCTACCAACCTCCTTCCCAAGAAAGCAGCTCACTCAGTCTTGATAGCCAATTATTTGGCATGAAAGGTCCCTTACAAATTGGTACCGAATATAGTCAAAATTATGGTGTGATTTTAAAAGCTCAATATACTCAACAACTAGGTCAAAACAATGCTTTCTCACTATTATTAAACGGTGGCGCGGGCCAACGGCGAATTAATGCAACCTGGGCTCATATTTTAACGACTAATCAAAGAATCAAACTTAGTATTGACCATCTTTCTCAACGTATGCAATTTAATTTTGATTCCGGCAATGTCAATCAATGGGTAGGACAAAATGCTTATGGGCTCACTTATCAATATTTATTAAATAAGGGCTGGTTTAATGATTTTAATTTGAACTCTTTTTATAGTCAGGCAGATAGTAAATCATTATCGCCAGTTTACTATAATCAAGGTGATGATCTTTATGAAAATTTCAGACATATTGCTGGGGGTAACGAAAAAAGTTTAAGTGCAGGACTAGATTTACTCCCAACAAAATCAACTGGTCTTGGCATGCAACTAAGTTATGATGATATTCATTATGATATGCTGTATCCAACTTCGAATCAAAATCAAAAAGGTTTAGGTTTTACGGTTAGTTTAGATCAGCTCATCACCAAAAAAATTAAGCTTAATTTAGTAGCCAGCGATCGAGAAGCCGCCAGACAATATACCGCTGGCATAGATTTTTTAATTCCAACTGCTCATCAAAGTTCTTTAGAAGTCGATTTAAATACAGAGCGTAGTATTGGCGGTAAAGGTTTACCTGATGACACCACCTACGGTATGAACTTTGATTTCCGATGGGGTCAAGGTAATAATAATGACAGCTTTAGCTTATCTAGAAACACTGCTGATGAAGATTTAGCAGATTGGGCTTCAACTCCTGCGGTCGATATGGATCAAGTGTTAGCAATTGCCGATCAAAAAACCGTTTTAGTTTCCAGTGATGAAACTTCTAAAGCAGGAGTTAGTACCGCAGCCCCTACCAATACTAAAACAATCACTTTGTATATAGATCCCTCTAAACCAGTTACCATTAATTTAGCACAATATGTTCCTATGACCGCCCTTACTCCTAGTACTCCTACTAATACAAACTTACTATTGAGTAATAATTTACTAGCAGCTCCCTTATTAACAGCTAGCGCTACAAATGATAATTATAAAGTTGAGGATTTACCAAATAACTTAGCTTATAACCCTAGTACTAAAGAAATTTCTGGTATCTTGCCTAAAAATTTCACCCCGTTTACCGTAGAAGTTATCCCTGAAACCAAGCCAACTCAGTCTATACCTTTAACTAATGCCAGTGGCTTTACCGCGCTCACACCTAACAATGGTTTACCGCCCAACAATAATTCACCACCAACGTCTAATGTTAATCTAATTATTAAAAATTCTCTCTTAACTGTTAGTGCTGCCCCACCTGTACCCAATCCATTACGAAATCAAAATGTGGCTGTTACCTGGGCTATGACTCCGGTATCAGGTACTAGCGCCTTTACAAACCCTAGTGATTCAGGCCCTATTACTTACCAAACACCTACTCTTACTGATAAAAACGGCGCTGCTACTGCCCTTTCAGCCCTTAACTTAACTTGGGCAAGCAACCAACTCTATAGTGGTGCCAGAATGCCAGCTAGCGCTCAAGCTAATAGTCCTTATACCGTAATCATGAGTGCCTCTAATAGCATAGGTACCAGTACCAATAATTTTACCCTTAATATAGTAACAGGCGCTCCCCCTACACCTTCTCCCATTCCTAATCAAAATGTTGCGGAAGGAAATCAAATTACAACTATTAATGCAACTAATTATTTTTACATTATTGAAAAAACGGCTTTTGGCACACCAACTATCACTAATGCGAGCGGGCAATCAGTTTCTCTCAGCAGTCTTAATTTACAATGGAATAATAACATTTTATCAAGTTCAGGCAACTTACCAGCTGGCAGCAATGCCAATGAACCGTATACAATTACGTTTAGCGCTACCAATCCTTTCGGTTCCACTACAAACTCCATGACTTTATATGTGCTAGCTAAACCTAATGCACTACCCATATCAAATCAAACTGTCGCAGCAACTCAAACTATTACGCCAATTGATGCTACAGCTGCCTTTACTAACCCCAAAGATTCAGGCTCGATCACCTATACTATACCGACTATTACAGATAGAAATGGCTCTGCAGTCAGCCTAGCCGCTTTAAATTTAGCTTGGAACAATAATACCTTATCTAGTAGTACTGGATTACCCAGCACTATGGCTAACAGCAGTCCTTTTATCTTAACTTTTGCTGCTACAAACAATGCTGGTACAACCACTAACCCAACCACCTTAACCATTACTTCTAGCATGCCTAACTTTAATAATCTGCCAGCTTCTCTAACTATCAATGAGGGTCAAAACTATAACCCCCTCATTGATTTAGTGCCTTATATTAATGCAGGTAGTGATAGTGTGTTAAGTAACGTCACTGCTGAGTTAACGGATGGCACCTTAGCTGATAGTGGTTTAAGCTATCAACACAATAGTGACTTTTCACAAATGGCTATCAGTGGTCAAGCAAATGGTGCTTATGCAGGTCAATCTAAACAACTTCATATTGTAGTAACAAACTCTCATGGCAACACTAACGATGCTTATATCACTTTAAATTTCCGTGGTTTGCCTATCAGGAATGGTACACAAAGTATTACTGAAAGTTATGAACAAGGCCAAACTATCAGTAGTATTGATTTTGACAATTTTTTTAATAACCCAGCAACCAGCGGTACACTCACCTTTAATACTACTGATCAAAACTCCATACAAGTCACCTCACCTGATCAGTCGACAACAACATTTGCTACTTCTCCACTCGCTCAAGCCGATACAGTCGGCAATAAACTAACTTTTGATAATGATGTACTGTCTGGTCCGCTACCCAATGATTTAGCTTCAGGCACTTATGTACTAACTGTACATGCTCAAAATGATGTCGGTTTTGCAACTGGTGCATTCTACATTACTTTAAATATTAATGAAGCCGGCTCACCTTCTTTTATTAATTTACCAAGTACTTTAACTGCTGATGAAGCGACAAGCTATGATGCTGCAAATCCGCTTATTGATCTTACCAATTTAGTAGTACCAGGCAGCGGCACTATTAGTAGTATTCAAGCAGAATTAACCGATAGCACTTTAGCAACGGCTGGTTTAACTTACTCAGCCACCAGCCATCAAATTACCGGCACTGTGAATAATGCTTATGCTGGCACACAAAAAACGTTGCATATTATTGCTACTAACACTATCAATAAACAGTCCGCCGTTGATTTAACCATTACCTTTAGAGGATTACCACTACGCAATAATGCCTCTATTGGTACCCAAAATTATGAGGGTGGTCAAACGATCACGCCAATTGATCTCACACAATTCTTTAATAATCCAGATTATAGTGGTACCTTAACTTTTAATGATAATGATATCAATTCTATTCAAGTTAATGGCCCTAATGGCTCTTCAACTTTAAGTCAATCTGCTTTAGGCGGACCCAATGGTTTAGTCTTAAATGGGACTGAATTAACTGGACAAATCCCTGCTTCTGTTACAACTGGCACTTATATACTAGATGTGATTGGTAAAAATGATTTAGGTTATGCGACTCAACGTGCCACCATTACTTTTAATTTGAACGAAGCCAATGCACCACAATTTGATTTACCGGCCAGTGCTTTGGTTGTCTATAACCAATCTTATACCTCAACCAATCCTTTATCAGATATTGCTGACCACACCTTTGCCGGCAGTGGCACTATTCAAACTAT
>Ga0155558_112_pt1 | contig 24874 bp, 23 predicted proteins | sample RifCSPhighO2_12_FD_107215 | JGI IMG/M metagenome (GOLD analysis project Ga0155558, IMG submission 107215) | Gammaproteobacteria bacterium RIFCSPHIGHO2_12_FULL_35_23
TGAAGCCACTACCGTTAAAACGTTAGAAGTTTCTGTGTCAGGCACTGCGGATAAACCTGTTGTGACTATTGAAAATGTTTCTGGTACTGAAGATTCTGCAGTCTCACTCAATATTAAAGCTGCTATCAGTGATATGGATGGTTCTGAATCATTAACTAGCATTACTATAAGCGGTTTACCAGAAGAGGCTTTTTTATCAGCTGGACATAACAATGGCAATGATAGTTGGACTTTAAGCCCTGAGCAATTAAACAATTTAAAACTTACTCCACCAAATAATTATTCAGGTAATTTTGATTTAACTGTTACCGCCGTAGCTACGGAAAATGATACCCAAACCTCCATTACTAATATATTTTCAATTACTATTAATGCAATTGCTGATAGTCCTAGCTTAATGGTTGCTAATGCCAGTGGATTTGATAATACGCCTATCTCTTTATCAATTGATGCAAGCTTAACTGATAACTCTGAAAGCTTAAATGTACTTATATCTGGAATACCTCAAGGCATTACTTTATCTGGTGGAGAAAATTTAGCTGATGGTAGCTGGATTCTAACCAGCGATCAATTAAACAACTTAACACTTATTCCTGATTCAGGAGCAAAGTCATTTGATTTAACTGTCACGGCTATAGCAACTGAAAATAGCAATCAAGATACTGCCTCTACCAGCAAAGTTATCCATGTAGAGGTTCAAGAATCATTGAATATAATTAAAGGCTCTAAAAACAATGATAATTTAACAGGAACCAATAAAGATGATGCAATGTATGGTGGAGAAGGAAAAGATAATCTTCAAGGTAAAGAAGGAGATGACTTACTTTATGGAGAAGCTGGTGATGATACCTTAAAAGGTGGCACTGGTGCTGATACACTGTTTGGTGGGGAAGGTAAAGATAATCTTCAAGGCGAAGATGATGATGATAATCTCTACGGTGAAGCTGGTGATGATACCTTAAAAGGTGGCGCAGGTGATGATGTCCTTTATGGTGGCTCAGGAAACGATTCTCTAAAAGGTGGCGCTGGAAATGATATTTTATCTGGAGAAGCTAATAACGATAGCTTGTTAGGCGAATCAGGATCCGATTTATTCATTTTTGGCAAAAACTCAGGGAAAGATACAGTTGATGGCGGCAAAGGTGGCAGCTGGATAGATACTATTCGCCTTGAAGATGTACAAGGTCCTCCTGCTGATAATTTAAAAAACCCAGATAATTGGACTTTAAAAGTATCCGACAAAAGCTCCTATTCTATTGATCATGAAAATCAAATTTTACAATTCAAAGGCGAGGGTTCAGGTACAATCACCTTAGCTGATGGTAGCGAGCTAACATTCAATAATATTGAAAAAATTGAATGGTAAATTACTATAAAATTATTTTTTCGACCCTATTAAAATATTTCGATAAAGAGAAATGAAAAATTAACCTTTGGACAATCCCTTTAGACCAAATATGTTACCGATGTTTTCGGTATAATCTGTAATCTACGTATCTGGTATGAAACCCATGCCTCTTCTCTTAAATGTCACGCAGAAACTCAAATTGAGCCCCTGCTAATTACAAATCTTGTTTAACTAATGTATGTCGGATAACAATAAGAAAAGCCATGTAAAGTGGGCTTGCCCTGGATTACCACTTTTTTTGCTGAAAGATAAGTAAGTTTTTCTTTTAAATCAATTGCTTAAACCAGGTAGATAATATATACCTGCATTTTTTAACGGTATCTGTTAAAATATACCTGTATTTTTTAACAGTTGAATGGTTATGTATCGAAATTCCTTAAAAGACCTCAAAGCATGGCTTATTTCTGAATTCAGAAAACCTTTAGTTCTTCGTGGTGCAAGGCAAGTTGGAAAAACATGGCTAGTACGTGAGCTCGCTAAAGAAATGAACAAGCACTTAGTTGAATTAAATTTTGAAAAACAACGCGAATTAAGTGTTCACTTTGAATCAAATAATCCTACAACTATTTTATTAAACTTAGAAAGTGCCTTGGGTTTATCTATTCACCCAGAAAACAGCCTCTTGTTTTTTGATGAAATTCAAGCCGCACCTCAACTATTTGCTAAGCTCCGCTGGTTTTATGAAGCAATGCCCAATTTACCTGTTATTGCTGCAGGATCATTACTTGAATTTGTGCTAGAACGTCATGAATTTAGTATGCCCGTTGGACGAGTCAATTATTTTTTTATTGAACCATTAGGGTTTGATGAATTTTTAATGGCGAAAAATGAAAAACATTTACTAACAAGACTTGAACAACTCACCATAACAAATCCTCTGAATACTGCTTTGCATGAAAAAGCACTACATTTATTTAAAGAATATCTCACTGTTGGTGGTATGCCCGAAGCAGTAAATACCTGGATCAAAACCCAATCATTCGATACCTTAGCTAGAGTACATAACGATTTAATTAACACCTATAAAGATGATTTTTCAAAATACACTGGTCACTTATCCATTAATTTACTTGATCAAGCACTCACCGCCGTCCCTAAAATGTTAACAAAAAAATTTATCTACAGCCGGGTTAATCCAAATGCACGACATGGCAGTATTAAACAAGCAACTGATTTACTCACAAAATCACGTTTATGTTATTATGTTAAACAATCTGCCGCTAATGGTATTCCTCTTGATGCAGAAATAAATTCAAAACATTTTAAAATGATTTTAATTGATGTAGGTCTTGTCTCTACCTTATTAGGATTAAGGTTATATCAGTTTAAGTCAATCGATGAAATAGCTCAAATTAATCATGGTGCATTAACAGAACAAGCAGCTGGTCAGTTATTACGTTTGCTACTCCCCAACTATATTGATCCTTCACTGTATTATTGGAGCCGAGAACTAAGCAGCGCCAGCGCAGAAGTCGATTATATTATTCAAGATAACCAACGACTCATTCCCATTGAAGTAAAAGCAGGCAACGAAGGAAAGCTACGTTCCTTGCATCAATTTATGAGTGAAAAACCGTGGAAAACAGCCGTAAGAATTTATGCCGGCCCACTGACTAAGAACCAAATAAATACAAAAACCCCAACAGGTAACTCAGTCAATTATGAATTAATCTCGATACCGTTTTATTTAATTGGCCAAATACATCGATTAGTAAATACAGTTTAAAAATCTGCCGGCGCACGGACTCGAACCGCGGACCCACTGATTACAAATCAGTAGCTCTACCAACTGAGCTACGCCGGCAATAGAGGCGTATTATATAGTCCTTCACAGCTGAGGCAATCATTTTTTTATGATTTATTGTATTAAATTTAAATAATCTTTTTATTTTATCCAATTGTGTAATTTTTTATGTTGATTATGATTTGCTCAGTCAACCTGTCTTTTTATAACACTCTTTTTTTAATAGAATTATGACGTTGGCGCTGCTGTTATAGAGCTAACGCCGCCACCATCCACAGCAGGAGCCCCATCAACTACAACCTGTAATGGCCCGCCCTTGCCGTCATCATGATAAACTTCACTAGCCCTCACCATGCCTGGAAGTGGTCTACCAAATCTAATAGCTGCTGCTGCTGCTGCTGCTGCTCTTGTTCCTGCTGCTGCTCCTGCTGCTGCACCTTTATAACCTGCACTGCCTCTTATATCACCACCCATCGTGCCTCCAGCAGAATGTTCAGCCAAACCTTCCTCATCGCCACTAGCTTCTAATAAACCTCTTCCAAGCCCCTCAGAATCTTCTGTCTCACGATTCCAAAAACTACAGACCCATTTTGACCAAGAGATTGGTCTGGGAGGATTTAAAACTATTCTCTCAAGCTGTACTGGAGTTGATCTAGCAAGCACACGTGGTACTAAAATTGCTGCCGCCAGTACATAACCTAACATAAATCCTAATGCCGGACCCTCTATACCCAGATTGGTCGCTAATCCAAATAGAGCAGACATAGCAACGCCAGCCCACAAACAAATTGTTGAAATCGCATTAGCACTATGCACATCTCCTAGTTGCCTTAATAAAGTTAATGCTGTAACACGTAAGGCATCAGCAATTATCCCAATAGCAATAAAAAGCATAAACCATTCTTTCGAAGTAATTAAAAAAACTATCATAGTAATAAGACTAATAGGGGCTATATTAAGAGTTGTAGCTAAAAGGCTATGTTTAACTAACTGGCTTGATTTCGAATAATCTTCAATATTTATACTATTATTTGCACAAGCTTGAATTAAATATCCTAACCGATTACCTAATTGAATTTGTGCCGAAAAGCCAAAAGCATAAATACCAAGCAGCATAAATAATATTAACTGTACTGCATTATTAAATTTGGCTAAATCACTTTTGCTAATTGCACCAACTATTAAACAATTAACAAAACTGATTGCCATTTCATTAATCATGGTCCAGGCAATACTACTACCATTATAAAAAGTATCCCAAAATAGATGCTTTAATGAAGCCCAAGTAGTTCCTTTAAAATTAAATACTTTAAATGGAGCATATTTATTATTTCGAGCCAAGTATAACCCATAACACATTGCGGTAAGCAATTCCTCAATTACTAGTCCAGCTGCAACACCTTTAGGACCCAGGCGTTTAATTCCACCACCATATCCTAACCAATAAGCCAATCCCAAACCAATACCAAGATTAGGCAGACTCATCAACATTGCAGGTCGCTGATCTCTAAAACTAAAAATTATTTGTTCCCAAGCCATTCTTAAATTTAATGGTAGTCCAATGGCACAATATACGATGACAAAGCTTGGGTTAACTCTTTTTAATAAAAAAGGAGCAGAATAGATTGCCAAAGTTGCCGGAATACTAGCAGCAGTTGCCGTCACCATTCCTACTGCATTAATATCTGTTAGCTCTTGTCTTTTTGCAGCAATTTTTTTAGCAGTGGCCCTTTTTCTTCTAAGTCTTATGGCTGCCTCTGCATCTAAAGCTCCTGTTGCTGGTTCTTGAATTTCATGAGCCAAATCAGTTAATCTTGCGGCTTCCGTTTCAGTAATAATCACTGGTTCTTCTACACTATCTCCTAAATCTTCTCCTCTTGCAAAAGCCTCCATTAATTTATCATACTCTCCCTTAGTATCACTCGCGGAAATAACTAAAGCATATAAAACTGAAAAGCAAGCAACCAAAATAGTATTAACAGTAGTTTGAGTTAAAGCCGCTGAGCTAGCAGTATCGGTATGTGTAATACCTACCTCATCTTGCCCCTCAGACAAAGCGTCTTCCTGTGGTTCTTTTGGTAAATGGGTAAGTAAAGGTCCCAATGCAGCAATAGCTATACTAAAAGAAAAAGATAACCACATAAACCAAGCAGATACTGTAATAGCTTTAAAATCTTCCCACAAGAAATTAGATGTAAGACGATCTGGGGTCTTACTTCGCGTTTTTGAAGATAATAGTTTGCCTAGCTCTAAACAACCACCGGGCATATTAAAGTCCCCTCATTTAGTTAACGACTAGTAATTAATGAAATTAAATATTGATGTGTTCTCTATGATACAAAATTTATTACAATTTTTCATTAAAAATAATTTCAACTACTAGAAATTATTATTTTTTTATAAATAGTTAATCTTTATTTAAAAAATACAAAAACTTACAATAAATATTAAATTTAAATTAAGTCGCTTAATTTTACAGTTAACTTATTAACCTATTATTTAATAAAGCCTTTATTTTAATTGAAATTATAAATTCACTTGCCTAAGCTAAAAAACGGCTCTTATAAAGATTAGCTGCTTGCTAAGCAAGTTTCAAAACTACCATCCTGTTAAATAAAATTGATATTAACCAGCAAAACTTACTGAATAAACAATAAGTAGCTTAAAGTTTATTTTTCATTAGGCAAAGAAGTAAAAGTGAAGAGTTGAGAAGCTTGCTCTCGTCTTAGCTTAATACTTACTAACAAAGTCCGATTAGCCACAAAAACTTCTTTAATTTGTTCCTGAGTAAGTCTAATATCACCAATATCATTATCAGTAAAAGTTCTATATCCCACATATTGTTCTTGCTGTAATACTGGATAAGCTGTCAAACTTATATTCATGGCTGGTAAATTACTAATTAGATTTTGATAAAGCTTAGTACAATCTACATAAATACTACGATAACTATTGTCATCAGTATAAGCATGTGTTGTTTCAATAATGTCTTGGTGAAACAAACCTGCAAACCAACCTGCCACAGGTTCTTCGTTAGCATAAAACTCAATAAAATAATCTTCTACTCGTTGATTGAATTGATCATAAACAGAAAAAACTGTATTTTGAAATCCGTGTTTATAGTCATAATTTTGCTGCTTTGCTTGTAAAGCAACATTATCTACTGCCAAAGTTTGACACCATTCATCAAATTGATCTCGATTTAGTGTTAATCCTTTCAGAATATTTTTTAGAGTATTGGGATTTTGAAACCCCTCTTCTTTACCTGCAATGGTGCGATGATTTTCTTTATCCATAATACCAAAAGCAATTGTATTATTACTAGTAGTTAACTTATAGGTGGGCTTGTGAGGATCAATACTAAAATCTGCTGACAACCAAGCACAATTAAGATTTGCGGTAGCTAGCCGTACAGTCCCATCAGAACCATTTTCATTGGCTGCAGCAGAAATCCCTGTGTAACCCGTATTACCAACCAAAATTGTGCATAAAATATTTTGTTTATTATAAAAAAGGTAACTACTAAAACTATCTTTCATAGCTAGTTGCCAAGTATAAGGACTCGCCAATTCCAAACCTTTTAATAAATTTTCACCCACTTGAAAAATCTTATCACCTGTAAAACCATTTAAAACTCTCCCGAAAAAAGCGTTACCCTTATGTGCTAAAGGTGAGCCAAAATTAGCAGGCGCTAACATGACTAAATTTTCAATAGGTGCTAATTCAGGTATGAAATTTCTAGATAGCCAATCTCGTATCACTAATCCACCTGTACTATGTACAACTGCATCGACCGATCTAGGACTTAATGGTAATTTATTAAATTGCCAAGCATTCATCATTGCTGCCACTACATCATCATAGGTAACTGCATCATCTAAGGTTAGATAATCAGCTAAGTTAATAATCATAGCCGGACGTTGCAACTGTTGTTGCAAAATGGTTGCTAATGATTTAAAAGACTCAGAGTTATCACTCCAGCCATGTAAAATTACCAATGGCTTCATGGACCTTCCTTATCAAGAAGTAATTTCTGCATTGTATTACTTTTTTAGTAAAAACTTGAACTCTTTTTCTTGTAACTGTTAATAAGTTACTAAAGCCATTGACTTATACACTGATTTCCTTCAATATTAGTGTACTATGTAACTAATACAGTATTGCTAAGTCACTCATTTGGAGTATAAAATGATAAAAATCAATAAGTTAGAATTTAGTTATCCGCATACCAAGTTGTTTTCTGACCTTTCTTTAAATCTAGAAAAAGGTTGCATTGCTGGATTATTAGGAAAAAACGGTTCGGGTAAAACTACATTACTTAAAATTATTGCTGGACTCGTATTTCCTCAAGCCGGATCTTGTCAAATTATGGAACAGATCCCTAAAAAAAGATTACCCAGCTTTTTAGTTGATATTTATTATCTTGCTGAAGATTTATATGTCCCAGCCTTAACAGCAAAAGAGTATATTAAATTTTATACGCCCTTTTATCCAAAATTTGATCTGTCTTTATTCAACACTTATTTAAACGAGTTTGCTTTACCCGAAGATAAATTACTCCCTACTTTATCGCATGGACAAAAGAAAAAATTTTTAATTGCTTTTGGTTTAGCAACTCAATGTAAATTATTAATTTTAGATGAACCAACTAATGGTTTAGATATTCCCAGTAAAGCTCAATTTAGAAAATTGTTAGCTGGTGCTATTAATGAAGAAAGGTTGTTTATTATTTCTACGCATCAAGTTCATGATGTAGAAAACATTATCGACTACACTATTATTCTAGAAGAAGGAAAAATTATCTTTCAACAAAGTCTATTAACTATAGCTAAATATTTAGCTTTCAAAATTTCACCTATGCCACCAGATCCTGCCAACTGCTTTTATTATGAAAAACATTTAAACGGTTATACCTCTGTCATGATAAATCAAGACCATCAAGAAACTGAGATCGACCTAGAAATTTTATTCAATGCAGTGCTGGCTAATCGTAACAAGTTACAACAATTATTTAACGAGGTTCAATCATGATAACTAATAATACCTTAAATCTTAATAGACTTTATCGCTTAACCATAAATGATTTGAAATTTAATTCAAAATTAATTCTAATTTCATCAGCAACAATAGTTCTTATTTGTGCTTTATTACCATTTCATGTTACAGCTGACACAACAACTTATTTTTTTATTTTATATGTGGGCGGATTTCTGATTACAAGCTCTGCATTTAATGATTTGCATGATAAAATGAAAGCCTATCAACAGTTAATGCTTCCTTGCTCCAACTTAGAGCGCCTCTTAAGTAAATGGTTTTTAACTTCAGCTGGCTATGCTATTGGTTTATTAATCATTTACTACTTATTTTCTTTACTAAGCTTAGGAATTAATATTTTAATTTATAAAGAAATCTTTACGCCTTTTAATATCTTGCAAGCAAGCCTCTGGTTAAATATTGGTAAGTATATTATTTTACAGGCCATCATTTTATTAGGGGGCATTACTTTTAAAAATCATGCTTTAATTAAAACTACTTTATCATTAGGTGTATTATTTTTTTTATTATTTTCTACTATCACAATTTTTACTTGGATTTTTTGTCCTAATTGCCCACAAGCCTGGCAACTTATCACTCAAACTTTACATAGCATTTATTTTACTCTTTGGATTGTTATTGCACCAATCTGCTGGATTGTAACTTATTTAAAACTAACTGAATACGAGTTACGATAACATGGAATTTCAATCTAAAAAGGCTATCTATTTACAAATTGCTGACTATGTCTGTGAGCAGATACTATTAAAAAAATGGCCGGTTTCAGAAAAAATTCCTTCTGTACGTGAGCTTGCTATTACTCTGGAAGTTAACCCCAACACTGTAGCACGCACTTATCTTTTCTTAGAAGAAAAAACCATTATTACTATGCAACGAGGCATTGGTTATTTTGTTTCAGAGCAAAGCATTGAACATATTATCGCTTTAAAGAAAGAGGAGTTTTTATCAATTGAATTACCTCAGGTTTTTAAAACCATGGACTTATTAAATATAGATTTAGAACAATTTAAAAAACTTTACGACAAGAGGACAAAACACTATGAAAAAGAGTAATAAAATTTTATATGCTAGTCTAGGTGCAGCAGCTATTGCGGGCACATTATTAGGCATTTGTACCCAAGGCTTCTGTTACACTTCCAATCAGTGTAACGGAAATTTTTCTTTATTTTCCTCTACTAAGAAAATTATTGGCGATAATAATATAATCACTCAAACCGAAATTTTATCCAGCTACCAGGCAGTTAATGTAGATGGTAATTTTAATGTAGTAATCAATCAAGGCAAACAAAATAGATTATCTGTCACTACATCAGAAAACATTCTTCCTTATATAAAAATGCAAGTAACCAATAATACTTTGACAATTAGTCCTAAACCCGGAGCTTCACTATCTACTGCAACACCTATTACTGTTGTCGCCATGGCTACAAAATTAAATAGAATTGACATTGGTGGTAATACTAATTTGCATGTTGCTGGTCTTCAAACCAACAATCTTAGTGTTAACGCGGGTGGTAACAGCACAGGTGATTTGCAGGGTGATATTAAAAATCTCTCTCTTAATTTAGGAGGTAACTCAACGCTACAAGTTAAAGTTAATACCGCTAACTCCATTCACCTTACTACTGCTGGTTCTGGTAATATTACATTAACCGGTAAAACCGTTAATTTTAAACTTGAAACTGCAGGGCAAACAGGAGTTGATGCTAAAAACTTAATTGCTCAAAATGTTAAGATAACTGGTGCGGGTAGTTCTGTTATTACAGTTAGTGCGCTTAAAAATCTAATAATTAATATTGCGGGCATTAGCACTATAAAATATTATGGCAGCCCAGCGCTTAATAAAACAGTTTTTGGAACGGCTACTATTATTAATGTCAGTCAAACTGTTCCTAACCAATAAATGATTAATGGCTTCTTTTTGAAACTGGCCAAAATAAAAATTAGTTAAATAAATTTTCTTACTGCTCATTTTCAGCCCTCTAAAATTAGAGTAATTATAACAATTTAAAAAAGTTGACACGGTTATTTAAACACTACTGTTTATATACATATTATCTCTCCCAAAAAATATTTTTTCTAATTACTCTTGCTGAATTTCCCGCGACGAGCACATTCTTAGGCACATCATGTGTTACCACCGAATGAGCAGCAACCATGGCGCCATCACCAATGGTAACTCCTTTTAAAATAACGGATCTGAACCCTATCCAAACATTATTACTGATAGTAATTCTATTAATTTTCCCATCAGTTAAATAATTTTTTATGTCTTCATTGTCGTTTTCATAGATAGTGTGTCCATCATAATCCATGATAAAACTTTGGTACTCTATTAAACAGTTTTTCCCAATGATACGCTTGTCTTTGCAATTAATGTTTACGTCATGGGCAATGTAAGTGTTGTCCCCGATAAATATTTCTGCATTTTTACCAGCAGTAATATAAGCCCCTGAAAGAATGCAGCCGTTGTTTGATAATATTAATTTTGCCTGACTGGCGAGTTCAATTTTAGTTTTATCATTACAAGGAGGATCAAGAAAATAAAAATATGCATAAGTTCCTATAGTATTTGAATTAGGGAAAAATTTATTATTTGCTGATGTGTATTTTTCTACAACACTATCAGAGGTTAAAATAATTTTTGCCTTTGGTTCTAGATTAAGCTTTGTTTTATAGCCTATAATAAAAGGGCGATACTTTCTTGTTTCATACTCAACTTTTCCTTTAGCAATAGCTACAAGACCTCGAATATAACCTAAATAATTTCTTATCATATAAAAGAAGTAATTATAAGTATAATAAATTTTTCATTAAAAATGTGATCTCTATATTTAGAAAATTTATTGATCAATTTCATTTTTCTGCTTTTTCACTACAAAAAATAAAGTTAATCCATACACTATGGCATAAATAAGAGTAGCTAGACAACAGCAAGCGGGCTTCCTCAGGCTTCTAGTATTAAACCCCTAAAGCAGCTGCTGCTTCACAAGCACCGCTTTCAGTGATTGATTCTTCTTCATCAAGCATATTTTTAACCATATGCTCAGAATAAAGTCTAGCAATTTCTTTAATAAAAAGAGGGAAATCAAGCTCAGATGTATGGCCAGCCTGATCAGAAATCGTTCTTACCACAACGAAAGAAATACCATAATCACTGCAAACTTGTGCTACAGCCGCTCCCTCCATTTCTACAGCATCTGTTTCAGGTTTTTCTGCCATAATAGCTGCTGTATGTTCGCGGTCACTAATGAACTGATCACCTGTTGCTATTGTGCCAAGAATAAATTTAGGAGAACGAATACTGAATTTTTCTAACATAGAAACTGGTATCTTCTCTGATAAAGTAGCCAATAATTTATCAGCAGCGGCGCTTGCTTTTCCAATTAATATTGAATCTGCTTTGAAAAAAGTAATTCCAGTCAAGGGAATTTCATGGCGAGGCATTAGTGGCCTAGCATCCATATCGTGTTGGTAAAGACATTTTGATATTACAATATCTCCGATATTCAAATCAGGATTTGAGGCACCAGCCACCCCAGTGAAAATTAGGTGATCAATTTTGAATTCTGTAATTAAAGAGGTTGCAGTCGTTGCAGAAGCAACTTTACCCCATCGAGAGAATACGAGGACAACCTCTTTTCCACTAATTTTTCCTATATGGTAAATTCTTCCTCCTCGTTCTATCGTCTCAACATCAGACATTAGCGCATGTATGCTATCGATTTTTTCAGGCATAGCCCCCATAATTCCAATTTTCATTGTTTATACCTCCTAAAGTTAAAGAAATTTGAACGGATTATATGAAACACCATAGTCATAGGCATCAATTCCTTCACTACGCTTTAAAAATTTAACTAGTAGCTGTGCCGGATAGACAAAAATCAGCGCATAAACAATTTCTAATAAATAAGCGTTCATGAAAACATGCATCGTAGCTTTTATATGAATAAAAGGAGTGAAAGCAATCAATACTATAAGTAAGATCAAAACAAATTCAGAAATACAAGTTGATAAAACACTTCTTATCCAAAAGACCCTACCTTTAGTAAAAATTTTCCATTTCGAGATAAAAAATACGTTTAGTAAACCTGCGATGGCATTTGAAATTATTCCACCAAAAACAAATAACCATAAGTGTCCCAGAACATCCGTGTACTCATTTTGGTACTGTCCAATACCAGAAGAGCTTAAATGAATAACAGCTGTAATTAATATTGCAAATAGTGCTTCACATGCTAAGCCAAACCAAACCATTTTAATGGCAATGTTCCAACCGTATACTTCACAAGTAACATCGCCAATTACATAGGTAAGTGGAAAAAGGATAGTGGCCCCAGACTCAATAAGTCCAAAAAAATAGGCAAATTTGAATGCAACAACATCAGCAGAAATACTGAATGTCATATAAGCCATAGCTAATAGCAGTATAAATTTAGAATTAAGCTTTAGCGGCTTATTATTAGGAATCATATTTATCATCCTTTAAATCAGTAAACATATCTTTAATAATTCTCCTATAGTTTTCCCTCGCTTCTTCTAGGTTTGTAGCATTTTTTATTAAAAGTTCACCCGCAGATAAAAAACCAAGCTTAATACAATCAGTTGGATGAAATTTTTCTATTAATAATGGGTCGTTAACTAATTCTTTTAATGCCAATTCTCTGAGATTCAATTTAGTAACGGCTTGATAGATTATGTGTGTTGTCTTATTCATAACGAGTTCGTTTTTTATTCTTATAATTCGACATGGATAACGATTCTTAATACTCTCAGCAGAGTAATATAGCCTATCTTTAAGTTTATTAAATAAATCTTTCATTCGTATTGTTTCCTTAGTGAATAATGACAATCAGTTACCAAGCCGACTATTTTCATGTCTTCAGTAAGTTCGCTTTCTTTATATAACTTACTATTTTCAGGTGATAAGTACATAACATTTACTTTAATGATAAATTTTCTAACAATTAATGCATTGTACTGTTTTAAATAAATAAGAATGATATCATTATTACATGGCTGCAAATTTTCTTGATGCAGAATAAAAATAGTGGATTTTACTGGGATTATGGGCTCCATAGATTCGTCAGGCATATGTATAGCAAACATGTTTTCTTTGCTTGTTTTTAATGCTAGCCATTCATCAGGTTCTATTTTTCTATCTATGTCTTTTTCTAATAAGTTTAAAACTTGGCTTATTGTAAAAAAGGGAATCTGCTTATATGATTTTAAAAGCTGATTTTTAGGATCATCAGCAAGAAACATAGCCCCTTCACCGGTAGCTAACCAGCGAGTATTTAATCCTAGCACCGTAGCGATTTCAAAGGTGAAACGTGATGCTTTCGTATCACTGTTACATAAGAATCGAATAACTTGGGGCTTAACATTAATGGCCCTCGCAAGAGATGATTCGTTCTTTTAAAAATATCTAATCAATAATTTTTTGTCAAAAATTTTTTAGTGATAATTATCGTATACTTAGAAATTAAAAATACAAATGCCACCTAGAGTAATAATAAAAATCCTATACCGGCAACTGCCCCGGTTCCCAGAAACGCAGTGGCCATGAGCGCGCTTTGACTATTGTGGGACGCAAGGCGCTTCGCTCATGTGCCTGATATTAAAAGGTAAGAATTATTAATTTAATGATAATTTAGCAACTACAATAGGGAGAAAATAATTTTTGAAAATATTACAAATTGATTTTGGTGATGGAATCAGTGTGTTTTGGAATGAACAAGAAATTTTGAAGTTAGCTTTTAGTATAGATTCATTTAATGAAAAAGTTTCAGTACACGTCATGGCTAGATCATCTGATATAGAAGTTAAAAAAGGTATAATCACTGCTAACAACCAAAAAGGTGATGAAAAGACTTAATATCATCTGTCGACTATTGGCTATTAATTAATGCAGTTAAATAATAGTATATAGTACTAGAACTTGAAATTTCTACCTTTTAAAGTATGATATCAAAACAAATAAATATAAGGAAAAAAAGTTTGTTTAATTATTTATTGTCGCCGGAAGAATTGGAGCAGCTAAAGAAACAGCATAAACTTTGTAAAAAGCGTTCTGAAGCTGATCGTATCAAAGCGGTTTACTTGCTAGGAAAAGGCTAGAGCATAAGCGAAGTAATAGAAGCGTTATTGCTAGGAGATGATGCTATATGTTTATTAATATTTTTTAGTTCATAATAATATTACTATTGTTCAAAAGCTAAGTTGTCACACACTATAAACACAGCAAATCTTTTAGAAAAAAATCACTTAGAGTAAACGTAACTGACTTATTTTTATCATTTTTTATTACTTTTTAAAATATTGTCCTGATATTTATAAAATCAAGATCCTAGTAATCAGAATTGCACTTTATTTCTTATGGCTTATTATAAATAATAAATAAAAATTAAAATGAAAATAAAAATATGCCTGACAAGACTTCTTTACAAACTCATTTAATTCCTTTAATTCAACAGTCATTAAATCATTATCATAGAAAAAAAGGAATATTTAGTAAATTATTTGGTGAATCACGAGAAATTTCAAAATTAAAAATTCTCAATAAAAAATTAATTGCTCTTGCTACTATTAATGATCAAATTACCCCTGAACTATTATTTGAACTAACTGATTTATTATTAAACGCTTACGAAAGCAATGCTCGAACAAAAGAAGAGGAGGGTGAAAATTTATTTAAACCCAAAGAAATTAAAACATGGCAAGACTTCAATTGGTTAGTAAAAACAACTTCCTTTAAAGCTAAGAATAAGGAAGATACCATTGCCGATCCTTTTCCCAAACTGATTACTTTTTTTTATAAAACTTTTATAAAAGATCCTCCTTTAAGCCCTGAAAATCCAGACAGTTTTTCTTGTAACGATATCCGCAACATTACCCTCTTATTTCGGATTCTACAAACATTAAAGCATGCTAACCTATGGCAAAATAACCAACAATTTATTAGGAATTTTTTTAAACCAGATACTATTAAAAATATATTAAAATTAGGAAGATGTTCTGGAGTCATGATAAAAGAAGACCAAAAGGTCTTGGGATATAAAATTAGTGATGTCATACGAATTTCAGCGGGTACTCATCCTGAAAGTCAAGACTTTGGTATACTTCCTACTAGTCATGCTGTAACAAATCGTAAGGCTATTACACCTTTAATTATAGCAATTGACTACCAAATGCAAAACTGTGGTAAAGAAAAATCGCTAGCATTACAATCATTACGAGCTATGTTATCAGGTGATGCTATGATTGATAGACAAGAGAGCAGAATTTCTGTCTATGACTTAATTAAATGTTGGCTAAACCTTACAACCAATAATAGAACTAACCGTGAAATAATTAATACACATCGAATAGGCTTTTTTGGAAAAACTGAAACTGCCCAGTTCATAAAAAGAATGTGTTATAGTTATGGATCTTTGTCACTGACTCTTGAAGCTCAGAGAGCTTATTATGGAATACCTGATAAAATTTCTTTGAGCGCAGCCACAGCAAGAGTACCTTTTGAAATTGAATATAGAAGCGCATAAGCTATTAAGTTGCTGATTAATAATTAAACTAATTAATAGGTTTCCTTTACATTTTTTGATAAAATAGGACCATATGTAAATATAATAAATAGTATTTAACTTCATGACAAATCAATATCTTATATTAAAAAAACTGCGAGCAGCTAAAGTTTCTAGCCCGCACCCTACTGCTAATGCTTTAAAAAAACCAGGTAATTTTAACTATAACGTTTTATTACAATTTTTGCAGTTAGTTCAGCAAATAGTTATTAAGTTAAGCTCTACAACTTCATCTGATGAAAAAAGCGGTGGGGGCTCTAACTTACAAGGTATGACATTAAAACCAGAAGAAGGTTTTTTAACTAGTGATCAGCAGTTAAAACTCCTATTACGTAACATTGAACTTATGTTAAGCCGTTTAGAAAAAATTAAACATTTTTTAGAAAGTGAAGTAGAACACGATCCGAGCTTAATCCATGATGCTATTTTACTCGCTAAAAAATTAAGCCGAGACTTAAAGCTATATGATCGCAAATTCAAAAACACTACTCAAATAAAAAGTAGTGCGTTATACAATGAAGTTAAACAAATGCTTTTTCAGACTCATCGTTTAGATCTAGAAATCTATGAAAAAATACTTAATTTAAAAGCAGGGCTATTATTTAACCCCAGACCCAATGTGCATTGATAATAAGAGAATTTTTTATAGTTTGTAGGACATCCTAATAAATACATTAATTAGTTTATTCAATGTAGAAACCCAAGGTTGATGCTAAAGCTTAATAGCTCAAAGTATTGAGGTAACTGGCGCAAGTAGTTCTATAATTTCAGTGTAAGTGATCACTCGTAAAATATTATAGTAATCCTGCACTCAGAAAAATATTTTAAATTAGCTTCTATAATAACCTCAATCAAACTACTTATAATTAATAGTGATTATTAATCATGCAGCACTTATTAAATTCTAATAAACTAGAATTTTTTCAGCAAATTAATATAGTTTTATAGACCTCCCTGTCGCCTTGATTTACTAGAACTTCCTGAAGAAGTATCATGACTTCTTGGCGATGCTTTTTCAGCAGCTGTATCTTCAGGCAGTGGCGCTGGAAAGAAAACACTTCTTTGTACCTCTGCACCCATAGTAGCTGCAGCAGAACTTTCAGCACAAGCTGCTCCATCAGAAATTCGTGAGCGTTTTGAATCCATCCCACTCTGCCCCTCATCAAGATGCCCATGCTTACCAGTAATTCCGCTTGCTGCTTCAGCAGCGCCTTCTATTGCAACTACTGCTCTTGAGCTGGCAGCAGCGGCTACGACCTCTACTGCTCTCTGCCCCCCTGCTCTCTCCTTCCTCTTCATCACGACGATGCTTCCCGACTATTCCTTGCTCTACATCACCTATTGCTTCTAACATACTTGCCACTACCACAGCTAGGCGGGCTTCACCTATCTCATCTTCCGCCATCTCTTCTCTAATAAATTAGACTCTTTTGAAAGTACTGCGGCCATACCGACACCTAAATTTGCTCCAGCGTCGGCACTCTCACTTGCACTTATTCCTGCATTGGCATCATCATTTTCTTCAATACCAACATTCTTACCCTCATCGGCACTTATTTCAATCTCTAGCTCAGAAAAAAGGGCTTCAAATGCTTTAATAGGTGCTCAAAATGCCATAGTACTCTTAAATTAATCTTAATAAGCTATTACTTTATAAATTGACAAATCTGTATATTTTATATACTTAAAATGGGAAATAAAACACTCTGCTAAAAAATTAAATCGGAATTTAAAAAAAATATCTGGTTATTGTTTTGCATCTTGCAAGGCATGCCAACAAATACATTGATCTGTTTGCTCATTAGGAATTTTTGCTAACATTTTAAAAATTAATTCTTTAACATTTAAAACATTAGCCTGCATAACTTCTCTTACTTCTTTGGCACTAACTAAATTATTGGTCCAGGCATCATAATCTGTCACACAAGCAATGGGCATATAACACATTTCAAGCTCTCTTGCCAAAGTACATTCTGTAGCCATAGTCATACCCACTACTTGTACCTTTAAAACATCTTTAAAAAAAATTGATTCTGCGCGAGTAGAATAGCGTGGACCTGGAATACAAATATAGGTTCCTACTTGATGGTGAGCTAACCCCATTTGTTCAGCCTCTTTTATTCCAAGCTGTCTTAACTCTTTACAAACAGGTTCAGCTAAAGAAACATGATAGACATTCTCTTCTTCATAAAACGTATTAATTCGAAGTTTAGTCCAATCAATAAATTGATCAACGAAAACCAACTCTCCAGGTTTATATTCTGGCTGTAAACTACCTACAGCGCAAGCCGCCAGAATACGTTTTACCCCTAATTGCTTGAGGGCGTAGATGTTGGCACGATAATTAATTTTATGAGGAGCATAACTATGATTTTTACCATGCCTAGGTAAAAATGCTATTTTTCTGTGATTGAACTCGCCTATAACAATAGCATCAGAAGGTTTGCCATAAGGTGTTTCTAACTCAATTCGTTGAATATCAGTTAACAGGCTTATATCATTAACGCCTGTTCCTCCAATAATTGCAATGTCTGCTTGAGCTTTTATCATTTTAATAACTTACTAATGTTTCTATTTTATAACCTTCTAACTGTTTTCTTCCTTGTAGCTCTGTTAGCTCAATAACAAACGCTAATCCCGCTACTTTGGCCCCAACTTTTTCAATTAAATTTGCAGCAGCCCGTGCTGTGCCACCAGTTGCTAATAGGTCATCAATAATTAAAACCCTTTGCCCAGCTTCTAAGGCATCTTGCTGAATTTCCATTTCTGCTGATCCATATTCAAGCCCGTAAGAAATATTAACTGTAGGCCCTGGTAGCTTGCCCTTTTTTCTTACCATAAAAAAGCCCTTGTCATAATGCGCTGCGAGCAAAGCTGCAAAAGCCAATCCTCTTGCCTCGATACCAGCTACTATATCAACACTATCTAGTGGAAATCGATCAGAAAAAGTTTTGGTAATATAATGTAATGCTTTGGGATTTTTTATGACTGGACTAATATCACGAAATAAAATTCCTGGTTTGGGAAAATCGGGAAAATCACGAATTATTTTTACTAAATCCACAGAGCAATTACCTTTTAATTAAACTATTTAAAAATTATTCTAACATTCTGTTCTCAAAGCTTACTGTCATGATAAATTATATTTTTTGCAAACTGTCTAAATTATTATCAAATAAACTATTTGGGTCAAATCAATCATGTCCTTAAATACGCGGCGTATACTACCTAACTTACTATTCAAATTAAAGAATTATTCTGATTTACCTCCAAATTTGATCATTTTATGATCGTTGCTAGCTATTAATACAATTCTTGGTTTACATACACTATTAGCTTGGTAAACTTATCTGTTACCTATTTATGAATGATTGAATAAAATGCAGAAAAACAATTACTTATCCTCTTATGCTTGGGTAGTTTGGATTATTGCCGCTACCTTTTATGCTTATGAGTTTTTTATTCGCGTTTCACCCTCGGTCATGGTTCCAAATTTAATGCGCTCTTTTAATGTTGATGCTGAAACACTTGGTATTCTTTCAGCAAGTTATTATTATGCTTACGCCATCATGCAAGTTCCCGTTGGTGTTATTTTAGATCGGTTTGGCATTCATAAACTTCTAGTATTGGCTTCACTATTTGTCGCTGGAGGAAGTTTTTTATTTGCTAATACTGATAATTTAATTATAGCAAATCTAGCAAGAGTATTAATGGGAATAGGCTCCGCCTTTTCCTTTGTAGGCTGTTTAAAACTCGCCGCAAATTGGTTTTCTATTAAACAATTTTCAACTGTTGTTGGCTTAACTAATACAGTTGGTATTTTAGGAGCTATTTCTGCTCAAGCGCCTCTTGCAACAGCTGTAATCTATTATGGTTGGCGTCATACCATGTTTTTTGTAGGAATTGCTGGCATAGTAATTGCTTTCTTAATTCTATTAATTATCCGCGATAATCCACCTATTTCTTATTTGCCTAAACGTACTAGTAATATTAAGCGCTTAGGAATGGGTTTATTAACTGTATTAAGATGTCATCAATCTTGGCTCATTGCTGTTTTTGGCTGCTTGTTGGTTGCTCCTGTTTCTGGATTTACAGAATTATGGAGTATTCCTTTTTTAATGAAAGCCCATCATATTAGCAGACCTTTCGCTGGCATGCTTTCTTCTATTATGTTCATAGGAATCGCCGTAGGTGGGCCAACTCATAGTACTTTTTCTAATATAATCGGTAAACGAAAACCCATTTTAATTGTAGGTGCTATTGGGGCATTATTATGTTTCAGTGCAGTGATTTATTTAGCGATTAGCAATATTATTATTTTAGTTTCCTTATTATTTCTATTTGGTTTTTTCACGAGCAGTATGCTACTTTGCTTTACTATTGCAGCTGAAATTAATCCTAAGTGGGCAACTGGTGCGGCCATCGGCTTTACTAATATGTTAGTAATGACGGGCGGTACCATCTTTCAACCTTTAATAGGTCATATCTTAGATATTCTAGGGCGCACTTTATATAATGGCCATTTTGTTACTCACTTTACCACTAGTAATTATCGAATTGCTTTATCCCTATTGCCAATTTGTCTTATTACCGCACTCATTCTATTGTTTTTTATCAATGAAAGTTATGACAGAACAATGTCTCTTGAATGAAATGCATTCAAAAGACATGTCTTTCCCTATTGTTTTAATAATTTAACTTTATTATTTGGATTTAATTTAGTAGCAACAGGCAAAGGTTTTTCTGGTGCAACTAAAGCAGGTGGTGGAAAATTAAATAAAGATTGATTAGCTTTCACTAAATCTGAAATTTGTTGTTGCAACGCTAACATTTGCTGTTGGAAAGCAATCATCTGTTTTTGCCATTGAGCTTGAGCTTGTTGTATTTGTTGCTGAGTTTGATTATAAAGCGCAAGTGCTTGCTGATCACTTAATTGCTTACCATCTTTATAAGCAATTATTTGTGGAGAACCATTCAATTGCTGTACTGTAAAAAAATAGCTATTAATTTGAGGAGATATGGCTTTACCCACCACTGTATTATACTGATTGATATTAAACCATCCTACTTGCCCTGTCTTGGGATCACCAGCTTTATACCAATCGCCTTGTTGATAAAAGGCAATCAAATTATCTTGTGATTGGAATTGACCTACTACTGAAGAAGAAGCAGTAGGCTGTGAATAAAGAACTATTAAATTATTGACTATAGATTTATTTATTGTCACTGCAACCGAATTAGTTGGTGCTTGTACCATTGAAGAAGTGGCAGCAAAGGCTAAGCTTGTTATCCCTAGTGATAATATTAAAGTTATAGTTTTAATCATGGCATTCTCCTTTTAAAGATTCCCTATTTATCTTATTTTATAGAAAATTGTTAAAACTAATAATATTCATTTTCTTATTTAACTATAATCTTTTTATTAATTTTTTCAACCCACTTTAAATAAGATCTCACAAGTAAGTAAATTATAAACTTATTTTAAATCTACTGTTATACATATTAAAAATTACCTATTAACCGAAAACTTAACAAAATTTACTTAATTAATGGATCAATACAAATCTCAATCTAGAACTATATTATTTTATTAAGTATTGACAACCCATTCATTTCAATCGGGAAACCACCATATACAGCTACATGCTGTAAAATTAATTTAATTTCTTCTATGGTAAGTGCATGATCTAGTATTACTTGTTTCAAACAAGTCTCTATTTTGTCATGATTGCCTAAAATTATTTGAGCTACCAAATCAATCATTCTTTTTTCTTTAACTTGATCATCAAAAATCAAAGTCTGATTAACATTACTTAAAGATCTTTTTGTTAAATGATTAAATTCTTTTTGAGCCATCTCCAAAATAGCAATAGCTTTATCGATTCTTGCTAAATATCCCTGCTGCTTCATATAGGCTAGAAGGTTTAAAATATCTTGTGCAGAGCCTCCTTGATAAAACAATCCCCACAGATGTATTTTTAATTGCTCGGCTTTATTTAAAGCAATAAGTGTCACAACTGTGATAAGGCTTTTTTCTTTTAATAAAAGTCCTGGTTTAGCCCAAATAGTGTCATAAACATAACTTTGAACACGTTCATTAAAATCTTGCCCTAATTCCTGACATCGATTGTAGACAATTTTAGCTATGTCTGAACCATATAATTTATCCATCATCGAAGACTGTTTAGGTAACATTTTAACCTCTCTTTATGTTCTGAGTATTTTTCTCTATTTTATAAACCTTAAATTTAAAACAAAGATCTGAATAACTTAATATTGGTCATTACTTATCCATCTATAATAAGCTATTTATAAGGCTAGAGCTAGTAACTCAAAAAAGATTTGATTATTATAAGAATATTATAAGGAGATAAACAAATGTATGTTAGTTGGGAAATCAGCTTATTATTATTCGCTAAAGTTATTTTAGCTTTTTTTCTAGGATTCTTGGTTGGTATTGAACGTGAATATCATCGCTGTCCTGCCGGTGTACGGACTTACGCGGCCGTTTGTATGGGCTCCTGTCTTTTTGCATTAGTCTCTATCCATGCTCTCGATATTTCTTATTATCACGGAATCGTAGATCCTACCCGTATTGCTGCGCAAATAGTTTCAGGTATTGGATTTTTGGGTGCAGGGATGATTTTTAGAGATGGCTCTAAAACAAGTGGCCTTACAACAGCTGCAACCATTTGGTCAGTTGCTGCTGTTGGCATGGCTGTTGCCTTTAATATGTACCTAGTTGCAATTTTAGCTACTTTATTAACTATATTATTACTTAGTTTAAATAATTTTAGTTTCTGGAAGCGCTTTAAAAGCAAAGCCAGAGGTGAGGAAACTAATTAAACCTTTTATTGAGCCATTATCTACAATAAGTATCAATATATTAATTATCTAATAGCTATTTAAAAGCTATTAATTAAGAGATAATTCGCCTGCTATATTTTGATTGAGTTTATTCTTAATACTAGCTGTCGGCAAGTCTAAGCTAAATAAATAAAAAAGCTTACAAAGTAAAGCTTCGTTCGTCATATCATGACCACTGATCGCCCCACAATCATAAAGTGCTTGGCCTGTTGCATAGTCCCTCATATGCACTGAACCTTGTAAGCATTGACTAGAATTAACTAATACAACTTCTTTATCATTAAGTGATTTTAATGATCGCAACAATTGCTTATTCTTACTTGGTGCATTACCCGTTCCATAGCTCTTGATAATTAAAGCTTGTAATGGCAGTGTCATTAAATTTTCTACATAGCAGGGGTCAATACCAGGAAATAACAATAAGTATGTAAATTGGCCTGGCTTCATTTTAGTAAAAATTAAATCCCCTTCTGGTTGTAAATAACTATCAAACTCTTTTTCAACCTGGGTAGCCATTTTGATGAGAGGAGGAAAATTAGGAGAACTAAAAGCATCATAAGAAGTAGCATTTACTTTTGTAACTCGATTTCCTCTAAATAATAAATTGTTAAAATAAACTGTTACCTCTAGAATGGGATAGTGTTGCAACAAGTAAAGAGAATTAATTAGATTTTCTCTAGCATCCGTTTTAGTTAACCCCAAAGGAACTTGTGAACCAGTCAGCATAATAGGTTTAGCAATATTCTTTAGCATAAAAGATAGCGCAGAAGCTGTATACGCCATGGTATCTGTGCCATGTAATATAAGAAATCCATCATATTGATAATAGTTTTCTAAGATATCATTAGCGATATAATTCCAAAGCTCTGGCTCTGCATCTGCTGAATCTATTAAAGGATTGTATTCATGAATCTCATAGTTAGGCATATCTTCATTTTGCAACATAGTAATTTGCTGCATAGCTTGTTGTAAGTAGCCTACTGCTGGTCGATAGCCCTGTTTAGAAACCAACATTCCAATAGTGCCGCCTGTGTAGAGAATTAAAATTTTTTTCTTCATCAGATTATTTTCTTGAGCTAGTTTTTTCTTTCAATAATTTATACAAATCATCCATCATGAGTGGTTTTGTTAAAAAACCATCCATACCAGCTTCTAGACATGCTTTTTTATCATCTTCATGAATATTAGCCGTTAAAGCAATAATTGTTTGATGACGAGAAGGTTTTTCTTGAGCACGATGGTCTTTTACTACTTCAATTCCACTCATATCAGGCAAGCTCATATCCATAAACACTAAGTCATAGGGCCTTTTCATTTTTACCAAGGCTTCAGAGCCATCTACTGCAATATCTACTTGGCAATTAAGCCGCTCTAACATTTTAGTGACAACTTTTTGATTTAATAAATTATCTTCCACTAATAAAACTTTACTTGCCTTAAGTTTTTCTTTGTTAAAACTAGCTTCCGACCCACTTTGTAGTTCTTCCATTTGCTCTTCATTGGGCAAGTTAAACACAAATTCACAGGTAAAAGTGGTGCCCACACCATATTCACTGTCTACAGATATTTTGCCCTGCATTAAATCAATTAATTGTCTAACGATAGCTAATCCTAAGCCCACCCCACCATATTTTCTAGAATACTGATTATGTGTCTTAGTACTAATTTGTGTAAATTCTTCAAATATAGTATTAATTTTATCTTTAGGAATACCGACACCTGTATCAATTATCTTAAATCTCAGCCCTATTTTACCTGGATCACTCACCTGAAAGCTCTCTACTGAAACCTGTACAGAACCATGTCCAGTAAATTTCAAAGCATTATCACTTAAATTATAAATAATTTGTCGTAATCGCTGTCCATCTACTATTAAATAATGAGGCAAATCATTTAATCGTTTAACAAAATAGGTGATATTTCTTTCTTCAGCTTTGACTGTAAATTCTTTTTGCAATTGCTGTAGTAAGGGCTCTAATTCAAATGGCTCTTCACGAAGCTGTAATTTACCAGCCTGTGCCTTGCTAAAATCTAAAATATCATTAATTAACCCAAGTAGTGATCGACCTGAATTAGTAATTGTTTGTAGGTACTCGATAGTCTGTTCATGAGTACAGTTTTCAGTTTTCATAAGTTGCGTCATCCCCAAAATTATATTTAATGGGGTGCGTAATTCATGCGTCATCATTGCAAGAAAATCAGATTTTGCTTGATTAG
>Ga0155558_111_pt4 | contig 23443 bp, 17 predicted proteins | sample RifCSPhighO2_12_FD_107215 | JGI IMG/M metagenome (GOLD analysis project Ga0155558, IMG submission 107215) | Gammaproteobacteria bacterium RIFCSPHIGHO2_12_FULL_35_23
ATCATCATCGGCTAAATTTATTTGGAAATCAGGAGAATTTGGTTTTTCACAAGAATTATTAGAATGGCACTTTCCATTTTCTTGGACATATTATTATTCTGTCAATGATCTTGATGGAAAAAGATTAGGCACCTTCATAGTTACGGGCTCTTTATTATATGAGCAAGGATTATTTTCAGATCTTTTAACAAATATAGGATTGCTATTGCTACTATTTATTATTATTTTTATTGTATTATATCCTTTAGGGAAAAAAATTCCTCAAAAGCTTTTTATACTACCAATTAATAATATATTAGCGTTATTAAGAAATGGAACAAGCAAAAATATTCTAGAAATAGATAATTCTCTTATTGTTCCAGAAGAAATTTATGAAATAAGAGAAAAAATATTTTCCTTATTAAAAGAAGTTGAAGAGCAGTCTCGTTTAGTAGCATTTGGCCAAATAGCAACACAAATTGCTCATGATATTCGCTCTCCCCTGGCCGCTTTAAGTATAGAAACTGAAAATTTACCTGCGGTACCAGAAAAGAATAGAATAAATATTAGGAATGCTATTCAACATGCAAATGATATTGCTAATAACTTATTGGCTAAATACAAACAAGAGAAAAGTATACATGATCCCCATATAATTATTTCTTCAGAACCAGCTGCTATTTTACTTGAAAATGTTATATCTGAAAAAAGAGCTCAGATATCTTCAAGAAAAATTGAAATTAAATTTGAAATAACAAATGAAAATTACAATATTTTTATAAATACGGATACTACTGAGTTCAGACGAGTTCTTTCTAATATTATTAATAACTCCATAGAGTCCATAGGAGAAAATGGATCAATAACTATTCTATTATACGAGAATTTAGAAAAAGCATTTATTGTTATAAAGGATAATGGGTGTGGTATCCCTAAGGATAAACTACCTCTAATTTTTGAAGAAGGCGCTAGCTTTGGTAAAAAAGATGGTTTTGGATTAGGGCTTCATTATGCTGCAAATAAAATTTCTTCATGGCATGGTGATTATTCTCTTACCTCAGAGCTTGGAACTGGAACCCAATTTGAAATTATTTTACCTAAGAAAAAAGTAGCAAATTGGTTTGCTGAAGAAATTGTCATAGAAAAAAATAATACTGTAGTTATTTTAGATGATGATATTTATATTCATAAAATATGGGATAATTGTTTTTCTAATATTACTAAACATAGTAATATCAATCTAATCCACTTTTATAAATCTTTTGACCTTATTGAATTTTTAAATAACAATATTAAAGAGAAAATAACTTTTCTTCTAGATTATGAGCTTATTGGATCCCAAGAAGATGGATTATCTTTAGCAGAAAAATTAAATATTACTTCAAAGACAATTCTTGTGACTAATCGTTATGATGATAAAAATATTAGAGAAATTTGTAATAAATTTAATATAAAAATACTACCAAAACCATTTGCGCAATTTATTTCCATTGACCTATCCCCAGCATTAGTACCACAGCACTGATGAGATCGAAGCATTATGCCGCCTGCTTTGCAAAAGTAACAGGTGGTACATAATTCAGTTCACTTCGTTTTCAAGTAGCTTCTCAGTGAGCAGTTTTTTAAGTTGGCTATTTTTAGATTCAAGTTCTTTTAGTCGTCGCTTCATTGATTTGTAAGCGGTAAATTAAGCCCCAGTTATTCTAGCTCGACTTGTTCTTTTTAAAATTAAAAGGCAGCAGCGCTTCAAATTGTTGCACCGTCTCACAGAAAGGGATTTTTGTTAATGTATCACGCAGCCAATCATAGCAATTAACTTCATGTGCTTTGCAGGTTTCGATTAAGCTGTAAATTATGCTAGCCGCTTCGGCGCAGCGGATTACCCATAAACTTAACGTCGCTTTGGGTATATCGGCACCTATCTCCTGTAACATCTGCTCTTGGCGATACAGGGGCAAATGAAAATGGTTGTAAGAAATTTTCTAAAATTTGCCAGAGCGGAGCACTAGGATTAACCAAAATACTGTCTGTATAATGAGTAATATCAGTTTTGAGTAAGTAAATATCGCGATGAGTACGCAAATAACAGCAAAGGTGTGAAATAGCTTGAAAATGGCTTTTACCCGGTAGGTAACTAAAGACAGTAGGTGGGAGAATTTGCATTAGTTGAGGTAAGCAAATTTTTGCCATGAGCTTCATGACAATTTGATCTTGAAGAGAAAATTTATGAATTAAACGAATTTTTTCGGGTTGGGGTTTTATTTCAATAATCGAAGCTTTATCAAAATGAAAAGTTTGTTGTTTGATTTCTTTAGATAGAATTTTAGCATAGCGTTTACGATGTAATAATTCTTGACGTAAAGTTTGTCCTTGTGTTGCAATATTCGCTAAATAATAGGGATGAGTTTGACAAAACTCAATTAATACTTCAGCAATCTTTGTAGGACAGCTTAATTGTTCTAAAAAGATTTGCATTTTTCAATCCATTGAAAATGGAGTTGGTTTATTACAATAGGATCATAAGAAAGTCTAAAAAAAATTAAGCCGCAGCTTCAAATTTATCAGCTAGGCGGATAAAGTGCCATTGTTAAACCAACTCTAAAACATTATGAACAAAAGTAGCCATTTCAACAATCATTTTAACCAAAAGATTGTTTGCTCTGTCAGTAAAAAAGATTTTTTTGTTGGTGATTGACAAAAAGAAAGCAGGATGAGATGCATAAAAAATAACCGATGGGTACAGTAAGTTATCCAGCTTATTTCAAAAATCATTTTTAAAAATTAATAAAACAAGGTAGTTTGCTATTATAATTGGGTGTGCCTATACTGAATTGCTAGAGTAGACAAGGAGTGTATTATGAATTCAAATAATCCATATCGCTATAAATGGTGGGCATTAATAGGTTTAGGTTTATTGTCTTTTACAGCTTTCTTAGATCTTACTATTGTTACTACAGCACTCCCTTTTATTCAAAAAGCTTTATCAGCGAGCATTATCCAATTGCAATGGATCTTAACCATTTTTGGTATGATTTTAAGTATGTTTATGATAGCCGTAGGCCGATTTGCTGATATCTTTGGTAGGCGTAAAGTTTTTTATATTGGATTTATATTTTTTGGAATAGCTGCAATTGGCGCTGGGTTATCACCCACTATTCAATGGTTAATTTTCTTTAGAGCCGTGCAGGGTGGTGCTGCAGCTATTATTTTTACAGTAGGAGTGGCTTTATTACCCCAAGCATTTCCAGCTGCTGAGCAAACAAAAGCTATTGGTATTTTTAGTGCTTTTAATGGTGTGGGATTAGCTGCGGGCCCATTTTTAGGGGGGCTTTTAATTACTTATTTGGATTGGCGTTGGGTCTTTTGGATTAATATCCCAATTATTATAGTTGGTATTCTTTGCGCAGGGTTTAGCTTACAACCCTCTCCTAAACCTAAAGAAAAAATTAGTATTGATTGGCTTGGTTTTGCCTTATTGGCAATCGGCTTAGGTTGTTTGGTCTATGGAATTATTCATGGCGAACAAGTAGCCTGGCTTGCTACAGGAACTTGGCTTAACTTGCTTATTGGTATAGTAGCATTAATCATTTTATTTTTTGTTGAAAAAAGAATGCTAAACCCTTTATTAGATTTAAAAATTTTTAGCAATAGGCATGCAGCTTTAGCCATGCTCATATGTATTGCAGCTGGTTTAATAACTTCAGTTTTATTATTTTTTAATCCTTTATATTTACATATTATTCGAGGACAATCTGCGTTAGCTGTAGGTATTATTTTATTAATTGTTCCCTTAGTACAAGTTGTTATTTCTATATTTTTAGATAAATTGATCAAGCGTTTTGGGGTGTTTAATTTAATAATTTTTGGTTTATTTACCGGATTTGTAACAGCAATATGTCAATCGTTATTTGCAATTGATTCCATGTATATTTTTATTTTATTCGCTTTAATTTTAATGGGCTATACTTGGGGAATTGCTAATGCAGGTTCAATCAGTGCGATTATACAGTTAGTTGAATCGGATAAAGTTGGTGGTGCAATTGGTACTATTTTTACTTTTTGGAATGTCAGTGGCGCAGTATTTTTAGCCTTGTCGACAGTTATTTTTCATTTTAAAGAAGTAACGTCTATGTCTGACTTATTAGCTGCGCACAACATTAATTTAACTATGTCGCAACATCAAACTGTGTTAACAGTTTTAAACAATCCGGAGCAGGCGCAGAGCTTGCTTTATCAGTTAGATGTTCAAGCAGGACAAGTTTATAGCTTTTTTGAAAAAAGCTTTCTTTACGGTTTTCATGGTATGGCAGAATTTGTAGCAGTAATAATGTTCTTTTTGTTAATAATAGGATTCCTGTTAAGAAAATAATTAAAAAAGAAAAGCTTTTAAATAGCTAAACTTTATAAAGTCACTACTACAAAAGGCTAATAAAAATTTAACAGCTAGGACAGGGACTGCTTTGACTTAATAACTCTAAATTTTGCCTGGCCATTTGTTTAACCATTTTCTCTACAGCGATCTTTATATCTGTCCTGGGATTTAAGAGGCTTAATATTTTTTCACGATTTTCTTCAGCTTTTCTGCTAAATGAAGTAAGGTTTTTATAAGCAATATGGACTGCTTCACAACAGTACTCTGATCGTAAATCGGTTCCCTCGGTTTCTTGCTGTAATGCGATAACCAGAACTTTAATTTCCTGTTTAGATAGTAAAAATAAATGACGATTGCTTGTAGATAAAGAAGTAACAAATAAGCCGGTTCGAAAAGTAGTCTTCGGAAAAGATTCTCCAGCACCGGTACTGACAGTAGAGGATTGTAAAGTCTCTTTAGTTCTAATCATTTCTTCTCTTTGTTCTGGTGAGGGTAGGCCAATTGAAAAACACAAGGTTGTAGTGGAATCGACTATTAGTTGAAGTGTTGTTCCACCAGTGCCATCACAAAGTAAAGAGCTAGATTCCATATTAGGCGGATTTTTTTCAATGCTTACTGGAATAACGGCTTTTTTGGAATGGCAAGGTGTGGTTGATAGTAAATGAGCGACAGATTCTTCTTGGTCAGCAGTTTGCTGCTTAACTATTTGAACTCTATTTAAAATAGTTTGTATGGTGTAAAATATGATGCGTAGCTCAGGCTCTTCATAAATTGTTCTATGATTAAAAGCGAGAATGTAGTCCTCAAGAATTTCTCTGTCTATATCTAGAAGCGGCAAGGTACATTCGCCTTGAGCAAAGCACCTAAAAAAACAATAACTTTTTCATATGTTATTGAGAAAGGGAAACTAGCAATGTGGCCATTAAAGTTTGCTTGACCTTCTGGTGTAAATAAAGATTGGGTGTGAGGCATAATTAATTATCTCTATTTTTATATGAAATTTATTATAATTAGACCCATATTAAAATGGGTCTATTTTTCTTTAAAATTTTAAAGCATTTTTGTTATCTATCTCAAGGCGAACGACGTCTGGTAGCAGCTGCTTCCGCTGCTGCTAGAATGATATTATTAGCTAATTGCTGCACTGAGTCACAAATAAACTCTTCTCGTTTACTAGGATCATCGTCTATTTTTTTTCTTAAGTCGTCTTGAATAGTTGCAATCAGAGAAAGGGTTTTTTCTGCTCTTTCACGTACTCTACCGCCTTTTAATTCGTTATAAGCCGTTACTGTTGCTTGGCGACAGTTAATGCCTGCAGGAAGGCCGGCATCTCTATACATATCTTCTAAGTTGGTAACTATACTTTCAAAAGCTACTAGAGAAATAGTAAAATCCCTGCGACCGTCTCTACTAAAAATACTGCCAGCTCCAGCTGCTGCTTCCCTTCTACCAGCGCTGCCACCACCAGCCGCTGCACCTCCACTGCTAGCTCTGTCTCTACTACTAGGAGGAGCTGCTGCAGCCTCTGCAGCCCTTGCCATTCCAGCAAAATCAATATCGTCATCGCTGCTGCCAGCACCACCACCACCGCCAGCACCACCGCCGCCGCCGCCAGCACCACCGCCGCCGCCAGCACCACCGCCACTACTAACAGCAATAATTCTCCTTCTTGCTGTTTCTGCTCTTGGGTCTCTTGCTCCTCCCCAGAGTTCAGCACCGCTTCTTTCTCTTCCACTACGGCCAGCAGAAGCTCCGCCGGCTGCTCTTGTCATGGCAGTTAACAAGGCATCTACTAGTCCTGCTCTTGCTTCACTTGCAGCTAGAACGGCTGCACTATCCAGTAAACTTCCTATAAAGGCTTTTAAAATATCAGGGTCTAAAAATGTACGGCCATTTTGCCGTTTTATAAATGAACGGCTATTTAGCTGACTTATAAGAGGATCAAGCACAGCTTGTTGCTCGCTATCGAAACGACGACTTCCACTAGGAAATGCATAGGCTTGTAAATTTTCTAACGCCTGATTAAATGCTGCTTCAGCTTCTGGGCCTAAATCAGCCTTTATTTTTGCTTTAAAAGCCTCTGCTACCTCAAGGAATAGCGTAATATTTATACTGCCGGTTTGGTTTAATGTAATAGGCATAATTTTCTCCTTTTTTCTTATAATTAAAATATAGATCAAGATAAAATATAGCAAAATTTGCTCAATAAATAAATAGAATTCTTTTTAAAAAATTCACATGAAATCAATTAGTTAAATATGACTTTAATATTTTTTTCCTGAAAAAAAAGATAGCAAAATCAATAAGATATCTTACTCGTAATTTATCTTATTGATTGCTATAATGGAGCAATTTTTATTTTTTTGATAAATTTAAGGTTTATGAAGCGAAATTTAGTTAATTTTTCTGAAGTGAAAGTATTGATCGTTGGCGATATTATGCTGGATCGTTATTGGTCTGGTCCTACTTCACGTATCTCGCCCGAAGCCCCTGTCCCCGTAGTGCGTGTTGAACAAATTGAGGAGCGGCCAGGTGGTGCAGGGAATGTGGCTTTAAATATTGCTGCTTTGGGCGCTAAAGCCGTACTGTTAGGAGCAGTTGGCAGTGATGCGAATGGTAAAACTCTTAAAGGACGTTTAACTGCTGCCGGGGTAAATTGTCAGCTACAAGTTTTAGAAGATATTCCTACTGTCACTAAGCTACGTGTACTGAGTCGGCATCAACAGCTCATTCGTTTAGATTTTGAAGAAAACTTAACGGCGATTAATCGCAAACAATTATTAGCAGAGTATTGTGCTGAATTGGCTGAGGCTGATGTAGTCATTTTATCAGATTATGGTAAAGGTACTCTCACTGAGCTTACAGAATTTATTCGTTTAGCTAATGAAGCTGGGGTTCCTACTTTTGTAGATCCCAAAAATTCAGATTTTAGTCATTACCATGGTGCTACGATGGTTACGCCAAATCTACATGAATTTGAAGCGGTAGTTGGGCCTTGCAAGGATGAGGCAGAATTGGTTCATAAAGCTATTAAATTAATGGATAAGCATGCAATTAAATATTTATTAATTACCCGCGGTGAAAAAGGCATGACTTTAATTCGTCCGGATAAAACAGAAATGCATGTGCCTTCCTTAGCTAAAGAAGTATTTGATGTAACGGGTGCGGGTGATACGGTCATTGCCGCTGTTGCTACAGCATTTGCAAGTGGATTGGCGCCTGCTGAAGCTGTTAAAATTGCCAACACTGCTGCAGGCATTGCTGTTAGTAAGCTTGGGGCAGCAACAGTGAGTATACCTGAACTTCGCCGTGCTTTACTTAAAGAACAGAACAATAGTGGTGTTGTCAATGAGGAACAATTAATGTTGGCTGTGGCAGAGGCTCGCGCTCATCATGAAACAGTTGTGATGACTAATGGTTGTTTTGATATTTTACATGCAGGTCATGTTCATTATTTAAATCAAGCCAAAACCCAGGGGCATCGCTTAATTGTTGCTATTAATGATGATGCTTCAGTAGCTAGATTAAAAGGTCCTAATCGTCCTATTAATACTATTGAAAAGCGTATGGCAGTGATTGCTGGTTTAGGATCAGTCGATTGGGTAGTACCTTTTGCTGATGATACCCCAGAAAGGTTAATTGAAAAAATAAAACCAGATGTTTTAGTAAAAGGCGGTGATTATAAACCTGAGGAAGTAGTGGGTGCTGATCAGGTGCTTGCATACGGTGGTTTGGTAAAAGTTTTAGGATTAGTAGAAGGGCTTTCGACTAGCTCAGTAATCGATAAAATAAATAGTGATAAAGAAAAAATTTCTTAAGTAGTTATCAATTAAGTTAAGGTTTGCTCATGAATGTACGAGGATCTTTATATATTATTTCAGCACCTTCTGGAACGGGTAAAACTAGCTTGGTTAAAGGCTTATTAGACTCATTATCTGGGATTAAGGTATCGATTTCTCATACCACGCGGTCTATTCGGCCAGGTGAGTTTAAAGATATTCACTATCACTTTGTTACTGAAGATGAATTTAAAAAAATGATTGTTGCCAATGATTTTATTGAACATGCGTTGGTTTATGGTAACTATTATGGAACCTCTCGATCTTGGGTTGAAGAGCAATTACAAAACGGAATTGATGTAATTTTAGAGATCGACTGGCAAGGTGCTTATCAAGTCAAAAAACAATTTTCTGAGGTGATTAGGGTTTTCATTTTGCCACCCACTTTAGCAGCTTTGGAAGAAAGATTGCGAACTCGTGGACAAGATGAGGAACAAGTTATTTTGCATCGATTGAGTGAAGCAAAACAAGAGGTCAAATATTGTCTTGAATATGATTATTTAGTCATTAATGATAAGTTTGAAACAGCTTTATCAGATTTAAGGTCAATTATTCGAGCCGAACATTGTCGTCGTGATAAGCAGCTCAAGTGTCAACAAGTATTATTGAATGAGCTAATCAATTAACTTTGCTCATAATTTTATCAGTCTTTAAGGTTTATCATCTTCCTTTGTGTTAGTTGCTATTTCTATCTAGTTGAGTTAATTTAAGAATCTCAGCAAGGAATTAAGAAAGGAGCTCTGCATGAAAAAATTAAGTCAACTCGTTGGGGCAAGTTTATTAACAGTAGGACTGGGCTTGATTAGTATACAAAGCTTTGCTGATTCTACCCAAATGCATCCTATTACTTGGAAGGGTGCTCAGTGGGAATATTTAGTAGAATATCCAAAAGATATACAATATATAGATCCTGAGCGTTTTGAAGAAATTTTAGATACAGCGGGCCAACACGGTTGGCGTTTAGTAGAAGTTTCACATGAAGCGCATTTTTATGCGTTTTATTTTTCACGAGAATTGCTAACTGAAAAACTAGCGGCTAATACCGCTAGACTTAAAGCATATAAGGCCTATCGAGCCTCTAAAGAAAGCGATATTATTACTAAAGTGCTTGCTGCTCAAAAAGAAAAAGAAGCTTATGAACAGCAATATGCTGTTGAGCTTGCTAAAGTTAATCAAGCATTACAAACTGAAGTTAATTTAGAGCAAAAAGCTTTACAATTGGAACAACAACAGAAACAACTTATGTCCACCACTATGATGCCTGCAACTAAAGCCGCTGTTCCAGCTACAGCACTGGTTCCTAGTAAAAAGTAGTGGCTTAAAAAACGATAAATTATTTACAAAATAGTCGCCTTTGGGTACTAATTGGTATAATATCAACTGCTTTTTATAATGATTCTGGAGAGAATATGGCGCGCTTAACCGTTGAAGATTGTCTAGAAAATATTAAAAATCGGTTTACTCTTATTTTAGAAGCTAGTAAGCGGGCAAGACAGCTTGCTATGGGAGCTCAGCCAGCAGTTGAGTGGGATAACGATAAACCTACTGTGGTAGCTTTACGTGAAATTGCGGCAGGTTTTGTTGGTTTAGCTGACAAAGAAGAGCAAGCAGCTGCTGAGGCAGCTGCAGCAGTCCCTGAGCATAAACCGCTAGTCGAAATTGATCATCATGAAATGGATGACTCTGATGAATAATTAAATTTTTAATATCCGGGCACTGCTTGGGTATTAAAAAGCTCAAATCTTCTTACAAATATCAGCCAATCTGCTACACTTAAAATATCAATATCCTACTAGTCAATTCAGCTAGGAATTTAGATTAAATAGCACAACTATTTGATTTTATTAATTATTTAAAAAAACAGGGGTAATGGTGTCTGAATTTGCTGATCTTTGTAAAGATCTTAAAAGTTATTTAGATGACAAGCAGATTGCCGAAATTGAGCAAGCTTATTTATTGGCTAAAAAAGCTCACGAGACTCAAAAGCGTAGTTCGGGCGAACCATATATTACCCATCCTGTGGCAGTTGCTAAAATATTAGCCAAAAAAAGGTTAGATAAAGAAGGCATTATTGCTGCTTTACTCCATGATGTGATAGAAGATACCAAGCTTAGTAAAGAAGTGATTGCTGAGCAGTTTGGTAAAGAGGTAGCAGAATTAGTCGATGGTGTTAGTAAATTAACCCAAATCGAGTTCGAATCTAAAGCAGAAGCGCAGGCTGCAAATTTCCGTAAAATGATGATGGCGATGTCAAAAGATTTGCGCGTGATTTTAATTAAGTTGGCTGATCGGCTTCATAACATGCGGACCTTAGACCATTTACCTCCCGAAAAAAGGCACCGCATTGCTCGGGAAACATTAGAAATTTATGCTCCCATTGCCAATCGCTTGGGAATTCGAGCTTTTCGTGATGAATTTCAGGACCGAAGCTTTTATTGTTTATATCCATTACGTTATGAAGTGCTGCGTAATTCAGTACGCAATGCACGTGGTAATAGAAAAGAAATTATTGTGACAATTGAAGAGGGGATTAGAAAAAGCCTTTTAAATGCGGGAATTAGTGAATTTGAATTACGTGGCCGTGAAAAAAATCTTTATAGCATTTATAAGAAAATGCGGGATAAACGTTTGCATTTTACCGAAGTTATGGATGTGTATGGTTTTCGAATCATAGTAAGTCGAATAGATTTATGTTATCGAGCATTAGGTGCGGTACATAATCTTTATAAGCCGGTACCTGAACGCTTTAAAGACTATATAGCCATTCCTAAAGCAAATGGCTATCAGTCTTTACATACTACTTTGTTTGGCCCTTATGGGTTACCAATCGAAATACAAATACGCACCCGTGAAATGCATAAAATGGCGGAGAATGGAATTGCTGCTCATTGGCTTTATAAATCAGAAGAAGAAGTAGTTAATCAGGCACAATTAAGAGCACGAGAATGGATTAAAGGGTTAATGGAAATCCAACAAAGCTCAGGAGACTCATTAGAGTTTATTGAAACAGTAAAAATTGACTTGTTTCCAGATGAAGTATATGTCTTTACTCCACAGGGAGATATTTTTGAATTACCTAGTGGCGCTACAGCAGTAGATTTTGCTTACGCTGTTCATTCAGACATTGGTAATAGTTGTGTGGCAGTTAAAATTGATAAGCGGTTAGTACCATTAAGCACGCGTTTAAAGAGCGGGCAAACTATTGAAGTGATTACAGCGCCAGGGGCTAGACCGAATCCTGCTTGGTTAAATTTCGTTGTTACCGGGAAAGCTAAAGGTAGTATTCGCCATGTATTAAAAAAACAACGACGACGAGAATCAATTAATTTTGGTAAGCGTTTGTTACAAAATGCTTTAAGTGAATATACAGTTAATTTGGAAGATGTTACTGAAGAGCAGTTTGCAGTTATCATCAGTAGTATTGCTAATTGTAAGTCAGTCAATGATTTATTTGAAGCTATTGGTTTAGGTAATCAAATGGCTCCTATCGTTGCGCAGCGCTTAATAGAAGAAACAGCTGAAAAAGAAATTATTAAACGAGAGAAAAAGACAGCAGAAGTTTTAATGATTAAAGGTACGGAAGGCATGGCTGTTAGCTTTGCAGAGTGTTGTTATCCTATTCCTGGTGATTCTATTGAAGGTGTGTTAACTTCTGGACGTGGAATTGTCATTCATAATGATCAATGTAAAGTTTTAAATAATATTCGTCGTAAAACTCCAGAACAGTGTGTGCCAATTCTTTGGCAGGATAATCTACAAAAGGAATTTCATGTTAAATTGGAGACTGAATTATTTAATCGACGACGTTCACTAGCTTTATTAGCTTCAGCGATTGCTGATGCTGAAAGTAATATTGAAGACGTGACTGTCCACTCTCAGGAAGGAGGATATGCCAAAGTAAAATTAACAGTTACTGTTATGGGTCGGGCGCATCTTGCTAGAGTACTACGACGAGTCAGACAGGTTAACTCAGTAGTGAAAATTGCTAGAATTCGTAATAACTCAAAGAGAGACTAAAAATGAAACAAGTGATCAGTACTTCATTAGCACCCCAAGCAATCGGTCCTTATTCACAGGCAGTGAGAGTGGGTAATACTATTTATTTATCGGGCCAAGTTGGTTTTAATCCAGCTACTATGAGTTTAGTATCAGAAGATTTTGCTGCTCAAGCTGAACAAACTTTTAAGAATATTAATGCGGTCGTAACTGCTTGTGGAGCCACTTTAGCAGAAATTGCTAAGTTAACTATTTATGTGACGGATCTTAGTGAATTTTCAAAATTAAACGAAGTGATGGCTAATTATTTTAAACAACCTTATCCTGCTCGAACTACTATTCAAGTTTCTGCTTTACCCAGAGGAGCTAAAGTTGAGATTGAAGGAATAGTAATAATTGCTTAATAATTATTCGTTCTCTTCATCAGACTCTAAGTCTTGTTGAATTGGAATATCTTTAGAAGCATTAATACTTTCTCTAAGTTCTTTGCCTGGTTTAAAGTGTACCGCATACTTAGGAGGCGTTACTAGTTTTTCGCCAGTCTTTGGATTGTGGGCTTGACGTGGTGGGCGGTAGTGTAAAGAAAAACTACCAAAGCCGCGAATTTCGATCCGTCCACCTTGACTAAGATGAATAGCCATTTTATCTAAAACAGTATTAATACTGACTGTTACATCTTGTTCAGATAATTGATCTTGTTTACGTCCTACTACTTCAACTAATTCTGATTTAATCATTAGCTTACCCCTTACCCAAAATCTATATCCTCTTGAAAATATTAGCACCCCAATTTATAGCTTGCACGTTTTTTTTATATATATTCTTGATTTTTCAGTCATTCTTCTGCTTTTTTCTTATAAGTAAACCGCCAAACTAATAATATAGCAATAATTAATACGGCTGGAATCATAATAACGATCAAATATTTTACAAATAAGGCTGAGCAAACCGCAAGTAAGCCCAGTAAAATACCAATTAACATAAACATTGGGTCAAAATGTACCCCTGCTAAAAAAATAACCAGGGCAAGTAATATTAAAATAAATAAAGCGCCAGCTAAATAATTAATAATCCCAGCATTGACAATAACTGAAACTAGATAGACCGCCACTAATAAAGCAAGCCAATGAATGACCTCATGCCAGATAACATTACTTGATAAATTATGTTTACGTGCCACATGCCAGCTTAGCCAAATGCAAAGTATCGCAAAAATAGGAACGATAAGTAACCAATAGTGCCAAGCAAAAGAAGGTGCAAAAACAGCAATAAAAACCCCTAGGGTCGAAAAAATAAGTAGAATTAAACTAATGACCAACCTTGCTTTTAAGTGAGCGGGTCTGATTTTGATGATGTTTTTGTCTTGCAAATCATCTATGATTGCATTCGGTCCTTTCATGGTGAGTCCTTATTGAGTTTAAATTTAGTATAATCAATATTTAAAGTAATTCCATTGTCTCAAAGAAATTAATATTTGATTAATTTTTGATCAAATATAAGAGAGTCTACTTTAACCTACAATGTGACTTAAAGAGTAAAATATGATTCAATAGTACTCTAGTTTACGAAACTTTTAGGGATAAGAATGGCTAATTTTTGGTGGCGATTCAATAAAGCTTTGGTTACTACTTTGTTATTAGGTTGTTGTTTGCAAACTTTGCAAGCTGTGACGGTAAGTGGTTTATATAAAACAACTGTACCGGTTGCTTCAGAAAGTGCAACAGTCCAAACCGCAGCTTTTGCTAGTGCTTTAGAACAAGTATTAATAAAAATTAGCGGTAATAGCCAAATTGTTTCGGTGTCAGGGATTAATCAAGCTTTATCCAATGCAGTCAATTATGTGCAGCAATATGGTTATATTGAGCAAGCACAAAATGGCCAACAACAATTAATGTTAAATGTAACCTTTACACCAGCAGCCATTAATAATTTATTACGCCAAAGTAATCAGCCTATTTGGGGTTATAATCGTCCTTTATTAATTGCTTGGGTAGTCGTAACCGATAATCAAGGTACAAGAGTATTGACCAACAATAATTTAGATCCAGTAGCGACCCAGTTATTACAAGACGCCCAAGATCGCGGCTTACCAGTTATTTTGCCTACTATGGATGCGGTAGATGCTCAATATATTAATCCGCAAGTCATTCAACAAAATAATCTACAAGTGATTCAAAGTGCTTCTCAGCGTTATCAAGCCGATGGGTTTTTTGTAGCAAACATTAATGCTACTGGAGCAATTACTAGCACGTGGGAACTTGTAACTTCTTCTAAACAGCAGGCTTGGCAGGTGGCAGGGGGGACTTTATTACCAGCCATAAAATTAGGAATCGATGATATTAGTGATGCTTTAGCGGTTCAGTATGCAGTTGCAGTAACTCCTCAAACTAGTCAGCAAATTCAAATGCAAGTTAGTAATTTAGAGGTAGCCACAGATTATGCAAAAGTTCAACAATATCTCATGGGTTTAACAGGCGTTACTAGTGTTAGTGTTAGTAGTGTTAATAATGATATGGCAACTTTCAACATAAATTTAAGTAGTTCTTTACCCGCATTTGTTGGGCAAATTAAATTAGGAAATCGCTTATTGCCTGTAGTGCAGTCAACTAATAATCAGCAGATATTAAGTTATCAATATAACGCATCATAAGTAAGGAAGACTATGTCTGATTCAATGCGTTGGTTTATGTTAATAATGATAGCAATTTTTTTAGCTATTGTTTATTTTCTTGGGCCTGTTTTAGTTCCATTTGTAATTTCTTTTTTACTTGCATACTTTTTAAATCCATTAGTACTTTATTTAAATCGCTGGAAAATTCCCAGGGTGGTTTCAGCATTTTTAGTGTTTATTATCGCACTGCTAATTATTTTAGCGGCATTATTTCTATTAATTCCAGCCTTACAAAAACAGCTTGTTGCCTTTGCACATAGTTTACCAGCGATGATTAATTGGTTAAAACAGGTGCTGTTGCCCTGGTTAAATCAACGCTTTCATTTAGATTTAAATATAAATGCTGATATAATTCAGACAGCAGTTATTCAACACTTACAAGCTAATAATGGTGATGTAGCGAAACAAATTTTTAAAACAATATTTAACTCAGGGTACATGATAATTGATATCATCATAATGGTTATTATGATTCCTGTTATAACTTTATATTTGCTTATTGACTGGGTCAAAGTAACTTCTGATGGCAAAAGATTATTACCTTTTTCTGCTAAAAAAAGGGACCTAGCTGCAAATTTAATCAAAGAATGTGGAGATGTTTTAGCCGCATTTTTACGTGGACAATTATTGGTAATGATTGGCTCTGGGGTTGTGTACTCTGTAGGGTTAAGTATTTTAGGATTGAATTTAGCTTTATTAATTGGGGTGATTGCAGGGACTCTCACAATTGTACCTTACCTAGGATTTATTACGGGTCTTTTAGCGGCAATCATTGCAGTTACGCTGCAGTTTCATTCTTGGCTGTCTATTTTAGGGGTCTTAATAGTATTTATTATTGGAGTTTTATGTGAAAACTTTGTGTTTTCACCTTTATTTATTGGTGATCGTATAGGGCTGCATCCTGTAGCAGTAATTTTTGCGGTATTAGCAGGAGGCAAGTTGTTTGGTTTTTTAGGAGTATTATTAGCTTTACCCGTTGCTGCAGTTGTCATGACAATGTTTAGGCATGTGCATAATTATTATTTTGGTAGCGGCAAAAAAGGAGAAAAAGCATGAGCCAACAGTTGGCTTTGGAATTAGCACTTAAAGAAAGCACCACCTTCGCTAATTACTACTGTAATGCTAAAAATAAGCAGCTTGCAATAATTTTACAAGAAGTTGCTAGAGGAAGAGGTGAGCAATTTATTTATCTATGGGGACCAACGGGGGTAGGTAAGACACATTTACTTCAGGCTTGTTGTCATGTTGCAGATAAACTTAGATTGTCGCCGATCTATTTACCGTTTAGTAATATTGATATATTGAAACCAGAAATGCTAGAAGGTTTAGAAACTTTGCCTCTAGCCTGTATTGATGATATCGATAAAATAGCAGGGAAGCCCTCATGGGAAGAAGCTTTCTTTTATTTTTTTAATCGAATGCGTGATTCGGGAAAACGTTTAATAATAGCAGGTCGAGTACCACCAAATGAACTAGGCATCGCCCTTCATGATTTAGCTTCAAGACTGGCGTGGGGAATCGTGTTTCAAATTCAGCCGCTATCGGATGAGGAAAAAATACAAGCTATTTTATTGAGAGCAAAAGCCAGGGGCTTAGAAGTTCCAGATTCAGTAGTACAATACCTGATAAAACATTGGCCAAGGGATATGAGCTCATTATTTGAAGCTTTAGAAAAGCTAGATGAAGCTTCATTGATTGCAAAGCGAAAATTAACAGTGCGTTTTGTAAAAGAAATATTAACCGTATAGTTTATTGAATTATTTAATAATAAAAATTGAAATTGTTTTTTTGCAAAAGCAAAGTAAGAAAAAGTCAGATCTATACTGACAGTATGATATTTCTTATTACACAGAATTTATTTTAATTTATTTGGCTATAGGTAGCAGAAATGGAAATGATTCTGAATACTGAAAATTCAAATGAAGCTGTTGAGCAGGAAAAAAATAAAAAATCTGCAACAGATTTAAATGAAGAAACGCAAAAAATTTTGCAATGGCGCGGCATAAAAACGGACTATCCTAATAAATCTGTTGCAGCTATCTTCGAAGAGCAAGTAATCATATATGGTGATAGGGTTGCAGTTGTTCAAAATAAAATAAGTGTTAGCTATAAAGAATTAAATATTCAGGCAAACCAACTCGCTAGACATTTACAAAAATTAGGAGTTGATTCTCAACAAATAATTGGAGTAACTTTAGAGAACGGTATTTTAGCTATAGTTAGTTTTATTGCTATTTTAAAATTAGGGTGTGCTTATCTTCCTATTGATCCAATGTTTCCAGTTGAAAGAATACAATTTATATTAAAGGATAGTAATGTTAAATATTTTTTAACTAAAAATGAGCGTGTATGTTTAAATACAACCGTTAAAAAAGTTAGTCTAGAAGATAATAAAATTATTTATTATTCCCCAGAAAATTTACATTTAAAAACAAGTTCAGAAACGCTTGCTTATGTAATTTATACGTCAGGTTCAACAGGTCAACCTAAAGGAGTTAAAATTCTTAATAAAGGTATTGTGAGACTAGTTAAGAATACTAATTATATTGACATTAATCCCGACCATATTTTTTCTCAACTATCAAGTATTACATTTGATGCAGCAACATTTGAAATATGGGGTGCTTTATTAAATGGAGCCATGACGGTTATTATACCAAAAAATATTTTGTTTAGTGCCAGCAAATTTCTTAAATTAAAAAATAGACATAATATTAATGTTATGTTTATTACTACGGCTCTTTACAACCAATTGTTTATTACCAAACCAGAATTATTTGATAATTTAGATTACCTGATGGTAGGAGGAGAGGTTAATTCACCTTTTATCATGATGCAGCAATTAGAAAGAGTGGGTTGCCCTAAGCATTTTTTAAGTGTTTATGGCCCGACAGAAAATACGACTTTTTCAACTTATTATCCAATAAATAATAAAAATGATATTGCAACTTCAGTTCCAATTGGTTTTCCTATTGCAAATACTTTTTGCTATATAGTAACAAGCCAAGGAAGTTTGGCAAAAACTGGTGAAATAGGAGAGTTATATCTTGCTGGAGACGGCTTGGCAGAGGGATATACTAATCAGCCTGAACTAACTAAAGAAAAATTTATTAATAATTTTTTAGATAAAGAAACAAATTTTAAACTATATAGGACTGGGGATTTGGTTAGAATATTTCCAGATGGCGTCTTAGATTTTGTAGGCCGAATTGATTCTCAAATTAAGGTTAGAGGATTTAGAGTTGAACCAGAGGAATTAGAGTTAACATTAAAAAAATTACCTTATATAAAAGATGTGGTAGTGTTAGCAACTACTCATAACAGTATAAAAAAAATGACAGCCATTGTGGTATTAAATGATAAAAACCCCAGGATTTTAAAATCAGAAATAATAGAAGATCTAAAAAGAAAACTTCCCGAGTATATGTTACCAAGCAGTTTATTTTTTGAAAAAAAATTTAAGTTAAACTGTAATGGAAAAATAGATAAGCGTTCTTTAGAGAAGAAGTATAAGCTTAATTCTATTATTTCTTTTCAACCCAATGAGCGTTTTTATGATTTAAGCGAATTATTATTATTTTTATGGAGGCAGGCATTTAATAATAGGGAAATAAATATACGATCTAATTTTTTTGAGATGGGTGGAGACTCTTTATTGGCATATTCAATCGTATCGAAAGCTTATGGCTATGGTTTAAAAATAGAGGCTATTGATATTTTGAAATACCCAGTATTATTAGATTTTATTAATTTTGCAAAACATAAAAATGGGAAAAGTATTTTTATGTGTAAAAATGAAGAATTTAATGATAAAGAAGGAAAAATTTCAGGAAGGCTTTCTCCAACCCAAATAGGGACCATGTATCATATTATTCTTTATTCCAAATCAAGTCAGTATTTGATCCAGGTACATTTTTATTGGTATGAAAAAGTTAACAAGGAGGTATTTGAAAAAACATGGCTTTCTTTAATAGAAAGGCATGATTTATTAAGATCATTTTTTAGTTGGAATCTGGATTTACCTAAAAGGAAAGTCTATTCAGAAAAAGAGTTGAATATTAATTATATTGATTATTGTGAACACAAGCATGTAGAAAAAGCTTTAAATAAAGTTTTAGCTGCAGATAGAAAAAAAGGAGTGAGCTTAAGTAAAAAGAATGATCTAAGAATAATGTTAATTAAGTTTTCGGAGGAAAAGTTTGTAGTTGCTTTTAGCCATCACCAAATGGTACTGGACGGCTGGTCATTAAACGTTCTTCTTAAGGATTTTTTTAACATTTACTATTCTTTATTAGAAAATAAATCTGCTAATCTTGAAAAGAGTATTAGCTATGAAAACTTTATTCGATGGATTTATAGTATTCCAATTCGCTCAATGTTGAGATTTTGGAAGAGTGAATTAAAAGAGTTTAATGAAAGAAATGAAATTTGTGTAATTAAAAAAAATAATAACATATTACAATATAGATGTGGAAGAGTTTCTGACAAACTATCTGTTAACACAACTAAAAAAATACATATTTTTTGTAAGCAATATAATATTACTATGGCGGCATTATTCGAAGCGGTTTGGTTAATCGTTTTAAAAAAATATTGTAACTGTAATGATATAACATTTGGTCTTGTTGTTTCATTGTTAGGAAAAGAGCTTAAGCTGGCTAATAATATGATTGGTCCTGTTATCAATATAGTGCCATTTAGAATAAAAATTGATAATAATGAAAGAATAATAGATTTTATAAACAGAATTCAAATTAAATCTCATAAAATTATTAAAAACTCTCTTATACCTTTAATTGAAATTAAAAAAATTCCTAATTGTGGTTATGGAGAAGAATTATTTGAAACATTGTTTTCAATGGAAAGCTACCCTTTATATTTAAAAGAAAGAAATAATGTGGGTAAGATTAATGTTTACGATAGTAATCATTACCCTATATTTTTTAAAGTGTTTCCTTCTAATCCAATTGAATTAGAAATTGTTTTTAATAAGAAAATTTATTCAAATAATATTATGAAAGGCATTGTTAATTCATTTAGATATCTATTAAAGCAAGTTATTGCAAATACTAATGGTTTAATCAATAGTTTGCAAACTGTACCATTCAATCTAAAAACGTATCTTTCTTATGGAAATGCAAATTTTTCAAATTGCTTATTTAGAGGTCAGTTATCAGTTGTTAGCGGATTTGAATATCAAGTTGAAAACAGACCAGGTGATATTGCAGTTAAGTACTTAGATGAATCATTAACCTATGCACAACTAAACTTTAAAGTTAACCAATTATCTAATTATATTTTAAAAACAAATGATAATAAAAGGGGTATAGTTGGTATATTAAGTGATCAGAGCATTTTCACGATCATTAGTATAATTGCGGTTTTAAAAACTGGAAGTGCTTATATCCCAATAGATGTCCATTTGCCTATCATGCGGATTGAATACATGATCAATGATGCAGAATTAAATTTATTAATGGTAAAAAACAGAAGTAAATATGATTTATTAAAAGATAAATTTAATAGAATAATTTGTTATGAAGAATCTTGTAAATTTATTTCTCAAGAATCTGGTGAGAATATCAATATAAGTATAAACCCTGATGATAGTGCTTATATAATTTATACTTCTGGTTCTATGGGAAAACCAAAGGGTGTGATGATAAATCATAAAAATATTATGGAACTTTTTTTTTCAACAAGAGAAAAATTTAAATTTACTGCTTGTGATATATGGGCATTAACACATTCATTTTCATTTGATATTTCAATATGGGAAATGTGGGGAGCTTTGTTATTTGGAGGTAAACTAGTACTTGTTAGCGAAGAAATTATTAATTTTTCTGATGAACTTTATCATTTTATTATTTATGAGAAAATTACAGTATTATGTCAAACTCCATCTAGTTTTAATAGGTTAATTAGAGAAAGTGAAACATCAACTGAGCCAATATTCCTTCGCTATTTAATGCTTGTAGGAGAAGCGTATAAAAAAGAAGATGTAAAAAAATGGTATAAAAAGCATAATCCTGATCTGCCTATGTTATTGAATATGTATGGACCAACAGAAACAACAATCTATTCAGCCTATAAAAAATTAAATGACGAAGCTACTTTACCACAAGTGAATTGCTTGATCGGCAGACCATTAAGTCATTTATTTTTTTTGGTTTTTGATAAAGATTTTCAGTTGGTTCCTCATGGATTGCTGGGTGAGCTTTATATAGGCGGATTTAATCTTGCTACAGGTTATTTGAAGCAAGATAACTTAAATAAGACTAACTTTATTTATCATCCAGTTTTTGGTCGACTTTATAAAACTGGTGACTTGGTTCGTACTTTATTTAACAGTGAAATAGATTTTATTAGTAGGCTTGATGACCAAGTAAAGTTGCGTGGTTTTAGAGTTGAATTAAGTGAAATTGAAACAATAATTTTGCAATATCAAAATGTATTACAATGTGCGGTGATTCTAAAATCTAAAGTTGAATCTGCATACTTAGTCGCCTATTTAGTGGTAGAGGGAATAAAGTCTAAGTTTGATATACAAGAGTTAAAGAAATTTCTTTTAGAGCGACTCCCCAAACATATGGTTCCTGATGTAATTATAATATTAGACCAATTACCGTTAAATAATAGTGGTAAAATTGATAAAAAACGTCTAATTACTTACAAATTAGCTTTAAACATTAACAACAAAGATTTCGTAAAGCCGAAAAGTAAGATGGAAAGACAAGTTGTGCAAATTTTTTCTGAAATTTTGTCTATTCCGCCAGAAAAGATTAGCATGAATAGTAATTTTTTTGAATTAGGAGGTAATTCTATCTTGGCTATTGCAGCTCTTTCAAGAGTCAACAAGATTTTTTCATGTAATTTGCCAGTTAAAAGTTTTATAGAATCAGCTACTCCTCAGACTATGGTTGAAACACTTATGCCTTCTATAAATTATAGTCAGTTATCTAATTCCTCCATTGTTTATATGCGGAAAGGTTTAGCAGATAAATTTTTATTTTTTATTCATCCTATTGGAGGAACAATTTTTCCTTATATGTATCTTGCTCAGTACTTAAAGACGAAAAGAACAATAATAGGCTTACAAGATCCTGGACTAGAAAAACATCAAATAATTTTTCATTCCATTACTGCCCAAGCTAATTATTATGCTAAATTACTGAAATCTGTACAAAAGCAAGGGCCTTACTATCTTTGTGGTTCATCTTATGGAGCAACAGTAGCATTTGAAATGGCCAAGCAGCTTATTGATTCTGGTGAACAGGTTAAGGCCATTTTTTTACTAGATGGGTGGGCAAAATATCCTAAAAAGATTGCAACCAAGATATTTTTAGATAATTATTTAAACAATTACCATAAAAGGCTTATGGATAATTTAAAGGAAACTGGGGGAGGTATTATTCCTGAACCGTGGCTAAAACTACATATTCAGCGAAATAAAATGTTGTTACGCTATAAATACGAAAAATTAAACGTTAAATTAATTTTATTTAAAGCAGAGTTGGTAAATGAGGTGCTTCATCCTGTTGAAGAGCAATATAATCATTGGGAAAGCTTTTCTTTATTTCCTATTGAACTACACTTAATTCCAGGAGATCATGATAGCATGTTGGACAAAAATAATGCTATGATATTAGCAAAGAAGATGAATAAATATCTATAGGAAAAGAAGATTGAGTAGTTATTATAAAATTAATATTGAAGTATTTGAGTTAATGCAGGGTTGTGTTTACTTACGTAATACAGAGGGGGTTTATCAGTATTGCAATAATGAATTTTCTCGTTTATTTGGTCTACATATGGCCAAGGATGTTATTAATCAAAATGAGGATTTTTTAAAATCACGCATTACACCTTTTTTAAAAGAGTTATTTGTTTTACTTGAGGATGATGATGAGTTTATAAAAATTAATCTTAAAAATTTAAGCGTAAAAAAAATTCAAATAAGAGATCAGGTTGGTAGTTTAAAATATTTTTATTGTCATAGAGTCCCAGTTGTTAATTTAGAGTCTGGTGATAAATCTTTGTTAGGAGTTATGATTGCTTCTAATGAAAAAGATGCGATTGATAAGGCTAATCTATTAGAAAATATTATAACCTTTATTCCAGGTAGTGTTTACTGGATGGATAGAAAAGGTACTTATCTTGGTTGTAATAATGAAGCGGCAAAAATGATTGGTTTACATTCACGAGATGAACTTTTAGGAAAAACTATCTATGATATAGGCAAAGATTTGGGTTGGACGGAAGGGGTAGCCGAGGCTCTTGCTAAGGATGATAAGGAAGTTATGGCTTTAGGGGAGCCTAAAAATATAGATCAAGTCCCTTTTTATGATGCTAATGGAGATATAGTTTATCAAATTACTAATAAAGCACCAATTAGAGATGCGGTAGGTAATGTCATAGGCTTGGTTGGTAACTCAGTTGATATAACCAAACAAAAATTAATAGAACAATCCCTTGAAAAAGCAAAAGCTGAGGCTGACGCAGCTAATCAAGCAAAATCTGATTTTCTTGCAATGATGACGCATGAATTACGCACCCCATTAAATATAATTTTGGGGATGACGCAAC
>Ga0155558_121_pt1 | contig 15656 bp, 11 predicted proteins | sample RifCSPhighO2_12_FD_107215 | JGI IMG/M metagenome (GOLD analysis project Ga0155558, IMG submission 107215) | Gammaproteobacteria bacterium RIFCSPHIGHO2_12_FULL_35_23
AACGCCGCTGTTAATGTCGTCTTCCCATGATCCACGTGACCTATTGTCCCTACATTGACATGTGGCTTATTTCTTTCAAATTTTGCCTTTGACACGATGCACCTCTCCTCTCAACACTACGCTTTATTAATAATTTGTTCAGCAACACTGGCGGGAGCTTCCACATATCTAGAAAACTCCATAGAGTACGTTGCTCTACCTTGTGACATAGATCGCAAATCAGTGGCATAACCAAACATTTCAGCTAGTGGCACTTCCCCGCGAATAATTTTACCAGCAGGCGCTTCTTCCATGCCCTGCAATAAACCACGTCTACGATTAAAGTCACCCATCACATCACCCATGTAATCTTCAGGAGTTACAACTTCAACTTTCATCATGGGTTCTAATAATACTGCTTTAGCTTTTTTAGCTCCTTCTTTAAAACCTATAGATCCGGCAATTTTGAAAGCCATTTCACTAGAGTCTACATCATGGTAAGAACCATCAAATAAGGTTACTTTCACATCTACTACTGGATAGCCAGCAATCACACCATTTTGCATTTGTTCTTGAATACCTTTATCCACGGCAGGAATATATTCTCTAGGAATTACACCGCCAACAATAGCATTCACAAACTCATAGCCTGCACCTGATTCCTTAGGCTCAATACGTAAGTACACATGGCCATACTGACCTCGTCCACCAGTTTGACGCACATATTTAGATTCTTGTTCAACAACACCTTTTACCGTTTCTCGGTAAGCCACTTGTGGTTTACCCACATTAGCTTCTACACCAAATTCACGTCGTAAGCGATCCACAATAATTTCCAAGTGTAGTTCACCCATTCCAGCAATAATAGTTTGTCCAGATTCTTCATCAGTACTAACACGGAAAGAAGGATCTTCTTGTGCTAACTTGCCTAAAGCGATACCCATTTTTTCTTGGTCAGCTTTAGTCTTAGGTTCAACGGCCACTGAAATAACTGGTTCTGGAAATTCCATACGTTCTAAGGTGATAATGTTCTTAATATCACTTAAAGTGTCCCCAGTAGTGACATTCTTTAAACCTACCGCAGCTGCGATGTCCCCAGCATAAACTTCTTTAATTTCTTCTCGGCTATTAGCGTGCATACGTAATAGACGACCAATACGTTCTTTTTTACCTTTAACTGGATTATAAACAGTATCGCCACTATTTAACGAACCCGAATAAACACGGAAATAAGTTAAATTTCCAACAAATGGATCCGTCGCAATTTTAAATGCTAAAGCAGAAAAAGGCTCTTTGTCATCAGGATGACGCTCGCCTTCTGTACCATTTTCGTTAATACCTTTGATTGAAGGTACATCAGCAGGAGAAGGCAAATAATCAATCACCGCATCCAATACTGCTTGTACACCTTTATTTTTGAAGGCTGAACCACAAAACATTGGCACAATTTCTCCAGCCAAAGCTTGCTGCCGAATACCTTTTTTGATTTCTTCTTCAGTTAAGTTACTTTCATTGAGATATTTATCCATTAATTCTTCAGAAGCTTCCGCAGCTGACTCAATCATTTGTTCACGCACTGCTTGGCAATGCTCAAGCATATCAGCTGGAATTTCTTTAGCTTCATAGCTCATTCCTTGATCTGTTTCATTCCAAATGATCGCTTTCATACGCACCAAATCAACTACACCTTTAAAGTTTTCTTCAGCACCAATTGGTAATTGCATAGGCACTGGTTTAGCACCTAGACGCGATTTAATCTGACCCACCACACGTAAAAAGTTGGCGCCCATTCTATCCATTTTGTTAACGAAAGCTAAGCGCGGCACACCATATTTATTTGCTTGGCGCCATACTGTTTCAGATTGAGGTTCAACACCTCCTACTGCACAAAATACTGCAACTGCACCATCTAAGACTCGCAATGATCGCTCTACTTCAATTGTAAAATCTACGTGCCCTGGAGTATCAATAATATTGATACGGTGCTTTTTATACTGCCTATCCATCCCTTGCCAATAACAGGTCGTTGCGGCAGAAGTAATAGTAATTCCTCGCTCTTGCTCTTGCACCATCCAATCCATAATGGCAGCACCATCATGCACTTCACCAATTTTGTGTGAAACGCCGGTATAAAATAAAATTCGCTCGGTAGTTGTTGTTTTACCAGCATCAATATGGGCCATAATCCCAATATTTCTGTATAACTCAATTGGTGTAGTTCTTGTCACTTTTTATTCCTCAATCTCTACCATCTATAATGAGCAAACGCCTGGTTAGCCTTAGCCATTCTATGGGTATCGTCACGTTTTTTAACTGCTGTACCACGATTATGATAAGCATCAACTATTTCTGCTGCGAGTTTACGCATCATCGATTTTTCTGATCTTCCTGAAGCAGCTTCTACTAACCATCGCATAGCTAGCGTGGTTCCTCGAATACCATTTACTTCAACCGGTACTTGATAAGTAGAGCCCCCTACACGACGTGACTTTACTTCTACAGAAGGTCGAATATTTTCTAATACAGCATCCAATAATTCTAATACGCTCACCGCTGCAGTCATAGAACCACTGCCATTACCTTCTCCACTCTCACTTTCTTCTTGGTGAGATTTTTTATCACTTGCTTTAGCGTGCTTTACTTTATCAAAAGCAATTTCAAGTGCTTCATAAACAATGCCTTCAGCGATGGCTTTTTTACCATGACGCATTACATGATTTATAAATTTTGATAAAAGCTCGCTCCCGTGTTTAGGATCAGGCAAAACTTTTCTTTTTGCAGCCGCTTTTCTTCTCATCTTAATTTTCCTTTAACAAATTAACTCTTTGGTCTTTTTTCACCATATTTAGAACGGCCCTGACGACGACCAGAAACCCCTGTAGTATCTAAGCTACCTCTAATAATATGGTAACGTACCCCCGGTAAGTCTTTAACACGACCGCCTCGAATCAATACAACTGAGTGTTCTTGTAAGTTATGGCCTTCACCTGGAATATAAGCTGTAACTTCCATGCTGTTTGTTAAACGCACCCGAGCTACTTTCCGTAATGCTGAATTTGGTTTTTTAGGTGTTGTTGTATAAACACGGGTACAAACCCCTCGTTTTTGGGGGCAAGCTTGTAATGCGGGCATTTTAGCCTTGCTAACTCGTGGTCTACGCGGTTTGCGTATTAATTGGTTTATTGTTGCCATTGTAATCCTCAAAAAAATACCAAAAAGCTATGTATAACTCTTGTATAAAAGAGCCGGGATTCTAATAAGCTAGCCAAACAATGTCAATATAAGTTATTAATATTTGTAAATATTCAACCAGTGATCAGGAAATGACTCTAGAAATACTGGTTACAGCTTTCTTTTCCAATTGGTGTCTAGCATATGCTCAAAAAATACCCTCAAGTTTTTAAATTTGAGGGTATTCCATTAAAAACTATTAATAAAATTGATTAATTATTAACTAATTTTACCTTCTTCATTTTCTCTAGAAGCCAAGGCTTTACTTAAAGCTTCTTCCACTTGGTCGGCAGTGACCTTAACTTCTTCTGTTACGCGTTGTTTCTCACGTTGTTGCTGGTGATAAGCAAATCCTGTTCCAGCAGGAATGAGTCGGCCGACAATAACGTTTTCTTTTAAACCACGCAAATGATCAACTCTACCGCAAACAGCTGCTTCCGTCAGCACACGAGTCGTTTCTTGGAATGAAGCTGCAGAGATAAAAGAATTGGTCAATAAAGAAGCTTTTGTTATGCCCAGAAGAATATCGTGACCTCTTGCCATAGATTTACTGTCTTTAGTTAAACGCTCATTAACTTCTTCTAGCTGTGAACGTTCAATTTGTTCGCCCACCAGTAATGTTGAATCACCTGCATAGCTTACCTCAACTTTACGCAACATTTGCTTAATAATAACTTCAATATGCTTGTCGTTAATCTTAACCCCTTGTAAACGATACACATCTTGAACTTCATTAATAATATAGTTAGCTAAAGCTGTTATTCCTTTTAAGCGTAAAATATCATGTGGATTTAATGCTCCATCTGAAATAATTTCACCTTTTTCAATAGATTCACCTTCAAAAACATTGAGCTGTCTCCATTTAGGAATCAATTCTTCATGTACTATACCATCACCAGCAGTGATAATAAGGCGACGTTTACCTTTGGTTTCTTTACCAAAGCTGATAAGCCCAGAAATCTCTGCCAAAATTGCAGGGTCTTTAGGTTTACGAGCTTCAAATAAGTCGGCAACTCGAGGTAAACCCCCTGTAATATCGCGAGTTTTACTAGTTTCTTGCGGAATTCTTGCTACTACATCACCCGCATTTACTTCTGAACCGTCCTCCAGATTAACAATTGCACCAACTGGTAAGAAATAATGAGCTGGTTGATTAGTGCCAGGGATAACAAGCTCTTTGCCTTTTTTATCAACCACCTTAATCATTGGTTTTAAATCTTTGCTAGTACCACGTTGAATAGGATCAATCACTACAATACTAGACAATCCTGTTATTTCATCTGTTTGACGATTCATGGTAACACCATCAATTAAGTCAACAAACTTAACTCGACCCGTTACTTCTAGAATAATTGGATGGGTATGAGGATCCCAATTAGCAATCACCTCACCACCTTTTGCTGCATCGCCATCCGCTTTCGTTAAAATAGAACCATAAGGTAATTTATATCGCTCACGCTCACGACCATTTTCATCAATAATAGCCACCTCGCCTGAGCGAGAAACCGCAACATGGTCGCCACTAGTGTTTTCAACTAATTTAATATTATGAAGCTTAACACGCCCCCCTGCTTTCACTTCCACGTTATTCACGGCCGTAGTTCTTGAAGCCGCTCCCCCGATATGGAAAGTACGCATTGTTAACTGGGTACCTGGCTCCCCGATTGATTGTGCAGCGATTACACCTATCGCTTCACCAATGTTAACTAAATGCCCGCGTGCTAAATCACGACCGTAACACTTAGAGCAAACGCCATAACGAGCTTGACAGGTAATGATTGATCTCACTCTAATCGAATCAATCCCCATACTTTCCAATAAGTTGACTAAATCTTCATCCAGCATTGTATTAGCAGCGATCACTACTTCGCCAACACTGTTAGTGATATCTTCTAAAATAACACGGCCCAGTACCCGTTCGCGAAGCGCTTCAACAACATCACCACCTTCAATTAAAGTGGAAATAATCAATCCTTCTTTAGAGCCACAATCGGGTTCATTGACCACTAAATCTTGTGCTACATCAGCTAAACGTCTTGTTAAATAACCAGAATTTGCTGTTTTTAATGCAGTATCGGCCAACCCTTTACGCGCACCGTGTGTAGAAATAAAGTATTGCAATACGTTCAATCCTTCGCGGAAATTTGCAGTAATAGGAGTTTCGATAATAGAGCCATCAGGTTTTGCCATCAAACCACGCATACCAGCTAACTGTCTTATTTGCGCAGCTGAACCTCTCGCACCCGAGTCAGCCATCATGTAAATTGAGTTGAACGATTCTTGACGAACCTTTTTACCTTCAGCATTGACCACTTCTTCTTTTTCTAGTTGATCCATCATCGCTTTCGCAACTAAATCGTTAGTTCGTGCCCAAATATCAACTACTTTATTATAACGCTCACCATCGGTTAACAATCCTGAAGCAAACTGTTTTTCAATTTCTTTTACTTCTGATTCTGCTTTTTCAATAATCACAGCTTTACTAGCTGGCACCTCCATATCATTAATCCCAATTGAAATACCAGATTTAGTCGCATTGTAAAAACCTGTATACATCAAATGATCAGCAAATAATACTGTGGCTTTTAAACCAAAACGACGGTAACACTTATTAATTAAATTAGACACTACCTTTTTAGTAAGCGCCCGATTGATTTCTTCAAAAGGCATCCCTTTGGGTAAAATTTCTGACAAAATAGCTCGTCCAGCCGTTGTTTCAATAATGGCTGTATGAGAAGAAATATTGCCGGCTTTATCTTGCTCATGTAGCTCCATTCGCAATTTAATTTTTGCTTGTAACTCAATCGCCCCAGCTGCATGCGCTTGCTGAACTTCAGCAATATTAGCAAAAATCATGCCTTCACCACGTGAATTAATGCGCTCTCTGGTCATATAGTAAAGACCCAAAATCACATCCTGGGTTGGCACTATAATCGGCTCACCATTAGCAGGAGATAACACATTATTGGTTGACATCATTAATGCGCGAGCTTCGATCTGAGCTTCTAGTGTCAAAGGCACATGCACAGCCATTTGATCACCATCGAAGTCGGCATTATAAGCCACGCAAACTAAAGGATGTAATTGGATAGCTTTACCTTCAACCAATAAAGGTTCAAAAGCTTGAATCCCTAAGCGGTGCAAAGTAGGAGCGCGATTAAGAAGAACAGGGTGTTCACGAATAACGCCTTCAAGAATATCCCAAACCTCTGGGCTTTCTCGTTCTACCATTTTCTTCGCAGCTTTGATAGTAGTAGCCATTTCATAAGCTTGCAGCTTACTATAAATATAAGGCTTAAATAGTTCTAATGCCATACGCTTTGGTAAACCGCATTGATGTAATTTTAAAGTAGGTCCAACCACAATAACCGAACGACCTGAGTAGTCTACGCGTTTACCCAATAGATTTTGACGGAAACGACCCTGCTTACCTTTAATCATATCTGTTAGTGATTTGAGAGGCCGTTTATTGGTACCAGTAATAGCACGACCACGTCTGCCATTATCTAATAATGCATCAACAGCTTCTTGTAACATACGTTTTTCATTACGTACAATAATGTCTGGTGCATTTAAATCTAATAAACGTTTCAAACGATTGTTACGATTAATAACTCGTCTATATAAATCATTAAGATCTGATGTAGCAAACCTTCCACCTTCAAGTGGTACTAATGGACGTAGATCAGGTGGTAACACTGGTAGAACATTTAAAATCATCCATTCGGGTTTATTACTAGAACTCAAGAATGTTTCAATGAGTTTTAAACGTTTAGTTAATTTCTTCAGCTTAGCATCAGAATTAGTTGTTTTAATTTCTTCACGTACTTTCACAGCTTCTTCATTTAAGTCAAGCTCAATTAATAGCTGTTGAATTGCTTCAGCACCCATACGCGCTTCAAATTCATCACCATATTCTTCTACTGCATCAAGAAATTCATCATCTGTTAATAACTGACCGCGCTCAAGCTGAGTCATGCCTGGATCAATCACCACATAAGATTCAAAATATAATACACGCTCTATATCTCGTAGTGTCATATCAAGTAATAAACCAATACGTGAAGGTAATGATTTCAAGAACCAGATATGAGCAACAGGCGTTGCCAAATCAATGTGGCCCATTCGTTCACGACGTACTTTAGTTAAAGTCACTTCAACACCGCATTTTTCACAGACAACACCACGATGTTTTAATCGCTTGTACTTACCACATAAGCACTCATAGTCTTTGATAGGCCCAAAGATTTTCGCACAAAATAATCCATCTCGCTCAGGCTTAAAAGTCCGATAATTGATTGTTTCTGGCTTTTTTACTTCGCCAAAAGACCATGAATGGATATCATCGGGTGAAGCTAGCCCTATTCGGAGCATATTAAATTCGTCAAACTGACCTTGCTTTTTAATGAAGTTAAAAAACTCTCGCATTCTCAAGGTTATCTACTCCTCTGTTTTTCCCTACTCTAAATTAAGAAGGGAGACATTTACAAAAAATCTATTCACTCACTAAATTAATTGATAATTACTTATTCTTATTCTTACTCTTACTCTCATTCTCAAGCTCAATATTAAGACCTAAAGAACGGAATTCTTTTATCAATACATTAAATGACTCTGGCATACTTGGATCCATGCGATGATCATTATCAACGATATGTTTATACATTTTAGTTCTACCCGCAACATCATCAGATTTAACGGTTAGCATTTCTTGTAAGGTATAAGAAGCTCCATAAGCTTCTAGGGCCCAAACTTCCATTTCACCAAATCGTTGGCCACCGAACTGCGCTTTACCGCCTAATGGTTGCTGAGTCACCAAACTATAAGAACCTGTAGAACGAGCATGCATCTTATCATCAACCAAGTGATTTAACTTCAGCATGTACATATAGCCTACTGTAATAGGTCTTTCAAAAGCATCACCAGTTCTGCCATCATACAAAGTGGTTTGGCCTGATTCAGGTAACCCTGCCATTTTTAACATTTCTTTGATGTACGATTCTGAAGCACCATCAAATACTGGTGTTGCCATAGGCACCCCTTCACGCAGGTTGTTTGCCAAAGTCATCACTTGCTCATCAGATAATTCTGTAAAGTTAATCTTCTGAGAATTATGTTGATTGTAAATTTCATCTAAAAATTTACGTATTTTCACCATTTCAGTTTGCGCATCAATAAGTGCAGCTATCCTCTTACCTAAGCCTTTAGCAGCCCATCCTAAGTGGGTTTCTAATACTTGGCCGATATTCATACGTGAAGGTACCCCAAGTGGATTTAAGACGATATCAACAGGTGTACCATCTTCCATATAAGGCATATCCTCAACTGGTACAATTATCGAGATAACCCCTTTGTTACCATGTCGACCAGCCATCTTATCACCTGGCTGCACCCGTCGTTTCACTGCTAAATATACTTTAACAATTTTCAATACGCCTGGCGCCAAATCATCACCTTCGGTAATTTTACGTCTTTTCGCTTCAAAACGTCTTTCATAATCTTTTTGGAATTTTTTAAGATGCTCATGAGAAGCCTCAAGTTGCTCTTGTGCTTCTTCACTGCGTAAGCGAATTTCAAACCATTTATCTCGAGTCAATTCATCCAAATAAGCTTTAGTGATTTTAGTTCCAGACTTTAATTTGTTAGGACCACCATCAGCCACTTTACCAACTAATAATTTTTCAACACGTTGATAAATATCGTCTTCTAAAATTCGCTGTTCGTCTTTTAAGTCTTTTTTCACTTTTTCAAGCTGTTCTTCTTCGATTGCTAAAGCTCTAGCATCTTTTGCAATGCCATCTCGTGTAAAGACTTGCACATCAATGACTGTACCTGCCATACCCGTTGGAACACGCAATGAAGAGTCTTTCACATCAGAAGCTTTTTCACCAAAGATAGCTCGAAGTAATTTTTCTTCTGGTGTTAATTGGGTTTCACCTTTAGGTGTCACTTTACCCACTAAAATATCACCTGATTTTACTTCAGCACCAATATAAACAATCCCTGTTTCATCTAATTTAGCTAAAGCAGATTCACCAATATTAGGAATATCACTGGTAATTTCTTCTGAACCTAATCTGGTATCGCGAGCTACGCAGGTTAATTCTTCAATATGTACCGTTGTATAACGATCTTCCTGCACAATACGCTCAGAAATTAAGATAGAGTCTTCAAAATTATAGCCGTTCCAAGGCATAAACGCGACAAGCAAGTTTTGTCCTAGTGCTAATTCACCTAAATCTGTAGAAGAGCCGTCAGCCAATACATCGCCTTTAGCTACTGTATCGCCTGGTGATACTAAAGGACGCTGATTAATACAGGTGTTTTGATTAGAGCGGGTATATTTAATTAAATTGTAAATATCCACCCCTGATTCATTCGCATGGGTTTCATTGTCGTTAACTTTTACCACGATACGACCCGCATCGACCTTATCTACCACCCCACCTCGTTTAGCATTAACAGTCACTCCTGAGTTAGTTGCAACTAATCGTTCAATTCCCGTTCCAACAAGAGGTTTTTCTGAACGTAGAGTAGGAACTGCTTGCCGTTGCATGTTTGAACCCATTAGCGCACGGTTAGCATCATCGTGCTCTAAGAACGGGATTAATGCCGCAGCTACTGATACAATTTGCTGAGGAGAAACATCCATATAATCTACTTTGTCTGGAGTAGAATAAACAAATTCATTACCAAATCTTGCAGGCACTAGTTCATCAACCAGCTTACCAGTTTTATCAACTGCCACACTTGATTGCGCAATCACAAAATTACCTTCTTCAATCGCAGAAAGATAAGCAATTTTATCAGTAAGTTTGCCATTAACTACTTTACGATAAGGGCTTTCAATAAAGCCAAAATCATTAATTCGTGCGTAAATAGCAAGCGAATTAATTAATCCGATATTTGGACCTTCAGGCGTCTCAACCGGACAAACACGGCCGTAGTGAGTAATATGCACGTCACGTACTTCAAAGCCAGCTCGCTCTCGTGTTAAACCACCAGGCCCTAAGGCTGAAACACGACGTTTATGCGTAATTTCAGACAATGGGTTTACTTGATCCATAAATTGTGAAAGCTGGCTTGAACCAAAGAATTCTTTAATAGCCGCCGTAATAGGTTTTGCATTAATAAGATCTTGTGGCATCAAGTTTTCAGATTCGGCAATCGTTAAACGTTCTTTTACTGCTTTTTCAACACGTACTAAGCCTGAGCGAAATTGGTTTTCAACCATTTCTCCTACACTACGTACTCGACGGTTACCTAAGTGATCTATATCATCCACTTCACCCTTACCATCACGGATGGTAATAAGCACTTTAATGGTGTCGATAATATCCTCTTTTGAAAGTGTATTAAGACCTGCATCCGTAGTACGACCAACACGTCTGTTAAATTTCATACGTCCCACTGGAGATAAATCATATCGCTCTTCAGTAAAAAATAGGTTTTCGAATAATGTTTCAGCTGCTTCTTTAGTAGGTGGCTCACCTGGACGCATCATTCGATAAATTTCCACCAACGCTTCTAATTTAGTTTGTGTAGGATCAATTCTAAGCGTATTAGAAATATAAGCCCCGTGATCAAATTCATTGATATACAAAGTATTAAACTGCTTGATACCTGCTTTTTTAATATTTTTTAATACTTCAGGTGTTAATTCAGTATTAGCTTCAGCAATAATTTCACCACTACTAGTATCGACTACTGGATCTGCCAATACTTTGCCAATTAAATACTCTGCTGGTACGGCTAATTGCTTTAAATTTGCTTTTTCAAGTTCACGAATATGCCTAACTGTTATCCTACGACCTTTTTCAACAAATACTTTTCCTTTAGGTCCTTTAATATCAAAGGCTGCATTTTCCCCGCGTAACCGCTCTGGAATTAAATCTAATAAATAGCCCTCTTCTGCAAGATGAAAACAATCTTTTTCAAAAAAGGTATTTAATATATCTTCTGAAGAATAATTTAAAGCTCGCAATAAAATGGTAACAGGTAATTTACGACGTCTATCGATACGAGCAAACAAACAATCTTTAGGGTCAAATTCGAAATCAAGCCATGAACCTCGATAAGGAATGATTCTGGCAGAAAATAATAATTTACCAGACGAATGGCCTTTTCCTTTATCATGGTCAAAAAATACGCCTGGTGAACGATGTAGTTGAGACACAATGACGCGTTCTGTTCCGTTAACTACAAAACTACCGTGCTCAGTCATAAGAGGGATATCACCCATAAAAACTTCTTGCTCTTTAATATCTTTAATTGAGCGATTTTCATGAGAAGCATCTTTATCATAGATAACCAATCTGCTTTTAATTCGCAGTGGTGCAGAATAAGTTAAACCTCGTAATCGGCACTCATTCACATCAAAAAGTGGCTCACCTAATTCATGTCCTACGTAGTTCAGTTCTGCAACACCTGAAAAGCTTACAATAGGGAAAATTGATCTAAAAGCAGCCTCTAAACCACAACCATGGTCTGCAGCTCCATGTAAAAATTTCCGATAAGAATCACATTGAACCCCAAGTAACGGAGGGGGCTCCATTATACTTTTCTGTTTACCAAAATTCTTACGAAAACGTTTCATCTCAGTGTAAGAATATGACATTAGAGCTCCTCACTTGGTCAAATTTAATTGTCACTATAACAATTAAAAAACTAAAAAACCAGCAAATGGCCAAGTTTTAGCTTAGCCATTGCCGACAGTATCCGCCTTCAAAAAAATTCTGAAGGCTTGTTTTCTTAACTCGTTAAAATAAGTAATCTGATTACTTAACTTCAACTTCTGCGCCTGCTTCTTCAAGTTGTTTCTTAATGTTTTCAGCGTCAGCTTTAGAAATCCCTTCTTTCACTGCTTTAGGCACAGCCTCAACTAAATCTTTAGCTTCTTTTAAGCCAAGACCTGTTACTGTACGAATAACTTTAATCACGTTTACTTTGTTATCACCAAAGCTCTTCATGATTACGTCAAACTCAGTTTTTTCTTCAACGGCAGCAGCGGTGCCTCCTGCAGCAGGCGCCATAGCCATTGCTACAGGCGCAGCAGCTGTAACACCAAACTTATCTTCCATTTCTTTAATAAGCTCAACGACATCCATCACACTCATCGCTGATATTGCTTCTAATACATCTTGTCTTGAAATTGTTGCCATGTTAATCGACTCCGACTAATAAATTTATAAAAATACTATGCTGCTTTTTCTTTGCTTTCACGCACAGCTGCAATAGTACGTACTAATTTTGACTGAGGCTCAACTAAAGTTCTTACAAACTTGCTTATTGGTGCTTTCATCACTGAAAGTAACATTGCAAGCGCTTCTTCTTTAGTTGGTAAGCTTGCAACGGCTTTCAATTGATCTGCCCCTAAAAGCTTACCTTCTAATGATAAAGCTCTTACTTCAAGTTTTTCATGTTCTTTAGCGAAATCACGAAACAAACGTGCTGCTGCACCTGGCGATTCTAAGGAAAACGCCAACAGTAAAGGTCCTGTTAATACCTCGCTCATACAAGCAAAATCGGTATTCTCAAACGCTCTTCTTGCTAGCGTATTGCGAATAACCCGCAGGTAAACCTTTGCTTCCCTTGCTTTGGAACGCAACTCGTTCATTTCAGTGACTGTTAAGCCTCTATAATGAGCTGCTGCTGCAGATAGTGCATTATTTGCAACTTGTGCAACTTGTGCAACAATAGCTTTTTTATCTTCAAGCCTAAGTGCCACTTTCATGACCTCCTATTTTGTTAATATCTGATATTAAGTTTAGGATTAGTTAATCCTAAATTTTAATATCCCCGTCTGCGCAGGATATTAAGTTTCTTAACAACAAACACTAGGATTATCCGAATGTTTGTTATAAGTCGCCCCTGCGGTCTTAGACGGCCATAGCTAATACATTAGCACTAGCTATGCCCATCCAAAGCAAGCGCTACACATCAAGGCTAGTTAAATCAACTACTAAACCTGGACCCATAGTACTTGAAACCGTTACCTTCTTTAAATAAACCCCTTTACTAGTAGAAGGCTTTGATTTTTTTAATTCAGTTAATAATGTTTCTAAATTTACTTTCAAATCTTGTTCAGTAAACTTTATCGAACCAATTCTGCAATGCACAATACCCGTTTTATCAGCGCGATATTGTACTTGGCCCCCTTTAGCATTTTTAATAGCAGTCGCTACATCAGGTGTCACGGTTCCAACTTTAGGGTTAGGCATAAGACCTCGAGGACCTAATATTTGTCCTAATTGCCCAACTAACCGCATTGCATCTGGCGTTGCAATTAAGATATCAAAATCAATATTGCCTTTCTTAATTGATTCAGCTAAATCTTCAAAACCAACAATATCAGCACCTGCTTCTTTAGCAATTTTTTCATTATTACCTTGAACGAATGCAGCCACTCTTACTGTACGCCCAGTACCTTTAGGTAATACTGTAGCGCCTCGCACTGCTTGTTCCGATTTTTTTGTATCGATTCCAAGGTTAATACTTACATCGACACTTTCTGCAAATTTTACAGTAGAAAAGTCTTTTAATAGTTTAAATGCTTCAGCTGCTGTATAAAGCTTACCCGGTACTACAGCTTCTCTAATTTTTTTAATTCGTTTTGATATTTTAGGCATCTTTCACACCCTCCGTCTCAACACCCATACTACGCGCAGTTCCGGCAATTGAGCGAATTGCAGCTTCTAAGTCTCCAGCTGTTAAGTCTGGCATCTTTGTTTTAGCAATTTGTTCTAATTGATCCCGTGACAACTTACCAACTTTGTCTCGATTAGGTACAGAACTACCACCCTTCAAATTCAATATTTTCTTAATTAATGAAGAAGCTGGTGGCGTTTTAGTAATAAAACTAAAGCTACGATCAGAAAAGACTGTAATCACGACAGGCACTGGCAGCGCCTTATCCATTTGATTAGTTTTTTCATTAAACGTTTTGCAAAATTCCATAATATTAACACCGTGTTGACCCAATGCTGGACCAATCGGCGGACTTGGATTTGCTGAGCCTGGGTTAATTTGCAGCTTTATATAAGCCGAAACCTCTTTACTCTTTTTCTTTGACATTTTTCACCTCATTTTAGTTGGGTACTAACACTTTCCAGATTAATAATCTTTCAAGCTCCCCTTAAATTCTCAGTTTTTAATAAACCTTCATCTATTTAAAACTAAGAAAAACCTTTTTATCCTTTCTCAACTTGACCGAATTCTAACTCTACTGGTGTCGAACGGCCGAAAATTAATACCGCTACTCGTAAGCGATTCTTTTCATAGTTAACTTCTTCAACTACCCCATTAAAATCAGCAAAAGGTCCTTCTTTCACACGCACCACTTCACCCGCTTCAAAAAGAATCTTAGGCTTAGGCTTATCTACACCTTCTCTAATTTGATCCAAAATACCTTGCGCTTCTTTTTCAGTAATTGGAGACGGATGTTCGCCACCAATAAAGCCTCGCACTTTAGGTACATTTTTGACTAAGTGCCAAGTATTATCATTCATCACCATCTTTACTAGAACATAGCTAGGAAAAAATTTTCTTTCACTACTTCTCTTTTGGCCGCCATGCATTGCCACAACCTGTTCTGTAGGCACTAAAATTTGGTCAAAAAGAGATTCTGCACTAAGTTGCTTAATGCGCTCTTTTAATGCTTTTTGTACATACTGTTCAGCACCCGTAGCTACTTGCACTACATACCATCGTTTTTTTAGTTCCTGTTGCGAATTTTCTAATTCTGACATGGATTATCCCCCGTGTCCTGTAAACCAGCTAATTGCCCAAAGCAATATAGAGTCTATGCCCCACAATATTAAAGCCAGTATAATTACCATAAGAAACACTATTGCCGTAGTTTGCACCGTTTCTTGCCGGGTTGGCCAAACTACTCGTCTTACCTCATCACGCGCATCTTTTGTAAAGTTCCAAAAGCTGCTTCCTATCGTTGTTCTAACTGCAATCAGTAATACCACACAAACTAATACTATCCAGCCAGCAACTTTTAATGCAGCAGGAATTTGAGTATAGTAATAGTTAGCAACCAAACCACCTATTAGTAGCAATAAAACAAGTAACCATTTCAGCTTATCAAATTTAATTTCATTATTTTTTTGTTTGTCGCTGCTAACAACAACTTTTTTATTTAGCTCTGTCATTCTTTGCACTGTAAACCTACCAACCTTCTACTACTCATGCAGCAAACTTCTTAAACCATCCTAAGATGGCAGGTCAGGAGGGCATCGAACCCCCAACCTGCGGTTTTGGAGACCGCCGCTCTGCCAATTGAGCTACTGACCTTTATTAATGACAATAGCGTAGAGCGCCATGCACTCTACGCTTTGTCTTTTTCCTTACAAATTACTCAACAACCTTAGCAACAACACCAGCCCCTACCGTACGGCCACCTTCACGAATCGCAAAACGTAACCCTTCTTCCATCGCTA
>Ga0155558_104_pt1 | contig 12548 bp, 13 predicted proteins | sample RifCSPhighO2_12_FD_107215 | JGI IMG/M metagenome (GOLD analysis project Ga0155558, IMG submission 107215) | Gammaproteobacteria bacterium RIFCSPHIGHO2_12_FULL_35_23
CATCAATTTTTTTGCGTAACTCATCCGCTGAGTTAATATCTAAATAGGGCTTATTGATACCCAATCCAGTATAATGACAACGATTTAACATAATCTGTTACTCCCATAAAAATTAACATTGCTTCAACGATACATCACCAAATACCTTGCATTGACACGCCAAACGATATGGCCCATTGGCAATACCAATATCTTCAAGGAATTTTCTCTCTTCAATTTGCATAGCGGATAAATGATTAGCGCCTGATATAATTTCAACTGCACAGGCACCACATGCAGCCATTCTGCAGCCGAATATCAGTACATGATCTAGTTCTGTCAACGAAGACCCTTTAGGAAGATCAAATTTTTTTTCGTCTTCACCTATAATTGTTATGCTCGGCATAAATACCTTCTAGTTATTTAAACAACTACATTGTTTAATTGTGCAATCGATTTATTTATTATCTTTCTACTAATTCTTAGGCTATCTATCATCCTACCTTTCACTATTTCAAAAAATTCTTCTGTGATTCTTGACAAATTTTTTGGTGTTTCATTGAATTGATCGATGAGCGGACGCAGCAATGATATTGCTAAATATCCATAAAGTAATCTTTCGAAATTTATAAAATCACAAAAAGCTATGGCGCCTTTTGATGTGGAAATAAAAGTTTTCTTTTTATTATCATGAATCGTATAAAATTCTATTTTGCTTTTACTGTGTGAGGCGATATAAATAATGAAATTAGCGATTCCATCATTGTTTGAAATGCTAGGTATCTTGTTTAACTTAATTAAATTATTTTCCGATCCTGCCTTAAGAATGAAACTTATTTTTCCTTGCATTAAGCAAGATAAATATAATTTTTTATATATTTCCTTACCATGGTGCGCTATTAGATAAAGGATGCTAAATTGAGTGATAATTGATGATAAAAATTTATTGTCTTGATATGAGCTTGCTAGTCCCGCAATAGCAATGATTGATTCCTTCCAACTTAACCCTATGCCACCGTATTGCTTGGGAATTGGCAGCTTCCAAACTCCCTCATTAGTAATTAATGCCCATTTATTTTTGTCTAATACATTTTTTTTATCGGGCAGCCTTGATAACTCTGCAAGTTGTTTTCCAATTTTAGAATAATGCTGATATAAATTATCATGTTCTAGATGCAAATAGCGCGTCATACGCTTCCTCTCCTATCCAGTTCTCTTTTTCTATTTATTTCCTAAAAGTATCGTCTTAATACTGTTGTTAAAATTTAATAATTACTTACTCCACGATCTCTTAACACGCAATCTGCATCTGAACGCAACGAATTTAATGCTTCGGTCAAATTGCTAATGCTGGTAATAAAAAACCCAATATTATTGATATCATCAGTTACTTCTTTTTTATCTCGTGCAATCATGTTCATGAGATGTCCGATATCTTGCAACCCCTGTAACAAAGCATCCATTGCATTATCAATATGCTGATACATCACCTTGAGTTCATCTGAGTTGTAAGCGAGGGTAGGCAATCCACTTGATAAATTTTCATATCGTTTAAGCAATGAAAATAGTTCAGTAAACGGGCTATTTTCATTGCTAAATTGTATTTGCTTGTTTTCTTGTTCAAACATTGCAATCAACCTTACGTTATATTTCCAAAAAGATTATTACGATAAAATTACTTTGTCAATTATTATATTTAAATAATTCAAATAGTAATTTACTTGGCCGGTCATTAAAATATAACATATTGTATTATATTGTTTTATATTAAGAACTTTATTTAATTCAATTTACATATTAAATTATTATAGTAAATTTTCAGGTTGTAATAATTGATTAATGGCGAGCAATTTATATACAAGGTATATTCTTATGGGAATTAAAAGTAATAATTGATTTTATTTACAATTGCGTGGTAACTTAAGAACAATTTTTAAAATAACTATATGAATTAGTAAGATGATAAATACCGAAAGGAGTTTCTCTATGATATTCACAGTGAAAATAATCAAAGTCAGCTTAGCTGGCTGTGCTATCCCAAACTAATTGTTAAATATTTATGCATAATCTCTCTACTCCAAGACTTAAACCTTTCTTGGAGTATTATTTTGACGGTAATAAGATTTACTTTTTTAAAAATCCTGGCACAGCAATTGAAATGGATGATCCTTCAGGCTTTATATCATCTGTTTGTAAGCTGATGGATGGACAGCTCAGCTTATCTGAGTTGTCGCAAAAACTATCAACTGCCTATCCTTATGAATCGCAATACTTAAATGGCCTACTTGATGTCCTTAATGAGACATATTTATTGGAGGACACTTCTGCTCACAACTCAGAGTGTTTAACTGAATATGATATTACGCGCTGGGAGCGTAATATCGAATTCTTTGGTGCCTATACCAAAGCTAATGAAAACAAATATGCATTACAAAAAAAATTACAATCAATCAAAGTAACTCTTTTAGGCCTAGGTGGAGCTGGATCACACTTATTATATGATCTAGCAGCGCTCGGTGTTCATCATATTCAAGCCATAGATTTTGATATGGTAGAGCTATCCAATCTAAATAGACAAATTCTGTATAATGAGACTGATATTAGTAGCCTTAAGACTACAATAGCAAAAAATCGAATGGAACAATTTGCACCTAATGCAACCATTCAATTTATCAATAAAAGAATTTCATGTAGCGAAGATATTGAGCAATTCATTCAAAATCAAGATATTGTTATAAGTGTTGTTGACCAACCTCGCGAGACTATTATTGACTGGGTAAATACCGCATGTATCAAACATAAAATACCATTTATTTGCGGTGCTTTTGATTGGAAATGGGCCCTTTGTTATTCTGTCATGCCAGGTGAAACAGGCTGCATAGAATGTTGGAAAACTAATGCAAGAAAAGCAAATTTACTTTTTCACGATTTCGCTCAAAAAGAAGGGTTTGTTACAGCAACCGCTCCAAATGTAGCTATTGTACCATTTATTGCAATTTTAACGGGTCTTATATTAACCGATTTTCTAAAATTTGTTACTGGCATCTCTAAACCAATATCATTTGGTAAACTTTGGGCATTTGATTTTGATACTGCGAACATGTCTGTCATTGAATCATGGGAGAAAAACCCACAATGTCCTATTTGTCAAAACACGTAACCCAGGCTTTAAATTTTATTAATTGGCCAAAGTTCTCGTTTAAGATTTTTGTATGGGATATTCTTAATATCCATATTACCAACTCCAGGCGTTGAAACACGGACAATTTCACTTGCGATGGATGCAAATGCAGCTCTGAAATGTTCTGATGATTTAACTATTATCGCGTGCTTATCACTCAATGAGATTTGCATATTTGTAATAGTATCAGGTGCATAAATTTGCGAGCGAAGCGCATTGACAATAATCATGTTGCCATTAATTTCAAATGCAACAGCTTTACCAAGCGGTAAAGATAGTTCAGAAAATGTTTGTGTTAATTGTGGATTTAGAAATTTAATTGTTGCATTTGCTTGTATAGGCTTGCCTGATAACGGGCCAAATTTTCCTCCTAGGCTAATAGCAATTGTTTTTCCCAAGCCTGCTAAATAAGCTTCTTCGACGACACTAGGATCATAAATAGTCGCAAACACAACATTGCCTATCTTAGCATCTAATATGGCGTGCAAAATAAAAGTAGCATCACCCATGCCACCGAGTCCTGGATTATCTGAAAAATCAGCCACTACAATCGGGCCGCCTTTAGTTTGAGATAATTTTGCGATTAATGCTTCGACGGAAAGTAAATTGACACGCGTTTGCTCACGTACAGAATAAATTTGATCTCCTAATTTAGCAGCGATTTTTGCAGCATATAGTCCATCGGGATCTAGCTTTTTCTCTGTATACACTAATATTTTTGCTCCAAGATCAGAAACATCGCCCCAAATAAATCCGTGTATGAACGATATCGATATGATTTTAGGATCGTCTTTTTCAAGCATTATGAGTTGATCGATAAATTCTTTGACAGGTGATATGCCGGTAGGAAAAAGATTTATCATTTGGCAGTCATAACAAGCGTGCTGTAAATCAAGTCGCTCTAAAGCAATTTTACGAGTGAAATGATACAACTCTTCTGCACGATCTGCTACGTCAGTATGAGGATATAATTTAAAAGCAATAATTAAATCTGCCTGTTGCATCATCTTATCTGTTAAATGTGTATGCAAATCAAGTTCTACGCCTATAGGTATATCATTTCCAACTAATTGTCTTACATGAGCGATAAAGTCACCTTCACAATCATCATACTGTTCAGCAACCATTGCTCCATGTAAATTCAGCAATACCATATCAACAGGTAATTGTGCTTTCAAATCCTGCAATATTTCATCGCGATAATTCTCATACACTTTTTTTGGTACGGTTCCTGCTGGTTCTGCTGCTACACATAATCCTTCAACATATGTATCTTCATAAAAATTAGCGAGCTTTTGAAAAGCAACCATCGGTGCTCCCCAAAAATTGGGGTTAATAAGATCTTGGCCACGAAAAGTTTTATATGTTTCTTCGAACATCTCGTAACTCGTGGGAACAGGACTAAATGTATTAGTTTCTGTTTGAATGCTTGCTGCATATACTTTCATTTAATATGTCTCATTATTAATTTAAACAGAATGGATTGTAGTTAACATCATAATCATATTGATCAAGTCGATCAGCTCGCTTTAAAATCCGCATAATGATGCTCGCAGGTGCTGCACAGATAGTGATATATAGAAATTTGAATAAAATTGAAGAACCAATCAATGTACATAATTGTTTGAGGCTTAATACACCATAAAAGAGCATGGTATGACTTAAAATACAATAAATAATAATCCCTAACGTGGTTGCGCATATAGAACGCAATCCAAAATATTTGCCTTTTAACTGGATCTTCCAGCGAGATATTGCAAACGAATTAACAAAATCACCAACCGGCGTTGTTAATAAACTAACAAAAAATATCCTCAAGATATCTTGTGATAAAATAGTATTTACATGATTATTATTGACAATTGGAAGATGAATGTGACCTAAAACATATATAAATAATGAAAAAATTGCTTCGCAAATCAACCCAAACCATATCAATCTTCGTGCATATCGATATCCGTAAACCTCAACAATGACATCGGTGATCATGTAAGTAGTTGTAAAGAAAAATACAGAAAAAGACAGTATGAAGTGATGAATATCGACTATGTAATAAACATACAAATACGACATTAAATCCAATGTAAGATAAACCATACAAGCTAAAGAATAAAATTTATATTCTGTTTGCCTTAATGGCAAATTGATAGAATTTTCATTTTGTTCTATTATTTTTAATGTCTGCATAATATTACTTAACAACTGTAAAAACTGGTCTCTTGTGAACTTTAATAATCTGTTCACCCTGCTTTGCCACCATCAATCCAGCTAAAATTCCTATATAGCATGCTTGGCTTGAATCAAATTGCCTAATAATAAATTTATTTTGTGCGATCACTAGTGGCGATTCTTTGTATGATTTTTTTGTTTTAACATCAATGTAAATCAACATGTTCTCTCTATCGAATGAAAATATTTTAAATCGTCCTCGCGTAAATCTTAATAGAAAACCACCACCTCTCGCTTGAAATGAAGCAGCCCCATCACTCGATTGAGCACATAACTTGCCATAATAATACCCTAACCAACAGGACTGAAACGGAGGCAAATTTACAATAATGTTAGGATCACCTACTATTTCAGCGATTGTTGATTTAATTGTAATAATTCTTACACCATAACAATAAATGACAACCTCTTTTTTTTGAAGATCAAATTCTTTAATTTCACAGGCGTATTGATGATTAACGAAATAAAAATATAAATATTTAATTACGTTATTTAAAGACACAATAAAATTATTTGTAAATTTTAATATCTTCGCAATCACACCATTCCCGCCCACTGATAGCAAATCAAAAACATGATTTTAATATTTTAATTACTACGAAACATAAGAAAATCTGTATTCAAAAACCACACCCAATATCATTATTGATTTATCAAAAACATCTTTACAAAAATTAGGATTTAGAGGTAATAAAAGCTTATTCGGCCCATCAATTGATAACTCTCTTAAAGTAGCTTCTTCAGCATCTTGATATTGCACTATCACTAAATCACCATCTTTTGGTATTAGATTTGGATCTACAATCAAAATAGTCCCGCGAGGAAATCTTGGTTCAGCACATGCTGTGCTACCAATTCCAAAAGCTCCACTAGGTGCATTTTCAATTGAAAGCCACTCTTTCCATTCTTTTATGGAAAGTTTGCCAATATAATCCAGCCCTTTTAAGCAATCTCTATATGAAATAATAGGGATCGAGTTAATCCTGCTACTTACTTTTTGCTTACCGCTATATTGAATACCCGAAACTAACTCATCTACAGTAAGACCAAAAAATACAGCTAATTGTTGTAAAGTTGAAAACCTTGGATCCTCAGTTTTGCCTGATAAAATTTTATGCAAAGTTGGCTGTGGAATATGGGTACGTCTAGCTAATTCTGCTTCATTTATACTATGTTTTTGCATTTGTTTGTATAAATTAACAGACAACTCATTGTTAATATTTATCTTTTCTTTAAAATTGAGTATATTTTTTGCCATCGCATTGCCATCACTTATTACTTTGGTAATTTTATATGAAACTTTAAAGAAAGAACAGATCTGATTTAAATACTATCTTCCATAAATCCATGGCATTGCTCTTTATATCTTTGTTGCTAAAATCCCCCATGCATAAATGAAAAGAATAAATCATCATTTTAAATTGGAAAGTACATGAAAAACCCCTACTCTCAAATTCCACCTCTTGTTTGGTTGCTTGCTTCCATAACACTCATTAGCCGTAGTGGTAGTATGGTACTCATATTCTTACCTTTGTACCTGATCCAAAAATTAGGGTTGAGTATTCTAATTGCGGGAGAAATTGTTAGTTTTTATGGTCTAGGAGAAATCATAGGATCCTATGTCGGCGGTATGCTTTCAGACAGATTTAGCTTATTACATGTACAAACAGTCAGCTTTTTTTTAGTAGGTCTTGCATATTCATCTTTAGGAATTCTGCATTTTAAAATCACTATCATGGTAGCAATGTTTTTTGCTGGGCTTTTTACTGCAGCAGCACGTCCCGCAACAGGAGCAGCTATCGCTAGGCTCACCACATCTGATATCAGAGCAAAAGCCTATGCGCTTAACTATCAAGCAGTAAATTTAGGTGCAACCATAGGCCCTGCACTGGGTGGAATATTGGCTAGCGCAAATTATACATGGGTTTTTGTTATCGATGGCACTGCAAATATTATTGCATCGATTGCCGTGTGGTTGTTTTTCCGTAAGCACTCAGTATCCCTATCTCCTCAACATGAAAAACTAGATCCATTAGTTTTTCAATCGGCTTGGAAAAATAATTATTTTTTAATATTGTTATTATTAACGCTTTTCATCGGCATATGTTTCTTTCAAATATTTAGTGTTTTTCCGATTTACCTTAAAACATATTATCATCTTACTGAGTCTGATGTTGGAACCATTTTAGCTATAAATGGGTTAATGATTATTTTTTTCCAAATGCCGCTCACCTCTTTTCTAAATAAATTTAGCGCACTACGAGTAATAGCAATCGGTGGATTAGTTGTTAGTTTAGGGTATTTTATTCTTCCATTTTATGCGGGATTTTATTATGCGGTTTTATCAATGATAATTATTACCCTTGGTGAAATGATTGCAATCCCGCTCCTATTTACAACTGTAACTAAAATCGCGCCAGCTCATCAAAGAGGGCAATACCTAGGGTTACTCATCATTGCTTTAATGTCTGCGCCATTATTTCTAGCTCCAAATATTTGCTCTTATATTTACAATACTTTTGGCCCTACTATGCTTTGGTTTGGAATTGGTATTCTTGGTATCATTATTTTTATTGGCTTTCAAAGCTTATATTTTAGAAATTCACAGCATATCACATAGAAAGTCTACATTTAATGCGTGAGATTATTTTTTTTAGTCACCCTTATAACTTTTTACCGAAATATTTCTTTGGTTTTTCTACATACCATTTCTGCACACTTTTTATGTGCTTCATTATCCAAATGACCGCCATCGATTTCAGATGGAGTAATGTCTTTGGATACATCGAGAAAATAACAATTTTTTTCTTTGACAAGCTCTGAATAAAGAACAACAAGCTGTTTTGATTTTTTGACTGCCCCGGCGAATACATTGGCGCCGCTCCCGTCTTTAAATGTTTCTGCTATGGGTAAAAGTATAGAAGGTGCCATGATTAAAATTTTCGGCGCTGCTAACATTTCTAAACCATATGGGGAGGTTTGAATGATATCAATAAGCTCAGCCAACCCATTACAAATATCCTCAGCGCTTCGATTGAAATAGACTTTAAGATCATTTGTACCAAGCGCCAAAATCACAAGATCGATAGGGGCGTGTGTATATAAACAAGATGGTAAATAAGTTTTCCCGTTACGATCTGGAGGAATGTGATAATTAAGATTAGTAGTCCTTCCATTTAATCCCTCTTCAATCACATAATAATTTTCACCTAATAAATCTTGTAATATACCTGTCCATCGCTCTGTTCGACAGTACCGCTTAACTGGCAATATTTTTTTATCCATATTTGGTACAAACCCCTCAGCACTCGGTACAAACCCCCAAGTATTCGAATCGCCATAACAGAGTATAGTTTTTTGCGTCATATATTTTGCCTTTTAAAAAATTGAATATAGTATTATCTATATCAATAAAAAATCTTTGTAAGATTTTATTTCTGCATATGTTCCGTCGAGTGCACTCATAAATCCAGCATGAATATATTTAGCCGGCACAAGAAGATCACCAAATTTTAAATCTTTTGTAGCACAAGCATCTTCAATCACTGTGCATTCAAAATGGTAATCAAAGGCAGCTCGCGTTGTTGCATCAATACACATATGACTCATTGCACCAGCAATAACAAGGTGCTTTATGCCCTTCTCATTTAAATGATTGAGCAGTGATGTATCACGAAAACTATTTGGGTAATGTTTTTCAATAACAATTTCTGATTTTAAAGGTAACACTTGCTCATTAATCTTAACTCCAGCGGTATCCGGTAAAAAAAATGTTGCTCCAGGTCGAACTGAAATATGTTGGATATGATAAACAGGTAGTTGTTGCATTCTGAATGACGCTAAAAGTTTGCTGGCATTTTCTGCTGCTTGCTCTATACCTGATAACTCCATTTTGCCGCCTGGAAAATAATCGTTTTGTATATCTACTAATACGAGAGCTATAGTCATCTTAATTCTCTTATTTTTAAAATCATACTGCTCAAACTGCTAAGCTTACTATCTCATAATTTTTCCTGTTTAAAACAATTAAATCTTTACACATAAGATTCGTTTTCATTAGATTAAATTCTTACTCACTAATATCAAAACAACTTTTGAGAATAATATGATGTTTAGTTGGAATAAATTCTATGATTTCATAATCTGCAATGTTTTGAGTATAAAATGGGTCTTCACTTAAAATAATATTTAATTGTTCTCTATCGTCTATCAAAGAAATGATTACACCACCAGTTCGTGGATTTTTAGGCCCCGACAACAGAAAAAAATTATTATTATATCCTTTCTCCAAGAAGCATCGGTGATGCCAAGATAATTATCTATTATTTCAATAGGTGCTTTATAATTTAAAATAATTAGGAACATCTTTTTCCTCAGTAGTTACTGGCCAGTCAAACAAAAATTTCACACACTGATTGTACCTCAAAACGGGTCAGAGTGCTCAATATACTTACTAGACATATAATAAACCCTAACTAGCTTCTCTCCGTCATCAATTACTTTATTGCTTTCATTGCAGAAAAATATCAATGGCCTTCTTATGCCCCGAATTTTGACGAACTAACAATATAATGACAAATAGAATTTATACAGAAAATTTTTGTATCGCTTCACGAGTCAATTCAACCCCAGTACCAGACATATTAGGTACATAAATCTTCCCATCTTTTATTGAAAAATCGTGTGTAAAACAATTTGGCGGGATGATATCTAAATATTCAACCAAAAACCCATTCGGAGACCCTGCAATCAAGCTTGAAGATAACTCTGGCATTAAATGATTACATATAGGAACATTATATACATGAGCCAACTGACAAACTTCAATAAACCCCGTCAAACCCATGCAACTACGAATATCTGGCTGTAAATAACTTGCTAATTTATTATCACAAATTTCTTTAAAAATATTTTTAGACTTAATGTTTTCACCGACAGCAATAGGAATTAAACTTTGTTCAGCAACTTGTTTTAAATCGCTGAGAGGTTGACCAACTGGTTCTTCAATCCAGATTAGATTAAATTCCGCTAAATCACGAATAAGTTTCAGTGCTTCATTGACATTAAAACGTTGGTTTGCATCAGCCATGAGAGTAAATTCATTTCCCATTGCTTTACGTAAATTAGCAATACGATCACGATCACTTTTATCTCCAAGACGAACTTTAAATGCGCCTATACCCTGCGCAGCATTTCTCTGGCAAGCATCAATCAATTCCTGCTCTGAGAGAGAAAGCCAGCCAGCAGTATCATAAACTGAGATACTTGAGCGTGAAAAACAAAAAATTTTGTGTAGCGGGATATTTTTTTCTTTAAGATAGATATCCCAAATAGCTATATCTATCGCTGAAATAACATTATGTAACTCAAATGAAAAAGATGATTTATCATCAAACATGATGTCACTAATTTGTTTTGGTGTCACGATGGGTTTGTTAATAATTTTAGGCACTAGGCAATTTACGCCATCAATCGCTTTATTGTGATTAATCTCACCTAACCCATATACTAATCCTTGGCCACTAACACCCACATTGGTATGCACCAAGCAAACGATACCATCAATTTTGTTGATAATACGGAGATGATTAGAAAATGGTTTTGATAGAGGAATTGCTATTGGTTTAATCTCGATGGAAGTCACTACAACATTTTTTATATCTGTTAGCATTTTACTCACATTTGTTATCCAAATATTTTAGATTATAAATTTCGCTTCTGAGCAATTCACACAATCAACCAAGACAACGTGTAAATAAAAAAAGACCAGAAACCACTCCAGTCTTTTTCAAATATAATATTTTTTGGATTTAATGAAAGATACTTACTATTCGCTAAACATTTCATCTAAAGTTTTTGCGATAATAACAGCATCAGCCCATTCTAATAGTTTTTCTGTATCAGCTTGCTCAATACGCTGTTGGTAATTTGCTGGTATAGAACCAAACTTACGCTGTAGCTGGCGTAAAAGTATAGCTTGTTCACCTTGTTGTATACCTTTTTGAATACCAATTCGTTCTGCTGATGTGATATATCTCATCTGTTTTTCCTCTTCAAAACGTTCAACTTCTTGTATGTATTGTAGCTCAAATGGTTCAGATAATGCCATGACCCAATCGATGAAAGTGTACAAATTTAGGATAGCGGCTTTATCCCAACCTTTATCATATAAGCTGCGAGTTAAGGCTAATTTTGATACAAATCGGCCTTGTTCATTGCGCTTTGTTTTTAAGGCAGATAAATGTGCCAAAATAACCACTGCAAATGGATTGTTGCTTGTCATCAACTCTGTTTGCTGTGCTGCATAATCCAAAAGCTTTACCTTAACAAAGCGAAAAAGTAACTGACAACCCCACAGCTCATGTTCATAGTCTGGCGGACGCCAACTAGGTTGGTCATCTGCTAAAACTGCTAAGCTCACTATAGGCTTACGATACCGATCAAATAATCGATAGTGATAAATGTACATACGCTCAGCAAAGTTAGGCTCTGGCTTGCCTTGCACTTCTATATGCAGCAAAACCCATGTTTCCTCACCATTTGCTCGCCAAACTTTCATGAGTTTATCTACAATGCGTGTACCTTGTTCTGATTCTTTGGTAATGGATGTTAATTCCTTATCTAATGCCTCATATCCTTTAGACCAATTAATTGCTTGAGCCGCTTCCGGATGGCACATGGTCATGAAGGCTTGAAAATAAGTATCTAAAATATCTTTCCATGGTGTATCAAAATTTAGACGCACTAATGTCATTTTATTTCTCCTACTGTAGCAAATTTGTAACAAGCCAAAACTTAACTCATTGATAGTTAAGTCGTTTTATATCGGTTATCAAAAAGCTAAAGCATCGCAAGATGTTGATTTATAATTAAAATTAGTTTATCTTTACGGGCTGCGAACCAGGGGGTCGGGAGTTCGCATTAGCGAACTTGAATGCGCATAGCGCTAATAATCTCTCCGGGCGCGATAATAAATACGTAAGCGTTTAGTTTTAAAATCGGAATAGCTAATCAAACAATTCACTGTGTGATCCAAGTCGAGCAAGGCGCAATGTAGAACGGTCTGGCTTACTATAAATCAGTTTTATATGTTTGTAATCTCGTTTGAATGCAGATGAACGCTCAATCATCCTCATTTAAATCTTCCATGAGAGAATGA
>Ga0155558_106_pt1 | contig 12239 bp, 11 predicted proteins | sample RifCSPhighO2_12_FD_107215 | JGI IMG/M metagenome (GOLD analysis project Ga0155558, IMG submission 107215) | Gammaproteobacteria bacterium RIFCSPHIGHO2_12_FULL_35_23
CAACTGAATGGTTGCGGAATTCAAGATCGGTAGCAAAATATTGTTCAATCATTAATTCATTGCCAGCTTCGAAAGCGGTTACAAAGGAATTAATTGCAAATTGTCTGGCTTCTTCATTAGTCATAATCATATCCTCTTAATTATTGAAGAATCATTTTACTTTTAACAGTTCTTTTAATCCATGGGTTAGAAGTTCAAGCCTTTGAACCTATAGTTCATCTAGGAGTTGCATACCCTAGCCTTAATTTGATAGATTTATTTGCATTATCAGATGACTCAATTAAAGGGATTTGCTCATTAATCCGACTAACTATAAAATTAGCGCATGGTTCAATAAGATCTTTTATATCATCCCAATACTCATTTTCTTCCCCTCTGCAGATTGCCCTGGCTCGTTTCATCACTGGTTGATACTTTTCAGGCAATCGCTCAAGAGCCCAAGCTGCTGCATCCGGTTTAGAACGAATCGCATCCGTTTTTACGGTGCTCCAAATTCGTGCAAGTGTTAATAATACATTTCGAGTATCTTGATAAAGATCAATCATTAAACTATTCATTGCTTCTATTGTAGCAATCATAAAGTCTCGGTAAGGCACGCTGCAGAGCAATTGTTCAGGATTAGCTCCCAGTAATGTTTTGCTAGCCAGTAAAATTTGAGTAATGAGAAGAGCGAGATCTGCAACTTTTTTAGTTTCCCAGGGTTCGATATTTCCTTTTTCAAACTCCTTTCGTAACCAATCGCCATATTGGAAATCAAAATTTGGTAAATAATGCCAAGGATTAATTTCCGATTTCACTGCAATTGTTAATTCAATTGGCAGTTTTGAACTTTTCATATAAATACCAGAAATTTGAAGCAGGTTCCTTACCAATTTTATTTTTTCTTCATACGTTGTCGATCGATCTGAAACAACAAATAAATCAATATCACTATGTTTTTGTAAACCACCAACTATGGCTGATCCATACAGATATACACCCAGAAGATCTTTTCCTAAAACATCTTTGAGTAAATTAAGACACTGAGCGATTTGCTCTTCTGTTTCGGTGTTTAATTGATAAGGCATATCTTTTATCTAACCCTTATAATATGATATAGTTACTATCTCAAATAACGATGATATTCTTTATGAAAAATACAGTCAAAGCCACGTCGTTTAAATTAATTTTACTAACACCAATATTTATTTTGTTATCTCATTATTTGGCAGTTTTTATTCATGAATACGCGCATGCTTTTACTGCATGGATTTTAGGCTATAAAAATAATCCATTTGATTTAAATTATGGAGGAACCAGTTTAAGCAATTTATTACTATTATCCAATATTGACCAAAATGTTAACAATAATTTGATCTATGCATCAGGGCACCCAGGCTACGTAGCATTAATTGCTTTTGCGGGGCCTGGAATAATAATATTCCTTTTTTTCCTATCATCTTGGTTAATACAAAATAGCAAAACGAAAAAACATCCATATCTACTCTATTTTCTATTATTTTTCAATTTATGGTGTCTTGGCGGTACTTATGCATATGTTCCAGTTAGAACCTTTACTCCTCATGGTGTTATGGTCGATGTATTGGACATTGAACAAGCGCTTAATATTTCCCCCTGGTGGATATATTTTTTTATTGGTTATTTAGTTGTTTTTATGATGTGGCAATTTTTTTCAAAAACATTGATTTCAATTTATATCAATGTTGATATCTCAAATACAATAGGTAGAGCTAGTTTAATGATCTTGTGTGTTTTAATCTTGTTTGGTTATTGTGGTCTAGCTGGATTTGTTAATCATGGAGAAATATCACATTTTATTTCAGCAACATCTGTTTTAGCTATTCCCGGTATTATTATTGCATTATGGCCAACATGTAAATGGGTTAAGCAGAGGTTAATTGATTTAAGACCTTAATTACATACAGCTTTTGCTTTTTTATTGCACCGCTCTTTCCAAGTTATATAAATAGGCTATTTCACTTTATATAGGAGGCAATCGGATATCCGGATCCACAACCCAGATCTAGAATTGAGGCATGTTGAGGTAGCATTTCCAGAAAACGATCAATATATTTTTTTTCCATATAAAAGGAGTCGCGCATTTTGGCAAATCCTTCTGCAATTAAATCATAACTCTTGCTTTGATCTATCATTGGTTATTCCTCTTTGTTCTTACATGATAGCTTATCTTGTTGATTGATAAATTCATCCATAAATTCTTTCAATGAAGCACTGAGTTTCCCATGTTGCTTTGACATCAGTTTTTCTTTACCACATGCGATCATTAACCGATATTGAGCCAATGACTCATAAATGAACCACAATATGTGTGTTATCTCAAAAGCATCAAATAAGCGTTTTTCAGACTCAAAAATCATATAATTTTTAAGACAGGCATTCACAAGATGTAGATACGCATCATCTTTATCTGTTAATCCGTGGTGTTTTTTTACTTGTCGCAAACAGCCTATCAATGAAAAAAACGGATGTGAAATCACTATTTCACCTAAATCAATAAAGGTAACATTTTGCGATGGTTCAGCTATGAGTATGTTATTGTCATGAAAATCACACTGGACAATGGTTTGTTTGATAGCATAGTCGGATAATTTTTTACATAAATTGGAAAGTTTTGGAGTGAGTGTCTCTAATTTAGCAATTTCTATTTCTGATAGTCCATCTGCTAGTAATATATCTTTTTGTGAAAGCAACTGTTTATATAAATCAGGTAATTTATCTAATCGCCAATCAGGAACGCCAATATCAAGAAAAATATTGACATGATCTGCAACGGCTAACTGCATTAATGTAAATTGACCAATAGCTTTGGAAAGCAATGCTGCATTGAATTGCTGTTTCAGAATTTCTCGCAATGGTCTGCCTGCGTCTTTCATTAAAAAACAATTTAATTCAGTATTATGTGCGATAATTTTTGGAACAAAAGCATGAAATTGCTCATGCAAGATTTGAGTGATGATAGTCTCCAGTGCAAGCAGGCTTGGCGTATGCTTCAAATAAATGTAGCCATCAGATGTTGCAAAACGGATCACATAAGACCAAGGAGTGTTTTGCACGTTTTCTGGCAGAGTGCTTTGTAGTGTATATCCGTGAGATAAAAGATACTTGCAACCCCATTGGATAATAAGTTCTTTATTCAAGCTTTTTCCATATCCTATCCAACATTATTACCAGTATTAATATTATTGGAACTTATGAATTCATCAATCTGTTTGATACAATTTTCTACATAGGTCTTGTCAACGTGCGTAAAATTTTTATACCAATCAAGCATCATTTCTTCAGCAACAAAAAGATCTTGGTTGGAGTATTTGTATTCTAACTCATCCCAAATATCCTGTTTTATAGTGATATTCATTGCCTGAATCGCACTGATAATTTCGTCGGTATTTTTATAAAATTGTGGTTTGCGAAACTCTACCATCATATCCCAGATAGGACAATTCGGTAATGGGTATAATCTTGAAACTTCGATAGAAGAAAATTTTACTTCATTTATTGAATGTTTAATGTGATCAATTGTATATTGGATTGATTCTTCTGTTTCACCCAAAGCGCCAAATATAAAAGAACCATGTACTGTAATATCCGCTTGATTTAGTAAATGCAACGCATCAAGATTTGTTTCGTTTGATGTTTTATTTTTTCTTTGAGCTTCTAGCATTTTACTATCACCAGAATCTAATCCAATATTAATACGCTTTATACCCAGCCTTTTAAATTTATCAACATTATTCTTTTTAAGCAGACCCAATGCTCTAGCATAAACCATAAATTCTATTTCACCATTTTCGATTTTTTTACTAATATTTATAGGCATGCTTTCAAGAAGTGAAATTACATAACGAGAACTAGCTGTAAAGCTGTCGCATACTTCAAAAAATAAATTAATACCGTACATTTCATGGTAAGAATGAACCATCTCCCAGAATTTAACTGGGTTACCAGAATTAATAGCTAAATCAGCAATACTACAATAAGAGCATCTGTATCTTCCGTTTTCACAACCTCGAATATTGTTTACGGTTATAGCACGCACGTATTTTTGATTGTGTAAATGACCATATGTTTGATAATATTTATTGCCATAGATTGGTAAAACATCTTCTATCAAAGATAAATCAGGTATGGTGTTTATTTGTGATAATAAATATTTTTTAGGCGGGTTTAATTTTATAAAGCCTTCCTCGTCCCTATAAGCAAGTGAACATACATTAGATAGTGGTTTTTTATTGATAAGTGCATCAATCAATTCAAAGAAAGGTTGTTCGCCTACATCATTTGCAACAATAAAATCGACGTATAATCGTTTTTCTAAAATAATTTTCGGAAAAAATATAGCATGATCATCACCAAATATGACCAAACTTTTATTTTTTTTCGCAAAAGATGCAATTTCTAGGCCGAATATATATGATGGAGTTAATATACTAATACCAGTAAGTTCTGGTTTAAAATCAGAAATAATCGATTTAATTGTGGCTAATGGTACAATACCGCCATCAACAATTTTTATTACCACTTCGCTCTTAAATGTTTCTTTAATTCGAGTGGCTAATTGAACAATCCCAATATGTGGGAACAAAGAAAAATTCGAATTCTGATGCGTTACATCTACTTCATTTGGACTATTTATTAAAAGTATGCGCATACCACCTAAAAGGCTCTTCATTATGGTCATTTTGCATGCATATTATCATGAAAAATAAATAATACAAAAGTATAAATACCTACCGAATTGACTCATAAAAAATGTAACCGAAGAAAAATAAGCATAAGAGGTTACATGCCATGGGTCATCATGAACGAAAAGCCTATCTCCAAGCGATTCTGAAACGCTACCGTAAAGCCAATAAATTCGAGAAAGCCCAGATTCTCAATGAATTTTGCTCGGTCTGTGCGTATAACCCAAATGGACCGTTTCACTTTAGTAGACAGAGATCTTTGAGTTAATAGAGGTTAAAATTTATTAACTTAGAGGAGTCATGAAAATGAGTGAACGTAATAAAAGAAATTATGATGAAGAGTTTAAGAGGCAGGCGGTTAGGCTATATTTTGAACAAGGTAAATCTTATAGAGTATTAAGAGCTGAGTTAGGAGTACCTGAAGCTACCTTTAGAGTGAAAATATTAATAAAAAATAATTTTACTTTTCAATATCTTTTTGACCAGCTTGGTAGAGCTTTTCGATTTCTAATTGTAATCTTTCTAGACTAAATTCTTCTGCTGGAATAGGTTTGCCAACATGAAGACTAACTTTTGACCAAAATCGTCTGGGTAAATTAGCCATGGCTTTGCCGTACTTACGACTAAAAAAACTTCCCCACAAACCGTAAATAGCCATAGGAATAACCGGCGCTGGTGCAGAGTTAAGAATTTCTTCAATACCGCGTCTAAAAATAGCAATTTTACCATCACGAGTAATACTACCTTCTGGAAAAATACCCAGAATTTCTCCTCGCTTAAGAGCTTTAGCAGCTTCAATAAAAGCGTTGGCTTTCATAACAGGATCTTCTTTTACTGTTGCCACAGGAATTGTTTTCGCTAATTTTGCAATGTTATGCAATAAAGGGGCTTGAAATAATTTATAATCCATAATAAAACGAATAGGACGTTTACTGGCTGCGCTAATAATTAAAACGTCCATAAAACTAACATGGTTACAAGTGTAAATAGCAGGCCCCTCAATATTTAAATTTTCAAGGCCAGTTATTTTTAAGCGATACATAAGGTTCACAATTAAAAAAACTATTAAACGAATAATAAATTCGGCTGAAACACTAAAAATGTAAATAGTGATAAGAAGATTTAGTCCAGCAAGCATTAAAAAAAGCTCTGGAATACTAAGCCCAAGGTCTAACAGTACAATAGCATACAATGCAGCTAAGACCATAAAGACAGCGTTTAAAATATTATTGGTAGCAATAATACGTGAACGTTGAACTTTGACACTACGGTCTTGGATTAAAGCGTATAAAGGAACGGTGAACAGGCCAGATAAAACTCCCAAGAAAAACAAACAACAGGTGATGGCTAAGTGATGACCTGTTTTGATAAACGCAATAATCCCTTGTTCAGTCACTGTCGCAGTATGAGGTTGTAGGTGGTAAAGAAAAACAGTGAGAGCTGAAATGCCAATTGCTGCTAAAGGAACCAAGCTGATTTCAATTACTTTTCTTGAAAATTTTTCACAAAGTAGTGCACCAACCCCGATACCAATTGCAAACATGGCAATTAAAAGTGTTGTAACATGTGCATTACCGCCCAAATAAATTTTCGTGTAGTTGGGGGTTTGATAAAACATGAAAGCACCATAAAACCAAAACCAAGAAATTCCTAAAATCGCTAAAAACACCTCTTTGTTTTGCTTGGCATATTTTAAATTACGCCAAGTGCTCGTAAATATATTCCAATCAACTTCTATATCTGCTGCACGACTAGGTGCTTTGGGAATTTTTCGGCTGGCTAACCAACCAATAATAGCGATGATAATAATGGTAGCTGAAACAATTTCTTTACCATAAACGGGAATAGTGATTAATAAACCACCAAAAATAGTGCCAGTCAAAATGGCAATAAAAGTGGCTGATTCAATTAAGCCATTGCCTCCGACTAATTCAAATGATTTTAAATGCTGAGGTAAAATACTATATTTAGTAGGGCCAAATAAAGTAGCTTGTGTTCCTAGTAGAAATAAGGCAGTTAGCAATAAAAATAAACTATTTAGAAAGAAAGCTAGACTAGCAACAATGGCCACGAGGATTTCTAATAATTTGGCGATACGAATGATTTTAGCTTTATCATATTTATCTGCTAACTGGCCAAAAGTAGCTGAAAATAAAAAAAATGGCAAAATAAATAAACCACCAGCAAGATTGATTAAAGTATTGGCTGAAGCTATTGAGCTAATGGTTTGAAAGGCAATTAAAATAATTACCGCGTTTTTATAAGTATTATCGTTAAAAGCCCCTAAAAATTGGGTGATAAATAACGGCAAAAAGCGGCGTTTTTTTAATAAAGCAAACTGGTTATCCATGACAAACTCCTAGCTTCTTGCCTAATACCGCTTTTAAAATCGGGTAATACTTATTGTAGTTTAACAAGCTTTTCTTTCTGTGCTAATAATTTAGCATGAGTCAGTTCCAGTTGCTCTAATTTTTCTTTTTCTTTGGTTATTACCTCAACTGGTGCTTTTGCTACAAAATGGTCATTATTTAATTTATCTTTAAGTCGGCTAATTTCTTTATTTAACTTTTCAAATTCTTTTTCTAAACGGGCCTTTTCTGCAGTTACATCAATAAGTCCTGCAAGAGGAATTAATATTTCCAAAGTATTAACTATTGCTGTGGCTGCGGGAGGAGCTGACCCATTGGCTGCTAACCAATCAATTTTATCTAAGCGGGCTGTGGCTAATAATAATTCATGGCAAGTGTTTAAATAAATTTTATCAGTAGCTTCACCTTTATGTAAGAGAACAGTTAACTTTTTAGCGGGTGACACATTCATTTCACCTCGAATATTTCGAATAGCAAGGACTACTTCTTGTAACCATTGTATAGTTTTTTCTGCAGACTGATCAATTAATGCAAGGTTGGCTTGAGGATAAGGTTGTAACATCAGCGTATCCCCAGTTAAATCTAGAATTGGTTTGAGTTCTTGCCAAACAACTTCGGTAATAAAAGGAATTAAGGGGTGAGCTAATCTTAATAAAGTTTCTAGTATAGTGATTAAGGTATAGCGAGTCCCATTTTTAAGAGCTTTAGAGGCGTGATCTTCTGTTAAATAAACTTTACTAAGCTCAACATACCAGTCACAATATTCATGCCAAATGAACTCATACAAGACCTGACTTAAGTAATCAAATCGATATTCTTTGAAATAACGGTGGACTTCATTAATGACAGTTTGTAATCGAGATTGAATAAAGCGATCAGCGACGCTAAATTCTAAGGGTTCATTAGTGCTAGGAAAATTATCAGTGTTAACGTGCATTAATACGAAACGGGCAGCATTCCAAAGTTTGTTACAAAAATTCCGATAACCAGCTAAGCGATTTAAATCAAAGCGAATATTGCGATTGTTATTTGCCAGAGCACAAAAAGTAAAACGTAGTGCATCAGTTCCGTGGGCTTCAATACCCATTGGAAATTGCTGTCTGGTATCTTGTTCAATACGTTTGGCCATTGCCGGTTGCATGAGACCAAAACAGCGTTTTTTAATTAAGTTGTCTAAATCAATACCATCGATTAAATCAATAGGATCTAAAATATTGCCTTTGGTTTTAGACATTTTCTGGCCTTCAGGATCACGTATTAAGCCAGTGATATAAACCTGTTTAAAAGGCACTTGTTTAGTGAATTTTAAACTAAACATAATCATTCGGGCTACCCAGAAGAAAATAATATCAAAACCAGTAACCAAAACATTGGTGGGAAAGAAAGTATCAAAAGTTTTTAAATCATTCGGCCAGCCAAGAGTAATTAATGGCCAAAGCGCAGCAGAAAACCAAGTATCTAAGACATCTTCATCTTGCGTTAATTGTACCGTAGAGGGTAAGCGATAATGGTCTCTAATTGTTTCGATATCAGGCCCCACATAAACATTGCCTGCTTCATCATACCAGGCTGGAATACGATGACCCCACCATAGTTGTCTGCTAATACACCAATCTTGAATATTTTCCAGCCATTGAAAATAAGTTTTATCCCATTGATTAGGAATAAATTCAATTTCGCCTTTGGCAACAGCTTCTATAGCTGGTTTTGCTAAGGGAGCAGTTTTAACATACCATTGATCAGTTAAAAAAGGTTCTACTATTTCCCCTGAGCGATCGCCACGCGGAATTTTAATTGTATAGTCTTCTATTTTTTCCAAAAAGCCCAGTTGTTCTAAATCAGCAATAATTTTTTTGCGGGCCTCAAAACGATCTAAGCCTTGATATTTAGCTGGAGCGGTTTGATTAATTTTAACGTCTTTAGTAAAGATATTTATTAAAGATAAATGGTGACGTTTTCCAATTTCATAGTCATTAAAATCGTGTCCCGGGGTAATCTTGACGCATCCAGAGCCAAATTCTGGGTCTACATAATCGTCAGCAATAATAGGAATTTCTCTGTTTGATAGTGGTAATTTAATCATTTTACCAATTAAATGTTGGTAGCGAGCATCATTAGGGTTAACGGCGACAGCCGTATCTCCTAGCATCGTTTCAGGACGTGTAGTGGCAATAATTAAATAAGTATTACCTTGTGTAAGAGGATAGCGAAAATACCACAATGAGCCTTTTTCTTCACTGGTAATTACTTCTAAATCAGAAATGGCTGAATGAAACTTAGGATCCCAGTTGACTAACCGTTTACCACGATAAATAAGACCTTCTTGATAAAGCTTGATAAAAACATCGCTAACTGTTTGAGAGAAATCATCATCCATGGTAAAGCGTTCACGTGACCAGTCAGGTGAAGCGCCTAAGCGGCGAATTTGTTGACAGATTTGCCCACCAGATTGTTCTTTCCATTGCCAAACTTTTTTTACAAAAGGTTCACGGCCTACTGTTTCTCGAGTTAATTCTTCCGCTGCTAATTGTCTTTCTACTACCATTTGGGTTGCTATTCCAGCATGGTCCATGCCAGGTTGCCATAAAGTATTATAGCCTTGCATACGATGATAGCGGATGAGAGCATCCATTAAGGTATGCTGAAAACCATGGCCCATGTGTAAGGTGCCTGTTACATTAGGAGGGGGGATGACGATAGAATAAGCAGAACCTTGTCCTTGCGGAGTAAAATAACCTTGTTGTTCCCATTTTGCATAAAGACTGGCTTCAATTGTTTGTGGACTATAAGTTTTTTCCATAATACGTTATCTATACCTTGTTATTAGGAAACCTTAGAGATTGTGAACTTGCAGAGTAATCTCAGAGGCTTTTAATTTCTTATATAAATCTCTAGCTTCAGCTTTTTGAGCTTCATCATTAGCAATCACTAGCGCTATCCGTTGATAGGCTTGATAATTTTTAGGCAGTTTCGGTAAGGCGCTAACTAAGACGTTCGCCAAATTAGGGTCACCTTCTTCAACTCCAATAGTAATGGGTGCAATAGGCGCGGCAGTCATATCTTGTAAGCGATGAGGAACAAAGCTGATATCTTTAAAAGTCCACAGGGAGTCATTTAGCTTAAGAGCCTCAGCTTTTGAGTTTGTTTGCACATAAATACGATGTTTTTCTTTATAGGCTTTTTCTAATAGTCGACAAGTAAAACTAATAGTTTCAGGGGTTGATAAGATATAGAAATCTATTCTTTCTACCATTAAGACTGACTCTTTACTTGGTTTAATAAATAAGTCATTAATAAAGGAATCGGTCGGCCAGAGGCTTTGGCTTGTCTACCAGTAACCAGTGAGCTACCGGCTATATCTAAGTGAGCCCAATGATAATCCTTAGTAAAATTCGATAAAAAATAGGCTGCAGTAATAGTGCCTGCTGCACGACTTAAAGAGGCATTAATAAAATCTGCGAACTCGCTTTTTAAATATTCATGGTATTCTTCAAATAAAGGTAATTGCCAAGCTTTATCTTCTGCCTCATTACCAGCAGCTAAAAGTTCTTCAGCAAGTACTTGATTATTAGCTAATAAAGCGGTGGTTTCAAAACCTAAAGCAATAATAGCTGCGCCTGTTAAAGTAGCAACAGTAATTACTTTTTTAGGGTTGTATTTTTTAACATAAGTTAGCGCGTCGCATAAGACTAAACGACCTTCAGCATCAGTATTAGTGATTTCTATTGTTTGTCCAGACAGGCTGGTGACAATATCAGAATTACGAGAAGCTTGGCCATTAATCATATTTTCTGCTGCAGCAATAATACCAATAATATTTAATGGTAATTTTATTTCTGCACAAGCTTGTAGTACACCCAACACAGTTGCTGCCCCACACATATCATATTTCATATCTGTCATGGGAACTGGATCTTTAAGACTATAGCCACCAGTATCATAAGTAATACCTTTGCCCACCAAAGCTATCGGCTCAGATTTTGAATTGGTTCCTTTGTATTGAAGAATAATAATTTTACCAGCGTTATCACTTCCTTGGGTAACAGCGGTAAAAGCACCCATTCCCATTTTTTTTGCTTCTTTTTCATCGATGATTTCTACAGTAAGTGTACTATATTGTTTAGCAAGTGCTTGCGCTTGCTCGGCTAAATAAGAGGGATTACAAATATTAGGAGGTGTATTGGCTAAGTCTTTGGTGAGTTTAATTCCTTCTGCAATGGGTTTAGCATAGTTTATGGTTGTTCCTGCTTCATTCGCTTCTTTTTTATTGGCAAAAGCAAGTTGAAATTTATTTAAACTATATTTGTTAGCTGGTTTAGATTTAAATTGATCAAACTGATAAGTACTATCAAATAAACTTAAAATAGATTCTTTAATGCACCAGCTGACATCATGATGGTTAACAGAAATTAAATGTAAAGTACTAACAGCTTGCGTTGTTTTAGTTTTTAATAATAAATTATAAGCAGTGGTTAAAACTTTACGATATTGTAGGGCACCACGATTTTTATCATTACCGGTGCCAATGATCAATAAGCGTTTTATGGCTAACTCTTTTAATGAAGTGAGGGTCAAGCTTTCACCTAATTTACCATTGAAATCACCTAATTCAAGTGCAGCTTTAATTTTGTCCCCACAAGCCTTGTCTAAAGATTGGCCTATTTTATCTAAAATTAAGCTTTCACTTAGCCCAATTATTAGGCAGTCAGTTTTTAGTTGGGTAAAGTCACTGATTATTGTTGTAATTTGCATGATTTCCTCATTTTTCAATTAGCTTAATTTACGATTTATTAAGCCGCTTAGTTTAATCGATTGCTATATAATGATCAAGACTGGCATTAGAAACAGGGATGGATTTCAAGTTGAGAAATTATTCTGCAAAAGTATTTTTCCGTTGTCTGTGCTAATAATGCGAAATTTATTTGGGATTCATGCTAATTAAGCTCAACCCGTTGTTTACTACAATTATTATTTTTTGTACTCAAAAAATAGTGGTTAAAAATAAAATAGAAAAGTGTCATGATCTAGTTCCTTAGATATTTTTTTAAAAAGAAATTTTTAATTCAGATAGAGACAATAATTTTTTTAAGTAATGCTTTTCAAATATAAGGAGATAGGATAGATTTTTTATATCCCGCGAATTTATTTTTCTATTTATATTTTCCAA
>Ga0155558_116_pt1 | contig 9040 bp, 7 predicted proteins | sample RifCSPhighO2_12_FD_107215 | JGI IMG/M metagenome (GOLD analysis project Ga0155558, IMG submission 107215) | Gammaproteobacteria bacterium RIFCSPHIGHO2_12_FULL_35_23
CACTAGATCAAATGAGAGCATTTGTAGCAGTTGTAGAAGAGGGAAGTTTTACGGCTGCTGCACTGCAGTTCGATATCTCTGTGACAGCGATGAGCAAGAAAGTTTCTATGCTAGAGAAATCGTTAAACACTCGATTGTTAATGCGAACGCCGCGACTGATTACTATGACAGATATAGGTCAAAAATATTATGTTCAATGTAAAAAGATATTGCATGAATACACGCTTAGCAACCTGCTGATTGAAGATACTAATAATCATTTAAGCGGGACCTTAACTATTGTTTGTCTGCGTGAAGTGGCTCAACAACTGGTTTATCCAAGTATGGCAATGTTCTTAGAGCAATACCCACACATTGTCACAAATGTCATCACTAAAAAAGAAACATCAGATATTACGCCCAACGATTATGATATTGCTATTGGCTATGAAAATTCAGAAATTTTCAATGATTGGTGTAGGCGTAAGTTAGACAAACTATTACTGTATTATCCAAACCTTAAACCCACACCATTAAAAATAAAGGCATATATTGACTATTTAGCTCAAAACTGAAAAGATAAGTCGGTTGCAGTTATGAATTGAATTCACCGTTGTTACTATGAATTAACAAAGGCAGATTAACTTTACTGCATTTAAAATTAATCTTAAATAAATTTAAAGAGAATTCATATGAAATACTTATCTTTGCTGATTGCCGCACTTTCTTTTGCGTGTTTTTCTGCTTTTGCGAATACCCTACCTCAAACACAACTCGATCAGCTTGAAAAAAGTTTTGGTGGAAAAATTGGCGTATATGCAATTGACACCAACACGAATCAAATTATTATGCATCATGCTGATGAACGTTTCCCTGTACAAAGCACCATGAAATTGATTGCAGTGGCTGCACTGCTTAAACAAAGCGATAAGGATGCAAATTTATTACAAGAAAAAATTCATTATAGCGAAAAAGATTTGACGTATTGGCATCCAGTTACTGGTCAAAATGTTACAGCAGGTATGACTCTAGAAGCTTTGTCAGAAGCTGCAATAAGCTACAGCGATAACGTAGCTGCCAATATTATTATAAAAAAACTGGGGGGCCCGCAAGCAGTCACCGCATTTGCACATTCTATAGGTAATCCATCATTTAATGTTGAACACTACGAGGGAAATTTAAATTCAAACCCACAAAACACAGAAGACACCTCAACGCCCAAAGATATGGCAATTAGCTTACAGAAATTAACTTTGGGAGATGTATTAACATCTGCTCAAAGAACACAATTAGTTACATGGATGAGAAATAATACGACCAGCTATAAAAGAATGCGTGCAGGTGTTTCAGTTGGTTGGACGGTTGCTGATAAAACAGGCTCAGGTGATTATGGTATTGCGAATGATATAGGCATCTTATGGTCACCAAGTTGTAAACCAATTGTGTTAGCAGTTTATACAGTACGAAATAAGCAAGACGCTAAGAGTCAGGATGATATCGTAGCAGCGACAACTAGTACGGTACTTGAGACATTTGCAAAACATGATGCTTGCTTTAAAGCATTATCTGCTTAAATGTTGTTGTGCCACTTAGAAAATATTGAGGGGTGGGTTGCCGGCTATTGTTTGAATCCGTGCTCTTTTCCCCCGGCAGAATCTTAAGCCAAGTGCAACAAGGTTGCAGTAAGCTATTTACAAATACCCCCACATAGCTTACTATATGCGCAGGCTCCAAGGGGCGCCTATACCCACAAAAGAGGATCTCACCCTAGGTTAATAGTTGATTCTACTATTTTATTCATTAGCCTTTTGTATAGCTGGAATGTGGGTATCTGGCGTAAACGAAGGGTATTATTATGAATAAGCCTCACAAAGCTTTTAGTATAGATGAATGTAAAATTCAAGCTTCCATCTTATTAAAATCGCTCAATTCAAAAGATCTAGAACGATCTCGCAAGGCGGCGAAACGATTCAAGCGTTTGCCTGAATTTGAAAATCTTTCTATCGAAGAAATTATTCAAGCCGATGTTAAGCGAAAACATGCGCTTGCTCTCATTGCGATTGAAAAAAAATTCAAATCATGGTCAGAGTTAAAATGCCAATTACCGTTTTTTTGCGGTGGATATCTTAATCAATGGTTTGCAAGTTACGCAGGAGCCAAATCTTATCAGCAATCAAATGGTGGTTTTATATTGCCATTTAAAAACCAATTTTTTATTTGTGATGCAGATTACATTAATAATCTTGGTTTTAATGCCGAAGATAATGATTGGAAATTAATTGGATATGATTGGGAAAACCCAAATAATAAAGAAGCATGGCAACGTTTATACAAAAAATGGATGAAAATTCAGGGAGAAAAGCCATGAGCAAACCATTGCCAAAAAATTCTTTTTTACAAGGGATTTGGGAACCAATTTCTTTAGAATGTGATATTAATGATCCAATTGTGATCGGGAAAATTCCTGAAGAATTAAATGGTACTTTTTTTCGTAACGGACCCAATCCACAATATGTCTATTCTGATAAGTACCATATGTTTGAAGGCGATGGCATGATTCATGCGATCACCTTCAAAAATGGTCATGTGCATTATAAAAATCGCTGGATACGTACCGAAAGATTTTTAGCTGAGCGTAAAGCCAGAAAAAGTTTGTTTGGTGGCATGCGTGATAATGGTGCCTGTGATGAATCAGTCGCGAATTGCTCTCGTAATACAGCGAATACAAATGTGATTTGGCATCATAATAAATTGTTAGCGCTTAATGAGGGCAGTCAGCCAGTTGAGATAACAAAAGATACTCTAACGGGATGTAATTTCTATACTTTTAATGAAGTATTTAATCGAAGCATGATGGCACATCCAAAAATTGATCCTGTGACCGGAGAATTAATTTTTTATAGTTATTTTGGTCCTGACTTTAGTTATTTTATTGTGAATAAAAACGGTAAAATAACTCATCAAGAAAAAATTATTATGCCATTTAAATGTATGATGCATGATTTTGCCATCACAGAACATTTTAATATTTTTCCGCTTTTTCCTTTAACTTGGGATTTTCAGCGCATGATGCGGGGTGAGCCTATGTTTAAATGGGAACCGAATTTAAACACGCGTTTTGCAATTATACCAAGATATGGAAAAGAAAGTGATGTGATTTTATTTGAAGATCAAGCAGCATTAGGTTTTCATGTAGTAAATGCGCATGAAGAAAAGGATAAGATTATTTTAGAAATGGTCGTTATCGATGATATCGCTAGTGATACGATTGCTTTTGCAGATGATGATGTCACTTATGTGAATTACTTCACGCGATGGATTTTTGATCTTAAAAAGAGAACAATAACTAAAGAACGATTGGATGATATTAATGTGGAATTTCCGCGTATTGATGAGCGATTTACAGGTCGAAATAATCGTCATGCCTTTATGAATGGCACGATTAGTAAAAGTGTACCGAATCTTTTTGATTCTATTATTCATTACGATGTGACAACAAACAAAAAGCAAGTCCATTACTTTGGCGAAGGCTCATATCCTTTAGAACCGATTTTTGTTCCTCGTTTAGTGAATGCTGAAGAGGGTGATGGCTTCTTGTTAAGTTACGTTTATCGTGAAGCATTTAATAGAAGTGATTTGGTAATTCTAGATGCAAAACAAATTGATGCTGAACCACTTGCTATTGTTCAATTACCTCACCGGATTCCTTTTGGTTTCCATGGTTGCTGGGTTAATAAGGAGTAAGATATGAAACTTTTGGAAATGCCAAAAATCCATGCATCATTTTAATTGCGGGTATTGGCGGTCAATTAATTGATTGGCCGCCAACATTAACGCAAGGCTTAGCCGATAACGGATTTTATGTTGTTATATTTGATAATAGAGATTCAGGTCTGTCTTATCATTATGATGAATTGGGAGTTGCAAATTTTGGCGAAGCAATTGCAGCAAAACAGCAAGGGAAATTATTGATGTTATCAAGTTAATAGACGAACCCCACATCAATAAAGCGCATATTGTAGGCGCATCGATGGGCGGAATCATCGCGCAATATGTTGCTTTAAATTATCAGCAACGTGTGCTTAGTTTAACTTGTATTTATAGTACATCGGGTGACCCAGGATTGCCGCCAGCTAAAAAAGAAGTACTAGATTTTTTTGCATCGTCAATGAATTCAGAAGAGCAGTCTTTGGAATCTATTGTTAATCATAAATTACGATTATTTAAAATTTATAATCATCTAGATTATTATGACGAAGATAAAATAAAGCACCAACTAACAATAGCAGTTAATCGCGCGCATTATCCAGCCGGATTTAAGCGCGTTTTATTAGCAATGATTTGCGCTGCACCAATAAATCAATAGGTTGTCATCTGTAATGTTGCACTTGACACGAGACTCTCCACCCCACCTAATAACCGTGATTATCAAAATAATCACGGTTATTAGGTGGGGTGGAGATTAAAACCCGTTATTCATTTTCGCTAAATAACGGGTTCCGTGACATAAGGGGACGGTTTGTTACCTCCCCTTCATGCCGCATTTAATTTAAGTGATAATATCTTATCCATATTCCCCTTGCATATTGATATGCTGCCATGACATCATTGATGCCCATTTTATTGAATTTAGCATTATGAGTCTTTCATGCTTATTTGCATTTGTAGCTAATATTTGCAACAAATAAAGATAGTTCCAAAGTACTATGGCATTTTGAATTAAGACTTTGCAAGCTGTGACGATTTCTTGTTCTCCTTTTTCGCCATGCTGAAATTCTTGGTTATTCGCAAAAAATACTGTTTTAGAAAATTTATTTGATAATTCGACGCGATGTAGAGAGGGTGATCTTTTGCGTAAGAACTAAGTCGTTTAAATAATTGAGATGCGGCGGTCTCTTTTAATTTAATTGTTGTCATAAAGCGTAATATATCATCCCAGTGTGTGCGAATTATATTAGTATTAATAGTTCTGCTTGGTAATATTTTAAATCCATTGTTTTTGTATGTTTGTGGTGAGGATAAACCATAAATACGCTGCGTATAATAAGGGTACTCGGAAATAATAGAGTAGTCCAATATTATATGTTATTCTCTTCCTTCAATTGGAATGGAAGCTTTTATGCGGCGAGAAAATACTTTATTTATTATTTTGGTACTAATATCAACTTTAGGGCAAGTTGCATCTGATCTATATCTTCCGTCATTACCAGCCATTGCAAAAAATCTTGATGCAAACTTTCATGCTGTAAAATTAACACTTTCAATGTATATGATTGGCTTTGCTATTTCTCCACTAATCTATGGACCGTTATCTGATGGTATAGGTCGACACAAGCCATTAATTTTAGGCTTATGTCTTTGCTTGCTTGGTAGTGTGATCTGTTTAAGTGCTCAGTCTATTCAGATATTAATTGCTGGGCGTTTATTACAAGGCATAGGCGCTGGAGCAGGATCTTCTTTGTTTCGCCCTATTCTACGGGATATTTTTAGCGGAGAAAAACTTGCTAAATATGGCTCTTATTCAGCTCTTGTTAGTGTTGGAGCCTTGGCTTTTGCACCGTTATTAGGTGGGTATCTGCAGCATTACATAGGATGGAGAGCTAATTTTATATTTTTGTCAGGTCTTACTTTGCTTGCGCTATTAAGCGTAATGTTTTACATACCCGAAACCAATAAATTTTTACATCCAGAAAACCTAACTCTAAAAAAAATTAAAATAAATCTATACACTTTATTAAGCAGTCCTATTTTTATGAGTTACAGCTTTCTAAATTTTCTATCGTATGGTGCTATTCTAGCATGGCTTACTTCGGGTCCTATTTTATTACAACACGTTGTTGGTTTAAGCCCTATAAGTTTTGGCTGGGCTTATACCCTAACAGGCATAACTTTTGCTATGGGAGCCTTCATTAATAGTCAATATGTCTCGCGTTTTGGCATAAATACTATGCTCCAGTTCGGAATTTTATGCGTATTGGTTGCTGGTTTATCAATGCTAGGATTAAAGCTAATGGGCTTTATTAATACCATTGTAATCGTTGGTCCTGCTATGCTTCTCTTGTTTGGTGCACCGCTAATTTTTAATAATGCATTTGCTGGTGCCTTTCAGCCTTTTCCTCATATTGCTGGCATTGCCGGAGCACTATTTGGAACTTTAACAATATTAGGCGGTGCTTTCACGAGCAGTTTATTAGCTATCTTTCAAGACAAAAATCAGATTCCCATGGCTCTGGTTATTATTGCATGTGCTTTGTTAGCATTCTCTATTTATTATTTTGTAATAAAAAGGAAGTCATATGATTAAAAAATAGGTTATCCATTTTATTTTAATTTACTTTATTTTGAGTATTTCAAATGTAGGGGCATTAACTCAAGATGAGAGTGAAATTTTGATATATAGAAATAATCACTTAAGCTTTCAAGCGAAAGCTCTTCATCGAGATGCTGCCCGATAAAATCAATACCTTTTGTTAGTTGTTGATGATAATTCATATTTAATTCACTTTAATGTTATTTACATAATTTACAAGGATATGAAATCAAAAATCAATAAGTTATCTCTAAATTATATATCCTACCCTCAAAAAATCCTAAAACCTGGCACCATTTTTAAAAATTCAATCGTCTATATGCTATATTATAATCCTTTGATATAGTAACTAAGTGAATTATAACAATTAATAAAGTTGTATTGATGAAAGGATTATAATGAATAATGTTCCACTTGTTTTAGTTACAGGCTTACTATCCAATAAAGAGGTATTTCAATATCAAATTAAAAAATTAAGCCATTTGGTATATATTTTTGTCATTGAATTGACTGATACTGACTCGCCAGCTGTAATGGTTGAAAAAATTTTAGACATAGCACCAGAATCTTTTGCGCTAGCAGGACATTCAATAGGTGGATGGGCAGCTTTACGATTAATGAAAGCTGCATCAGAAAAAGTGGTAAAACTTTGTTTGTTAAATACTTCTGCTAGAGGTATTGACCCAGAAGAAACTATTGCACGTCAAACAGTTCTAACGCGAGTGGAAAATGGGGAATTTAAAAAAATTGCAACTGAAATTGCTAATAAGTTTACTTTTAATGAAGCTGTAAAAGAAAATGTTTTAAAAATGTTTTTGCAGGTTGGAGAGCATGCTTTAGTTAATCAAACTCGAGCCATGCTGATACGAGAAGATCTTAGAGATATTTTACCAGGAATCCACTGCCCCACTCTAGTTATTCATGCGTCTGAAGATAAAAGATTTTCATTGGATGTACATGAAGAAATTGCACATAACATTCCAAATGCGAAATTAGCGATTATTGATGACTGTGGACATATGTCACCAATGGAAAGTCCTTATGCAATAGCAAGTTTAATACGTTATTGGTTATCCTACTTTTGATATACTCTACTATAAATAATAATTGTATATTGCCTTTTAGCAAAGCAACATAGTTTTATTCATGATAACACCATTTATACATTGTTCGTAATCTTGATGAAAGAATTCTTCAATCGTTTTACCGACCTCTATTTTAGAGCTGTAAATAGAGCTCCAGATATTTTTTAATAAATTTGTATAAATCATTTCTGCTCCAAATAAACCCACTAGAAAACATATTTTATATTACTTTAAATATATATTTGTAAACTATTTATATTTAGAAATTTCAATTAAATTTCCATCAGGATCCCGAAACCAAACAGATTCCATTTCACCTAGAGTACCTGTTATAATCAGGGGGGGCAATATTAATATTATGATTTTTAAGATGATTTATTACATTCATTATTGATGAATCTGTAACTAGACAAATATCTGTTGAGCCAGGAGTTGCTCTTAAAGCTTTTGGTTCAAGTTCTTTTCCAAATTCATGTATATGAATGCGTTGATCGCCAAATCGTACAGCCCTTACTTCAACACCCTTTCCTTTTATTACAAGTTAAATTATATATTAAAGCGCTGTTTCTATAAAATGTCTATTTTAACCAATAACGCTATGCAGCAAAATTATCGCAATATTCTTGTTTTAAAATCTCTCTAATTAAATCATTTGCAATATAGCTATCGTATAATTCTAGTATATTATAGTGATGGCATTGTAAATGAATTATTTGTAACCATTGGCAAATTTTATCGACGTTATTTGCATGGAGTAGCTCAATATATTGCATATATTTTTGTTCTATCTCATTTAAAGAATTTTTTACTTGAGAAGCTTTATATAAAATCACTTTCGTTTTATTTAATTTAGCGCTCAAACTTTGTTTTGATATTTTTTCTTCTATTGGTACCAATGTATTAATTTTTTTAATATACTCTGAATCGTAGCCTTGTTTTTCCATTTCTTTAGATCGAATTTTTATTCGCTCATCTAATGGAATCATAGATTCTATTTGTGTATTCAGGTTTTTAAGATATTCATCAACTATTATTGTATCTAATGAGTAAACTTTTATATTTTTAATACCTTGCTTTTCTAAAGCTGCTGCAATTTCTAATGCTATTGTTCCTCCTAATGACCACCCTAATAGGGTAACTTCATCACAAGTATAATGTGAATGATCTTGAATGTTTTTTAAATACATTTCTGCTAGTGGCTTAAGCTCATTGATAGGACTATTTTCATTATAGTAATTATAGTTATCTATAGCATAACAATTATAATAATTATCTAATAGTCCTGCTAATTTTTGATAGACTTCTGTGCCAGCATGTCCAGGATGTAACATCCAAATATTTTTCTTATTTTTATTATAATGGTTCAACAAGTGAATTAATTCTCTTGGCTTTTTATTTTCAAGATAAATTTTAAGTTTACGAATTGTAGCATGAGTATAAATCCATGATATCTTAACCTGAAAATTTAATCTTTTTTCAATCATACTGACCAATCGAATAATAAGAATTGAGTTACCTCCTATACTAAAGAAATCATCATCAATTCCTACTCTTTCTAATCCTAAGACCTCCGCCCATAATCTACCTAGCTCTGCTTCTAATTCATCTCTAGGGCCTACATACTCAGTCTGAGACTTAAACCCTGGATCAGGTAGCGCTTTGCGAT
>Ga0155558_110_pt1 | contig 6635 bp, 3 predicted proteins | sample RifCSPhighO2_12_FD_107215 | JGI IMG/M metagenome (GOLD analysis project Ga0155558, IMG submission 107215) | Gammaproteobacteria bacterium RIFCSPHIGHO2_12_FULL_35_23
AAGATTACTAATAATAATAGCAAGATTTTCACCAGAAGTATCAGCAAGTGCTGCTTCGATATTTAAGCTGATCACAGAATCTTCAGTACCAGAAACATCAGTAATTTTAACTGTTGGTGTATCAGCTTCACCGCCAACGCTAATAGAAACATTTTTGCTGATCGTAGCTGTTTGATTATCATATTGAGTCGTTAGTTCAATTTTTAATAGCATTTCTCCACTGAAGTTAGTAGAAGAAGTTAATTTTAAGTTATTAAGTTCATTTGTTTTGACCAGCCAAGATCCATCAGGCTGTTTAGTGCCCGCAGAGAGATAGGCATCATTAGGAATATCCTTGATAACAACAAACGAGGATTTTGCATTACCAATTGATGCTGATAAATTTAAATCAATTGTTTGGTCTTCAATTCCTTGTAAAGTATTATTGGTACTAAGTTCGGGTGTAGATAAAAGAACCTTTTGATTATTTGCAATGATGGCCTCTATATTATTGTTTAATTTTTCACTTTTTACTGCAGCCGATGAAGTTGCTGTAGAAGTATGGCTGATTTCATTATTACTGATTGCTGGTTGTGTTTCTGTGGTAACAGGTTCTTCTAATGATTGAGGAGTATTAGAGCCAGCTTCTATATTAGTAGTTTGAATATTAACAATGGGATCAGAATTTATTGTTAAGTTAGATTCAGTAGAAAGGTCTTGTTTAGCAATAACTTGTTGTTCTTTTGCAGAAGGTGTTTTACTGTTAAAATTAATTTCTTGATTATCAGTAAGAAGAGAAGTATTAATTGAATTAGTTGTTAATGAAAGTTCTTCGTTAGAAAACTTACTATTTGTTTCTAATTGTATAGTTTTTTGCTCAATATCGGTTTCTTCATTATTTTTTGTTTCAAGCGCTTTTTCTTCGTTTTTTTCTTCTAAATTTGCAGCAATATGATCAACAGTATCATGTTGAGATTTATCAATATTAATGTTTTCACCTTGATGAATATTGCTTAAGTTTTTATCGTCTTGTTGTTGCTGAGGTTCAGGATCAATAGGAGTGGAAACAGGAGATTTTACTTTCTCAGCTCCATCTTCTTTATTTTGATTCTGTGAAAGGTCGTTATTATTATCGAGCGCCATATTTTCATCCATTTTATAATACTGTACATCCTATACATTTATTCTAGGCAAATTTTATACAGGTGTACAATAGAAAGTCAATTAAATATTGAACAAGTGAGTAAGATAGCATAACACTAATATTAAGTTTAACTTATTGATAAATAATAATTTCATATAAAATTTTTTAAAATTAGTCTATAAATAGAGATAATTTCGCTATCTAGTAGAATTTTCGTTATAGTATTAAAAGCAAAGATTGCTTATTAATCAATAAACTAACAGGAATGTTGGATGCATCTATTCAAAAAAATTATAAAATTAAGTCAGTTGAGTGAGCCTTTTCGAATTATTGCAGATTCCAATCCTGGTCAAATCCGACAAATTGTAATTTTTATTTTATTAGCTTCTTTGGCAATCAATTTACTTTCTCTAGCTTTTCCAATCACTTTGTTACAAATCTATAATCGGGTTATTCCTGGCTATGCAATTAGTACCCTAATAGTTTTGTTTCTTTTTGTTATTGTAGCAATGCTACTTGAGTTAGTGCTAAAAATTCTTCGTTCTACCTTAACATTATGGTCAGATGCAAAATTTGAACATTATTTTGGCTTTAAAATTATTAATGCTATTTTAAACTTGCCTTTAGAAATCTATCATAAACAAACTATTGGTACCTACCTAGAACATGCTAGACAGTTAACAAGAATCCGAAATTTCTATACGGGACAAGCGTTAACTGCTTTTCTAAACGTTCCTTTTATTTTAATTTTTTTGGGTTTAATTATTTTTCTTGCTGGCTGGTTAGTATTGGCCCCTTTATTAATAATAGTTATTTTTTTATTTATTACCATGTATTTGGCCGGCCATTTAAAAAAATATTATGATAAAGAAATATTGTTAGATGAGCATGTGAATAATTTTCTAATAGATATTTTTGCAAATATACATACGCTAAAAGCATTGGCCTTAGAAATGCAAATTAATCGCAGATTCGAAAGACTTTACAGATATCAATTAAAAAAACAGCCGATTTTCCTTTATCAACATTATTTACAAATTAGTAAATTAATGAGCTCGCAATTTATGATGATCGCAACAGTTGCTGCAGGTGCACCTTTTGTTATTGCTGGGAATATTACGGTTGGTGTGCTAGCTGCTTGTATTATTCTTTCAAGTCGCTGTATTCAACCTTTAAATGAGGTATTTAACGTTTGGATACGACTACAGGTTATTAAAGTTGCACATAAACAATTAAATACAGCTTTTAAGCTTCCTTCTGAAACTCAAAAAGTTCAGCATATATTGGAGAATTTTCAAGGCGCTATTGAGTTAAAAAATATTGAGCTTTATAGTGAAACTACGCAACAATTGCTTTTTAGAGATCTTAATTTAACAATTAAGTCTGGACAGTTTATAGCAATTAATGCTCTGAGCGGAGCAGGTAGAACAGCTTTCTTAAATTTAATTATTGATAATACTAAGCCTACCCAAGGAACCGTTACTTTAGATAATTATTCTTTAGAAGACTTGGTGCCAGATTCAATTAGAAACCATGTTCGTTACTTGTCACCACAGAGTGAAATTTACCAAGGAACTATCATCGAAAATCTTACATTATTTGATCTTAGCAAAATTAAAGTTGCAAAAAAAATAGCTGAAGAGTTGGGGCTAAGCGAATATATTCAAACCTTAAGCAATGGCTATGATACCTATATTGATACTCAATCTGCTCATTTGCTTCCACAAGGAATTAAGCAGTTAGTAAAATTGGCTAGTGCTTTTGCTGATTCTAACTGCAAAGTGTTACTTTTAGATGCAGTAAATAATGGGCTTGATGGAGAGTTTGAAGAAAAGTTGATAAATTTTTTTAAAAAAATAAAAGGTCAAAAGACTATTTTGTTTGTTTCAGACAAGCCTTCTGTATTACAGATGGCAGATGAAACTTATACAATTACTCACTATCAGTTATTAAGGGTAGAACATTAAATGAAATTAAGAGTTCGTATTAAAGCTTATGAAAATGCTTTGCCCTTGTTATTAAAGTTAATAGATTGGCAGGGTGATCCTGTTATTTTATATAGCAGTAAGCCTTATTTGCAGAAAATAAGCACTGCAAAGAAATTTTCTGAAGTATTAGATAATCTAGGTTATCTTTCCAGTAAGTTTTCGGTTCAAATGTATGAAATTGATAAACGATTTTTCCCTTGTCTTTTTGTTAGCAACAAGCAGATATTAGTACTTAAAGCGGTAGATAAAAAAAATATTTATGCCATAGACTGTGCTACTCAAGAAGAGGTTGTTTTTGATGCGCAAAGTCAAATGCCTGGCACTATTTACTGCTTTAAAGAAAATAAAGAAAGTCAGAATGATGAGTTATGGACTGATAATATATTGAATCCATTCCGAATAATTTATTGGCAGGCTTGGTTAATAAGTTTGATATTAAGTATCTTGGGCCTGGGAATCCCGCTCTTTATTATGGCCGTCTATAATCAGGTAATTGGTACTTATAGCATAGGGTTACTTGCTAATTATTTGATAGGTGTTGGTATTGTTTTTATAGCTATGTTAATTTTATTGTGGATACGAAGTCATTTGTTAACTTGGATAGGTAACAAAATAAACTTAAAAGTAAGTCATGACTTAATAAAAAAAATCTTGCAATTACCAAGCTCGTTTACAGAAAATGCCACAATCGGTAGTCAAGTGGCTAGGATTAAAGAGTTTGAGCAAGTAAGAGATTTTATTTCTAATCCTAACTTTGTTATTTTATTTGAATTACCATACACCATTATTTTTTTAATCGCTTTAGGACTGATTGGTAAATTATTAGTATTAGTTCCTTTGATTGTAGTCAGTATTTATATAGTTCTTTGTCTCTTTAGTTGGTTTAAAAATGATACACAATTGAAGTTAATGCGTCAGGCAGCTCATCAGAAAAATGAAAGTCTAGTGGAAATTCTTTATAAATTAAAACAAATTAAAGATGATAGTTTAATTAATTATTTTTTTAATAAGTTTAGAAACTTATCGGCTATAGCAAGCATAGAGGGTTTTACAATTAACATCAAATCAGTCATAGCTGATGGTTTATCTGATCTGCTAACGCTTATGTCCGGGTTAGTTATTGTTTGCTTAGGTGCTATTTATGTAATTAACAATGAATTAAGCTTAGGTGGACTGATTGCAATTATGATTTTGAATTGGCGAATATTGGCGCCTTATAAAGTTTGCTATACTTTAATACCGACCCTTAAGCAATTTGTAGCTAGTGTTAGTCAAATTAAACGATTAATGCAACTGCCTTCTGAAAAACAGCTAAGTATACAAAGTGATATCAGTAAGTTCCAGGGCGATGTAACTTTTGAAAATGTGAGTTTTCGTTATCCTCAAGAAGAAGTGCCTGCTCTTTCAGGAATTAATTTCTCTATTAAACAAGGTGAAGTGGTAGCTATTATGGGTTCAACAGGCTCTGGAAAATCCACCTTATTTAAATTAATTTTAAACTTGTATCAGCCACAATTTGGTGATGTATTGTTAGACCAAATAAATATTAAACAGATAAATCCTTATTTACTTAGACGCAAAATTGCTTATATGCCCCAAAAGCCCCAATTTTTTTATGGAACAATAACAGAAAATCTTTTGCTTGCTTCTCCTTTAGCTTGTGAGCAAGAGCTTCATAATATAGCAGCAATGGTTGGTATTGATCAAGCTATCAATCAACTTCCTGATAAGTTTAAAACTTACATTAACAGTCAGCAGTTGGATAAATACGGAACAAGTTTTTCTCAAGGATTAAATTTAGCACGGACTTATTTAAAGCATTCTAGAATAATGCTATTAGATGAACCGTTATCATTATTAGACAACAACCAAGCAGGAAAGTTTTTTAATTTTATCAAAGCAATGCGAGGTAATGCGACCATTTTATTTTCTACTCACAGCCCAAGTGCAGCAAAGATCGCAGACAAAGTTATTATATTAAATAAAGGTAAGCTGGTTGTTTCAGGTAAGCCAGATATCATTATTTCTAAGTTTACAGGGAGTTTATTATGAGTCTTAAGCGACTTAAGCAACTAAAATTTGTTTCACCTTCAGCATTATTAGAAGAGTCTAGGCATGTACAATTATTGTTTATTACTATAGGTTTTATAGTCGTAATGCTTTTTCTTTTAATTGTTTGGGCTTGTTTTACTCCAATAAATGAAACGACAATAGCTTTTGGTCAGGTAGAGCCTAGTAGTAGAATTAGTATGGTAGAGCACTTTGAAGGTGGGACCGTTGTTAAGGTATTGGTCGATAATGGACAAGAAGTAAAAAAAGGAGAGCCATTAGTTATGTTAGATGCAGCGGGGGTTAAGTCACAATATGATGAGCTTGTCAGTCATCGTACCTCTATTGAGTTTGATCTTTTAAGGCTTCGTGCATTTATTGATTCTAATTCGCCTGATAAAACAATTTGGTTGGCTGCGATTACAAAGCATCCGCAAATCAGCGTAACTAAACTAGATGAGCTTTATGCTAAAGAAGTTGAGTTATTACATCAACAAAATCAAAATCGACAAGACCAAAAAGAAGTATTACAATCTCAAGTTGATAAATTTACTGCTGAACTTGAAAAAAATCAAAGTAACAAAAAATTTCTCGAAAAAAATCTAGATTTATATAAAAAAGAATTGATTATGCTACAAAAAGTAGTGGCCAAAGGTTATGTGTCACAGCGTGAGTTTCTTATTACTCAAAGAAGAGTAACTGATGCAGAATCAGAGCTTGATGCTTTAAATGGTAAAATTAATTATGCTGCGAGTGAGCTAAATGAATCAAAACAAAGATTGCAGCAGCTTGATGCCAAGTTGGCAGAAGAAACTTCTGAAAAAATGGATACTTTATTAACTGAATTACCTGAAGTTAATTTCAAAATTAATGCTATGAAACATCGGCTCGATTCTTTAGTGATTAAAGCGCCTGTTACAGGACAGGTTAGCAATTTAGTTGCTAAATCTGGTAGTACCATTAAGCCAGGCGAGCAAGTGCTTGAAATCGTGCCTGACAATGAAAAATTAATTATTGCTGCACAAATTAATACCAAAGATATTGGTTATTTAAATATAGGTGATCCTGCAAAAATTAAAGTACTTACTTATGATTTTGCCAGATTTGGTAGTATCGGTGGAGTGTTAGAAAAAATTTCAGCAAGTACTTTTACGGCGCAAAATGGCACTTCATTTTATAAAATAGTTATTGTGCCTGATAAAAATTATGTAGGTGATAATAAAGCTATGACTTTAAAAACAGGAATGGCTGTGCAAACAGAAATAATCACTGGTAGAAAAACAGTTATGCAGTATTTGTTGCGCCCCCTTTATTATACAGCTTATTCTTCACTGCAAGAAAAGTAGACTAAATGACATGATTGCATATGAACGATTTGATAGCATAATTTTTTTAAGTAATGCTTTTCAAATATAAGGAGATAGGATAGATTTTTTATATCCCGCGAATTTATTTTTCTATTTATATTTTCCAAT
>Ga0155558_113_pt1 | contig 5675 bp, 6 predicted proteins | sample RifCSPhighO2_12_FD_107215 | JGI IMG/M metagenome (GOLD analysis project Ga0155558, IMG submission 107215) | Gammaproteobacteria bacterium RIFCSPHIGHO2_12_FULL_35_23
GTAAGACATAATTTAAAGCACTCAATTATTAATATACTTAAGCATAATCGCGATGGTTCAAGGAATACTCAAGCAACAAGAAAGAAAAGGTTAATGTTGGCGGCAGATCAGTTGGTAGATGAAGGATACCAATTAGAGCATATTAATAAACTTAAGTATAAACATGTACAATATTTAGTGGAGTATTGGCTTAATCAGGGATTAAGCTCTGATACCATTAAAAACAGAATGACAGATTTACGTTGGATAACACAAAAATTAGGAAAGCATGACTTAATTCCTGCTAATAATGGTGTACTAGATATCCCAAGGCGGAAATATATTATTAATAAAGATAAGTCTATTACTTTAACAGAAGAGAAGTTGTCAAAAATTCAAGATCCGAATGTAAAGCGTAGCCTAATTTTGCAGCAGGCTTTTGGATTAAGACGTGAAGAAAGTATCAAGGTCCGTATCAATCAAGCAGTAGTAAATGATGAGCTTCATCTCCAGGGTTCATGGTGCAAGGATGGTCGTCCCAGAATAGTAAAAATCCAATATACTGAGCAATGGGAGGCTATTAAGCTTTGTAAAGCTTATGTATGGTAACATACCATTCATTAATTCCGATTGAAAAAACTTACTATCAGCAGCTAAAAAAATATGAGAATGAATTAATCAATGCTGGCCTTAATAAGGCGCATGGACTTCGTTATGCCTATGCTCAACAACGTTACCAAGATTTAACAGGCAGATCATGTGCAGCGAGAGGAGGGTTATTAAAACATGAAATGACTGAAGATCAATTAAGATTAGATAAGATGGCACTACAAGTTATAAGTATTGAGCTTGGGCATGAGCGTTTGGAATTGGTAGCCACTTATTGTGGAAAGTAAGTGATTATGTAAAGTCAGCAGAAATTTCCTAGTAAAATCAAAGCTCATTTTATTAAACACTTCACATAATATTTTTATTGTAACGTTGGACTTCAATTAGATTAACGCATAAGCATGTCCTCATTATCAGCTTTATTTGGCGATAAATGAAATAGAGCATACAAAAAAAAAGCGCAATTACCGCAGATTAATGGTATATGTGAGCGCTTTCATAAAACTATTTTGCAAGAGTTCTACCAGGTTACTTTCCGTAAGAAAATATACATAGATATTGAAAGCTTGCAAAAAGATCTGGACGAATGGATGCATTACTATAATAATAATCGAACACATCAGGGTAAAATGTGCTGTGGTAGGACACCGATGGAGACATTAACTGATGGTAAACAAATCTAGAAGGAAAAGTTTATTCATTACAGTCACTTCCAAAAAACCGGAAACTATCAGATCAGGTTTGAGCTACTACATTTTATTGTATTAGTGGTGCTGCTTATGATCCTCTTTTGTTTGAACTATATGGATCGTTCAGCAATTAGTTATGCCATTCAATCCATCAGTACTGAGTTCCACTTAAGTAATACTGCTTTTGGCCTATTAAGCAGTATGTTTGCTGTTGGCTATATTTTATTTTCATCCATGGGAGGGTTGGTTGCTGATTCCCTGGGTGCGAGGAAAACACTATCCTGTGCGGCATTTGCGTGGTCAGTGATATGTATTTTAATGGGATTAACCTCCGTATTTTGGTTACTGGTGATTTGGCGTTTATTACTCGGTGTAGCTGAAAGTCCAAGTTTTCCTTCACTCACACGTTTTATTGCAGATCATATTTCTACTCAATCTCGTGCTAAAACCCTATCCATCACCTTAGCCGTCGTGCCTTTTGCTTCTGCACTTGGAGCACCCGTTATTACCACTTTATTGCGTCATTACAATTGGCAATTAACCTATATTTTTCTTGGAAGTGCCGGGATGGTCGTTGCTGTTTTATGGGGATTTTGTTATCGCATTAAGCGCACTTCAAGTTCACTTCAACATCAGCCTATTAGATGGCGTGCCTTTTTCAATCTCTTAAAAAACAAACCCATTATGGCAAATAACATTGCTTTTTTTGCTTATGGCTATTTGCTTTTCTTTTCCTTAAGTTGGCTGCCTGCGTTTTTACTTAAAATGTATCACCTGGATTTAAAAAGTGTAGGCTGGCTTTTGAGTTTGCCTTGGCTCTTTGCAACCATTGCTTTAATCATGGGCGGCTTTTTATCTGATTACCTCTACAATAAAACAAAAAGCTTGCGTATCGCTCGCTCGCATCTTATTTGGGTTGCACAACTCTTGTCAGTCTGTAGCTTATTACCGATTATTTATTATCACCGCTTGGATGTGACAATGGTGTGCTTATGTCTTGCATTGTCTTTTTGCTTGTTTCCGAATGCAATTGCATACTCTCTCAATATTGATCTTGCACCTAAAAATGCGGCTGCAAGCTTAGGACTCATGAATACTTTTTTTGCTTTAGCAGGCATTTTAGCACCCATTTTAACGGGAAAACTGGTTGATTTAACTGGTAATTTTAATAGCGCCTTTTATCTTGTGATAGGTATTACCCTGATCGCAATTATGAGTGTGCTTTGTTGGCAGACTGATGCCAAAATTGCAAATAATTCTCTCGCGTAGAGAGCGTTTTATGGCCAATTGCATGTTGCAAAATGCGAGCATACCAACCATGCGCTTCTGTGAAGTGTTTTTGCATGTATTCAGGATGCATAGGCCTAAGGAATTCTTTTTATAAATTGCCACACCCCAAACATACACACTAAAGCCAGAATAAAAATACCTGGTAATTTAAACACTGCATCGCCTGGAGTAATCGCAAGAAGGAAAGTACCGAAAACGGACATGCCCACATTAATAAAGTTCATGACCGCAGAGGCATTGGCTTTGTCATCGAGCTTTGAAGTTGCAATACTCGTACAATTGCTCATTACAAGGCAACCTCCAAACATAAATACAAATCCTGCGATAATTAAAATCAAAAAGGAAATGATTCCAAGATAAAATAATATTGCGAAGAATAGGCTGGCAATGGCCTCAATAGCCCAACCCATTTTAATGACCGTTTTTGCAGATAGTGTTTTTGAAAGATGTGCAGAAACCAAAGAACCTAAACCCGTACCTATAAAAGGAATAAGGCCAATGATGCCAAATTTTTCTGGCGAAATACCAAGATCATGAATGGCGATAAAAGGAGCACTTGCTGCATATCCATAAATACACATGGCACTTAAGCCAAAGAAGAGTGATATATAACGCAGTGTTTTGTTTTTAAATGCAATACTATAGTTAATAAGAATATCTTTAAAGTAGAGTGCTCGCAGATCAATCTTTTTGGCTGTCTCCATCAACCGACTGACAGGTATTGCTAAAAGAAGTCCATAGATAAGCAAAAAGTAAAAGCAGCTAATCCAGTGAAAGTGGGAAATCAAGAGGCCTCCAATAAAGAGGGCAACCCCTGGCACCACAGCAAAAGCCAAGGTCATATACGAAATAATTCGCCTTGCCTGTTCTGGAAAATAGTGATCATTAATGATGGTAAAGGAAATGACCAAACCCGCACTTGAGCCGAGCGCTTCTAGCATTCGTCCCAAAATTAAAAAACCAAATGAATTTAAAGGTTCAGAAAAAATACTAATCAAGGAACCCAGGGTTGCAACCATGATGCCAATGTAAAAGGCTTTTTTTCTACCAAAACGGTTGGAAAGAGGCCCATAAATGAGTTGTCCTAATGCATATCCAACAAGAAAGAGAGTCACTGTTAACTGGCTGTGACCATCGGAAACTTTAAAGTAATCTGCAATGGCTGGAAGGGCTGGGGTAAAAATCACCGCTCCCATCGAAGCAAATGAACTCATCACAATGAGTGTAATGAGCGCAGGTTCTTTTTGATCGAGACGATATTGTTGCATTGCGATACTCTACCTTTCATTTTCTTTAAAGACAAATCAGTGTATGAGACTATGACACATTGCTTGGACTCATTATCAATTTCTTGACTTTATTTTATACGGGCTATACATTTAGAGTAAAAGACTTACCTCAAGATGCAACATTTGGAGAGCAAGCAAGGCGTATTGGCGCAAATGGCAAGCTAACTGGATTTTGAGGTGAACTTCCATGCAAAGAATGGTTATTAACACATGAACAAGGCGCGTAAGAAGATGAATGCAGAACAACTTTTTAGAGAAATGTTTCACACCATTTGGCAAAGGCATGATATAGAAAAACTTGATCACTACTATGCTAAAAACTTTGAACAAACACTTGGTATGGTCAATAAAAATGGAGAGGTTGTTGAAGTCAAAATGCATTATGACTACATGGTCGAACAAGCTGTGCTCCAAAAAGAAAACTACCGCGACACCACCTTGGATATTAAAAAGACAATCGTAAATGATGACAATCACATTGCCATCAATTTTTATTCCTGCTCCATTCATAAAAAAACGGGTGAGCCATGCTACCGTTATGTGTGTGGAATATGGCGCTTCAATCATGAAAATAAAATTGATCGCGTATGGGCAGTTGTCACTCCATGGTCTTCGTAATTCTAAAGGAGTAACAAAATGAGCGTGACAATTTCTGTTTTCTGAGCTTTTAATGTTAAATTAGATTAACGCATAAGCATGTCCTCTATAATGATTGTAACCACTGCAATAATGATTTATTTTCTTTCCACAAAGGAATTTTAGGCGTTGGCGCTGGGCTAACTTTTTCAATAGCTGCGCGTTTCATTTCAAGTTTTGCTCTGGCATAAATTTCTGTTGGCCTATCCCCATCATTAGTACCACGACATTAATGAGATTTGACCATTGCCGCCCGCTTTACAAAAGTAACAAGTGGTACATAATTTAGCGAACTATGAGGTCGTTCGTGGTTATAATAGTATCGCCATTGTTCAATGTGATAACGTGCCTCATCTAATGTTCTAAACTAATGTTGATTGAGACACTCATTCCTAAACTTATCGTTTAGGCTTTCTATGAAAGCATTCTGTGTTGGCTTACCAGGCTGAATAAAGCTGAGTTTTACCTCAGTTGTCTGACTCCAAAAGAACAGATTTTTACTAGTAAATTTAGTACGTTATTACAAACGATGGTTTTAGATAAGCGCCACGGTTCTGACTGCTGTGTTAGGAGACGTACCACCTGTTAGCCGGTGATTTTTGTTATCCTACTAAGCTGGAAAAAGACATTAGTATTAATTAGTCTGCAACATTTAAAAAATAGTAGTAAATTAATTTATATTAATTTTATCTATTAATCTTGAAAACCTTTAGCTTTTAAAATTTCTTCAATACGTGCGTGATGCGCAGCTTCCCATTCTTGAAGAGATTGATTTGCTTCTTTAGCCGCACGTTTTTGCGCAGATTCCAGTATTTGATTTATCTGATTCTTAGGTATGACTACAATGCCTTCTTCATCTGCAACAACCATATCACCTGGAAAAACTTTAACTCCACCACAATGAGCTGGTTGGTTTAATTCTTTAATAATTTCTTTTCTGCCTGGTTTGGGCATTAATCCTCGCGCAAAGATAGGAAATTTAATTTCACGAATTTCAGAAATATCACGAATAACGCCATCAACGATAAAGCCTACAATACCTCGTTTTGCAGCAATTTTGCAAACATTGCCTCCGGCTACAGCATAATCAATATCACCACCAGTTTCTACTACGATAATAGATCCTGCTGGAGCTCTATAAATCGCGGCATGTAACATCAAATTATCTCCAGGAGAGCAACGT
>Ga0155558_102_pt2 | contig 3120 bp, 3 predicted proteins | sample RifCSPhighO2_12_FD_107215 | JGI IMG/M metagenome (GOLD analysis project Ga0155558, IMG submission 107215) | Gammaproteobacteria bacterium RIFCSPHIGHO2_12_FULL_35_23
GATAATGAAAAAATAGTTCATGTTGATAGTAAAAAATATCAGGCGTTAGATTATGGTTATGCAGCAACGGTTCATAAAGCACAAGGAATTACAAAAGAAAAAGTCTTTATTTATACTGGCGGACAGGGATGGGATAAACATTTAACCTATGTTGCCTTATCAAGGCATGAACGTAATTTACAGATATATTGGAGCCATTCTGATTATCAGAACAAAAAAGAATTTTATCAAAAATTAGGGCGTTCAGCGCTTAATGATTCCTCTATTGATTGGCCAATTACTTTTGCCGAAAGACGAGGATTTGATTCAGAATCTTTAATTGGTAGACTCTTCAATAAACTTGGTAAGGCCTTATCGGCGCTTAATGATCCTTGGAGAGAAATAAGGGAAAAAACAAATCTATTAGATAAAGAAGGTAAAATTAATTGGGAAAGTAAAGAAGTTCAGCTAGAAATTAAAAAACTTTCTGTCAATGATCATCATGCCATTAAATGGTTATTAAGGTTTAATAATTTACTACATGAAAAAACCAATGTTTTGGATAAGGAAAGAATTATTCAAAGTATGGATCGTTTAATTAAAGAATTGACTAAACCCGCTTGCTATAAGTTTATTATGGCAAAGGCCCCTAATTTTGCCGAAAAATTAAAACAATCATTAATAATTATTAAACAAAAAGAAAGGGGACGGGATAAATCTTAATTTTGTAGGTAAGAGACTTACTCAAAGAGCCAGAAAGTAAGCTAAATCAGTTAAGCATCATATCCCCAAATTGACATTTGTCATTTTCGGGAATTACTGAAACTTCCCAAAGACTTCCTGGATCATTATTAAATAAAGAGGAAATAAATTAAATCTTTACTTTGCCTAAAAAAAGAACTTTTTTATTTTCTACAAAAAGACTAAAGTGCGTTATTATATTAAGCCTTAAATAACTAAAATTTAATACAGGATCTTAGTTTGAAAATTGCCGCCTTAAACAATTTGATAAAAAATGGCGAATCTACAACAATAGAGTTTAAAAGCTCTACCGCCAATTTAAAAAGTGCTGCTGAAACTTTATGCGCTTTTTTAAATGGTCCCGGTGGAATTGTTTTAATAGGCGTTGCTGATAATAAAAAACTTATTGGTCAACAAGTTACTGATCGTACTAAACTTGATATTTCAAATATTCTAAAAAAAATTTGAGCCCACTGCTAATATAATAATTGATTACATAGAGATAGATAATGATAAATGGGTAATTTTATTAAAAGCACATCCAGATCATCATTGCGTTCCTTATTGTTTTGATGGCCGAGCTTATGAGAGAAAAGAATCTGAAACCCACTTAATGAATCAAAGGCGTTATCAACAATTACTCTTAACTAGAAACATAAAGCCTATATCTTGGGAAACACAGATAACTAATTCATTTTCTATTGACGATTTGGATAAGGAAGAAATTATCAATACTGTCAGATTGGGGATTAAAGAAAATCATATTGATTCTTCGCTTGAAGGTAAAGGTGTAGAGGAAATACTAACGAAATTTGGATTAATCAAAGGTGACCAACTTCTTAATGCGGCCGTTGTACTCTTTGCTAAAGATCCTGGAAGTGAGTATATCCAATGCGTGATTCGGATGGCCAGGTTTAAAGGATTAACAAAAGAAATTTTTATCGATAATAAACAATCTTTTGGCCATGCATTTTTTCTTTTAAATGAGTCTGAGAACTTTATTAGAAGAAATACGGCTGTATCTGGAAAAATTGTACCGGGCAAAATGAAAAGAGTTGACGAACCAGAATATCCTTTTGAGGCTGTGCGAGAAGCATTAATTAATGCCTTGTGTCATCGTGATTATGCTTCCCCAGGTGGAGCAATTACATTAACGATCTATGATGATCGTCTTGAAATTATTAATACCGGATTATTACCAGAGGGTATTACCATCGATCAACTGAAAATAAATCATTCATCACACCCTAGAAATCCAAATATTACAAAGGTTTTTTATCGCCGTGGACTAATTGAAGAAATGGGTATGGGCACACAGAAGATTATTCAGATTTGTGCCAATGCTAACATGAAGGAGCCTGAATTCTTTGAGCAGGCTGGAACTTTTGTTATTTGTTTATGGTCACGTAGTTATAAAAGTTACTCTGATGATATTAGTCTAACAGAAAGACAAAAGAAAATATTGAGGCTATTAAAAGAGAAGCGAAGATCTCCGAGAGATATTTTATATCTTTTAGATGAAAGTATTACTGATAGGACTCTTAGAAATGATTTACAATTGTTAAAACAAAAAGGTTTTGCAAATTCAGAAGGACAAGGCAAACAAACTATATGGTCTATTATATCCACTTCGGGGAAAACACGGAAATGAACCCGGAAAAAACCCGGAAAACACGGAAATGAACCCGGAAAAAACCCGGAAACAGAAGCAACAATTGGCTAGCTATTTTGAGAGCGTTCATTAAACTGTGTCAGCGATAAATTATCGCAGCTCCAATTTTAGTCGACCATCGAAATAAATTTGTAGCTGTGAAATAATGTGTATTAGTTCCGACTTAATCTGACAGAGCTCTTGAAAAAGAGAGAGTTTCCGGTTTTGATAGAAGTGCAAACTTTAAATCAAAATTAAACATAAAAGGAAACTCTCATGATATATAATACTGACAAAATCATAAAACACAAAGTTGGATTGCTGAATTTAGCAGAAGCGCTTGGAAATGTATCTAAGGCTTGCAAAGTGATGGGTCTGTCTCGAGATACATTTTATCGTTATAAATCAGCAGTCGATGAAGGCGGAGTGGATGCGTTATTTGATCAAAGCCGTCGGAAGCCAAATTTAAAGAATCGTGTTGATTTTCAAACAGAAGAAGCTGTCAGATTAAGTCGGAACTAATACACTTCAATCAGCAGGTTGCTAAGCGAGTATTCATGCAATATCTTTTTACATTGAGCATAATATTTTTGACCTATATCTGTCATAGTAATCAGTCGCGGCGTTCGCATTAACAATCGAGTGTTTAACGATTTCTCTAGCATAGAAATTTTTTTGCTCATCGCTGTCACAGAGATATCGAACTGCAGTGCAGCAGCCGTAAAACTTCCCTCTTCTACAACTGCTAC
>Ga0155558_102_pt1 | contig 2217 bp, 1 predicted proteins | sample RifCSPhighO2_12_FD_107215 | JGI IMG/M metagenome (GOLD analysis project Ga0155558, IMG submission 107215) | Gammaproteobacteria bacterium RIFCSPHIGHO2_12_FULL_35_23
TTCTCCACACTCTTTAATACGACGTTTTTTTAATTCAATAAGATCTTTTTTAGCTTTTTCTAGTTTCTCCAATAGTTTCTTTTCTTTTTCTACTAGAGTCATTTTTTTTCTTTCTGACATAAATTATCCTGATAACTAACCTTTGTTTTATTCTATATAAAAAATCAAAAATAGCAATCAAGAGCCATTTAAAATCATATAAAGAACAAATATTAAGCACCCGTAATAAAATAAAGGGCGCAATATACATTGTTACCAATGTTTGTTAGTATTACATGAATTATGGCGATTGCATACACTAGAGTTACAATTCATACGAGAAGCAAAGGACACAGCGCTGTTGCTGGCGCAGCTTATAGAGCTGGTGAAAAGCTATTTGATGAAAGAACGGGGGAAACTTTTGACTTTACTAAGCGTAGCGACATTATTCACTCGGAAATTTTATTGCCCGATGGCGCTGATTATCTGCTTAAAGATCGGGCGTTTTTATGGAATAAAGCTGAAGCTGTAGAAAAACGGAAAGATGCGCAAATTGCAAAGGATGTTGTTTTAGCTTTACCCCGTGAAGTAGATAAAGAGCAACAAATTGCTCTTGCCCGTAATTTTGCAGAATATCATTTTGTTTCTAAAGGCGTAGCAGTAGATTTGGCGATTCATGATCATAGCGAAGGTAATCCACACGCGCATCTATATGTCACTACTAGGCGCTTAATAGGGAAAGAATTTGATATTTATAAAGCGAGAGATCTTAACCCTATTTTCTCTAATGGAAGGTCTGGTAAAGGGTTTATAACCGAGCAAGAATTTTGGGGCGAACGATGGCGTGATTTTCAAACTGGTTTTTTTAAAGAACACGGATTAGAGCTAATAGTTGACGAAAATCATATTATTTCGCAAGCCCATGAAGGAAAGTATAGGGTAAAAAATGGACATTATCTCAGTGAGCTAAATCAACTTCGCCGAGAAGCCGCAAGAGAAATTGCATTATCAGATCCCGATAATTTGATTAATATTTTATCTCATCGACATGCCGTTTTTTCTGAAAAACAGCTTGCTAGTCTTATTTTTAAAAGTGTTAATACCCCTCAAGAATTTCAAATTGCTTTTAATCAAATTAAACAACATAAAGATATTATTTGTTTAGGTATTGGAGATGATAATCAACTTCGTTATTCCACTCGCGCTAATTTTCGTAAAGAAGCAAGACTTATAAGACAAGCTGAAGCAATTTCATTAAAGAAAGCCCATGCAATAAGCACTAATGTTATCAATAAAATTGCTAAGCAAATGGATCTTAGCAAAGAAAAACATGATGCTTTAAAGTACATTGTTTGCGGCCAAGACATCGCTTTAATAGTGGGGCATGCTGGTACTGGTAAATCTTATTTAATGAAAGCAGCTGAAAAAATATGGAGCGCTCAAGGCTATAAAACTTTTGGTATGGCAGTAGCTGGTGTTGCAGCAAGAGAGTTAAAGGAAAAAAGTAATATCCCCTCCTCTACTATTGCTAGTTTTAAGAAGCGGCTTCTAATAGGAAAATTACAGCTTAAATCAAATCATATCGTAGTAATGGATGAAGCTGGCATGACCAATCTTGAAGATATGGCGTTTATTATTAATGAAATAAAACGCGCTCATGCTAAATTAATTTTGATTGGTGACCCTAATCAATTGCAGCCTATCGGCGGCGGCGCGCCTTTTAGAGCAATTTCTCAACAAATTGGGTTCTGTACCCTACAAGAAATTCATCGTCAAAAAGATCCATTAGATCGGGTAGCAACCAAAAATTTAGCACAAGGAAATGTAGAAAAAGCTTTAGAGCATTATGCCTCAAAGCATTCAATGCTTGAGTTTACTAACGCTCAAGTAGCTATGGAAAAACTAATAGCTGATTGGAGCCAAATAAAAAATAAAGATCATTTATCTAATATAATAATTTTAGCGCATCGTAATCAAGATATTCGTACGCTTAATTTACTTGCTAGAGAACGATTAATTAGTCAGGGATTAATCCACAAACAATCTCATAAAATTTTTCTTATGAGAAAAGAAGTTGATTCTGATGGTTTTTCAGTTAAGTTAGTGCCAGATACTTTATTATTGACTGCTGGAGATCGTATATTATTTAAAGAAAATAATTCTGATCTAGAACTTGTTAATGGTGATTTTGGTACAATTAAATCTATTAAAAATTCTATTATCACCGCCCAGCTTGAT
>Ga0155558_111_pt1 | contig 1538 bp, 1 predicted proteins | sample RifCSPhighO2_12_FD_107215 | JGI IMG/M metagenome (GOLD analysis project Ga0155558, IMG submission 107215) | Gammaproteobacteria bacterium RIFCSPHIGHO2_12_FULL_35_23
TTCAAGTTGACTATAAATTATCAGTTGCCATCCACCATTTAAGTTAAAGTATCTCATTATTTTATTAGTTAATTTAGCTGCCTTAATTTTATGAGGCGGATAAATAAAAGTATTTTTATCGGAGGATAAATAACTAAATACAGCAAATGAAAAGCGGGAAATAGGTAATGTTATAAGGAAGTTTGTATTTTTATATGGTAGTATACCTTGCAGTAATTCCCCAAACTTCCCATGACAAAAACCTATTCCATATGAACGTTTTGGCAATAAATATTGTAAATCAGTCATGATTGATCTTTTTAACTGGCTCAATGACTTCTCGTTCTTCTTCGAATAGTACATAAAAAGGACGCATCGGCCCCTTGTTAGTATTTATTATTATATGGTCAATCTCTGTTAAAACATCTTCTTTAAACCCGGCAAGAAAACCTACCCACGCACAATCGTTAAAGCCAATAGCAGGAATTACTTTGCCATTATTTGCAACTACTGTGTGAAAAGAGGTAGTTTGTGATGGTAGAGTTACATTCCAGACAAGAGCAGATTCTGAAAGACAGTAATTGATAGTTAAAGTTCTTCCTTGATGTTTTTCTTTATATTGGAAACTTTTAGTATGCTCCCCTTTAAAAAGACCTAAATCTATTACATGTGTAATAATATCAGTAGCATCTATTTCATAATATTTAGAAAGTCGATGTATAAATGCTCCACCAGCAATTCTTCCCATATTTGCATCAATAAAATAAGCATTTAAATTTTTAATAATAAATTCACTATGAAAATAGCCATTTCTATAATTAGAGCGCTGTATTAATGCAGCTACAGCTTGCATACATTGTTGCTTTAAATTATCAGTTAAATCTTCATCAACAGGAAATTCATTTATACACTCTGTAAGCTCTTTTCTTACTCGTCTAGAAAATCCCAGGAAATTTATATGACCATCCTTTACAAATCCTTCCAGACTATACAAGCGGCCATTAATTCTAGATTGCAACATCCATCTATGAAATTTGGAAGCATTAATTTGAGTCTGCTTTATAATAATATTTTTAATTAAATCAGCATTTATTTCTTTATCTAATATAAAAATATCAACAGCTCCGGAAGATATTGCGGGCTTTAATAAAAATTCATTAAAATTATTATTTTCCTCTATAAAAGAAGTTATTTTTTTGTCTGAAAGGTTTGACAAGTCAAAGGTGATGCTAGGAGGACTAAATTCAGAGATTATTTGTTGAACATATGTTTTGTCAGTTAATTTAGATAATGTTGGGTCTGGTCCAATTAATTTGTATTTTTGTGCAATCACACAAGCGTATTGCAAAGTTTCATCTAGTAACGAAGTAATTGCTATACAGCGACTAGCTAAATTATGTTGTTGAATAACTCGCTCAATGTCTTTTAATGAATTTATATCTGCTTCATAGTGTTCACACAGCTCTATTGCTTGCTTTGGGTCGCCCGAATAATCTGCTATTTTTAATAAAAAAATAGGTTGAAAGCCTAATTTTTTGGTGGCTTTTTTAATATATTGG